>Ga0114976_10002891_pt1 | contig 10750 bp, 7 predicted proteins | sample S_130805_EF_Meta_FD_87319 | JGI IMG/M metagenome (GOLD analysis project Ga0114976, IMG submission 87319) | Freshwater microbial communities from Lake Simoncouche, Canada to study carbon cycling - S_130805_EF_MetaG | ecosystem: Environmental > Aquatic > Freshwater > Lake | place: Lake...
CGAGCGTCAACGCCACCGTCGAACTCAGCTCCTGAGCCAAGCCATGACCAAACTCTCTGCGGTGCAGCGGATGTTCGAACTGTGCGGGCTCGCCGTCCCCCCGGCGCTTGCCACAGGCGGGGTGTCTACCACCGGCCGCGCCGAGACGATCCTCGACGAGGAGGACATCACCATTCAGGGCCGCGCCGGCAACGGGTGGAAGTACAACACCCGCACGAATGTCCAGATCGCCCCGACACTCCCGGCCGTCACCAACGGCGCGTGGACGGCCGCAACCAAGCGCGTCACGCAGGCGGGGGCCTTCACGCAGGCCGCGGCGGGCCAGTCGTTCACGTTCACCGCGGGCATCACGGGCACGTCGATCGTCACGCAGGTTGATACCAGCGGCAACTTCATCGTGCTCACGGACGTACTGAACGCGACGGACGTCGCCAGCGGCGTCGTCGGGGCCGCGACCAACGGCCGTGTGTTCCTTCCCGACGGGTGCATCACGATCGACACTTGCGGCAAGTCCGAATCCCGTGACCTCGTGCAGGTCGGCGGGCTCATGTACGACCGCGAGAACAACACCGACATCATCAGCGTGACGCTCTACTACCAGTACGTCCTTCGCTTCAAGATCGAGTGCATCCCGCAGGACATCGCCGAGCACATCGTCGCCAAGGCCGCGATGCGTCTCCTCAACTACACGAACCAGCAGACCAACCGGCTTTCGTACCGGATGATCGACGACGAGATCATGCGGACAAAGGCTGCGGCCAATCGCTTCAACGCCCGCATGAACGACGTGCGCGGCGGCAACGACGACGACCGCCTCATCATGCGCGGCTTCCGCACCGAGTACAACAACTGGGTTGCTCCGTTCAACTGAGCACGCCATGAGCATCACATCACTGAGCGGCTACAGCGCCGACATCACCAAGGTGCCGTGCGGGTACAGCGGCATCGTGAGTTCTCTCGACATCGGGGGCACGGACGGATCGGGTTCGACAGAACCGCCCCCGGTGCTCAACAGCGCGTGGCTCCCCATCGAGAGCACGATCCAGAGCAGCCCGGCAACCGTCGCCACATTCGGATTCGCCAATACCTTCTCGTTCACCAGAGCGCCAAGCAGCGGCGGCGGTGGAGGGCCTGGCGGCGGCACCAAGGGCAACGTCGCAAATTCATTCACGATGGGATACGGCAATCCGTCGCTCGGCTTGGGCGGAAGTGGCGTCGTGGACAGCTTTTGACGAAGGAGCACAAGTGGCATCAAGAACTTTTATCAGCGTCAATGTCGCGCAGGGCGAGACGGGGCACATGGCCTTGACCATGGTGGCGACCAACGACATCCGCATCACCGGCGTCCGCGTCGGGGGCCACGGGCTCACCAGCATGACCAGCGTGCTCAAGGCTCGCGTCAGCCGAGGCACGGCGTCGGCGGGCTCGGGGACATCGCTCACGGTGTCCAAGGACTCGACCCGCGACCAGAACTCCGTCTGCTTCAGCGCCAAATGGCACACCAAGGCGCAGGGCGCCAGCATCACCGGCGGCGTCGATCTCTCCGGAGGCCCGTTCCATGCCGACGGCGGCTCTTGGAACGGATGCAACGGATTGGTCCTCGCGAAGGACGAGGCCCTTGGCGTGCAGCTCATCAACCCGAACGCCGCCGGCGGCGCTCTTGACGTCGACGTCGAAATCATCGCAGAACCCGCCTGAGTCTTTGAACCACACGAGGTAATCCCATGGCCGCAACAGCACCCACGATGTCAGGCATGAGCCTGGTTGAAGCCGTCAACCGCCATCTTCGCGCGATCGGCCAACCCGAAGTTGCTACGGCGGATCTGTCCTACAGCGGGACGGGCATCGCCAACATCGTCTTCCGCTTCCTGATGAACAAGGCCCTCGACTACTTCACGAGCTGGAACGAGGGCACCTACGCCGAGCACGTCACCTACACCATCGGCGGCGCTCCGGCGACGCTGAATATCCGCACGTCGTCGGCGACGGTCCCCAGCGGCGTCACGTTCAACATGGCGATGGGCGTGCGCGGCAGCGGGCGGTACAAGCATCGCGCGTTCAAGATGGACGGCACCGGGCTTGTCACCGAGTTCGGCACGTCGGTCACATTCGCGGCCAGCGAAGTCATCAACTTGGATGTGTGCTGCGGCCCGGTCTTCAACACCGGCGCGGCCGACGACACGGCGGCGTGGACGGCGTGGTTCGAGGCCATCGCCCCCGAGGTCAAGATGGCGATCATCGGCGAGTCGGTCCTCAAGTTCGCCAGCGAGCGCACCCCCGACGAGCTCAAGATCCAGCAGCTCACCGCCGACCGTCAGCGCGACGCCCGCGGCGTGGAGCGTGCCGCAGAGAGCCGTGCGTCCACCATCGTCAATCCCGCCGGCGACCCCGGCATCGGCCCGAGGCAGGCCCGGTAACCCATGCGCTACCCACTCACAACCCCGGCCCTTGACGGCGGGGTGTCGCAGCAGCCGCCGAACCTGCGCCCGCAGCGTTTCGTGGAGGCTGCGGAGAACTTCGTGTGCGAGCCCGGCTTCGGCCTGCGCAAGCGCCCGGGGACACTCTTCGAGCGTGCGTTCACCATGGCGGGCAACGCCGACGTGCGGCTCACGCCATGGAGCGCCGACGGCGACAGCTACCTTGTGGTCTTCGGCACCGGCGGGGGCAGCCCGATCCTGCGCGTGTTCCGCGACGGCGCGGCCGAATGCACGGTGAACGGCTTCGGCGGGTCGGACGCGGCGAACATCTACGCGGCCCTCAACTCGGCATCGGGCCAGAACCTTCGCCTGCGCCGGGTCGAGGACTACGCCCTCCTCATCAATTGCACCAAGGCGACGGCGCTCAAGGCCAGCGCCAGCTACAACGTCAGCCGCACGCGATTCGACTACGACGCGGTGGTGAGCTTCAGCGGATCGGACGGCATCTATGTCCGGTCCACCGACGACTCCTCGCGCGGGCGGGCGGGCTTCTTCAAGTACAACGTCAGCGGCGTCACCTACTCGCACATCAACTTCCCGACGTTGACGACGCCGTGGACGATCCACAACGGGTATTGGGACGACACGAACTACTACCCGTGCGGGCTTCGAGTCGCGTTCCGCCGCGTGGCACTGGCGGGGTTCACCGCCGCGACTTTCACGACCGCCACCGGGACGATCACCAAAACCGGAGCGTTCACGTCCTACACCTACAAGCCCGGCGACATGATCTACATCAGCGCCGGCACGGGCTTCTCGGCGGGGTGGTACGCGATCTCCAGCCGCACGAGTAACGACGCCATCGTCATCGTCGGCGGCCCGGGATCAAACAACTCCGACACCGCAGCAGACTCCACCGACGCGACCTACGGCGAGACGAACGTGTGCCGCATCGGCGTCGAAACCAACGCCGTCATCGACATCCATGACGACGTGGCCCAAGGCCGCATCGTGAACATGGACCAGATCGCCTTGAAGCTCCAGACGGCCATTCGACAGGCTGGTGCCGCGACGGCGTGCGTGGCGTGGGTGGCACAGGCATCCGGCGGCAACTTCCAGATCACCGGGCCCTTCCGTGGCACCGGCGCGATGGTCTATGCGCCGACGACTCCCGTGGGCACCATCGGTTCCAACGGCGACCTGACGGCATCGACCAGGCCCTTCTACCCGACGGGCATGCAGCTCTTCGGTGGCACGGGTTCGGTCCCCTCTGGCGAGGATGACGGGCCCACCGCAGAGTCCAGGTGGACAAGCGTGGCGGCCCCGGGGCAGAACTCGGCCGTCATCGACGCCGCGACCATGCCGCAGAAGCTTGTGCGGACCAATCAGACGACGTTCACCGCCAGCGCCGACACGTTCATCGAGCGCCCCACCGGCGACCAGACCAACAACCCGGGCCCCCGCATCGCGGGCAAGAAGATCCGCGACGTGGCCCATTACAAGGACCGCCGGGTGTACGCGGGCGAGTCGGGTGTGATGAGCTTTTCACGCACCGGCGAGTACACGGCGTTCTACGAGAAGGCCTACGACAACGCCGTCGATGACGATCCCTTTGACCGCTCGCTCCCGGGCTCGGACAACGCGGCCATCGACTTTATCGAACCTTTCGGGCAGTCCTTGGTGGTCTTCACCACGGGGGCGCTGCAGGCCGAAGTGTCCAGTGCCGGCGCGTTCACCCCGAGCACGGCGTCGGTCACACAGTCCACCACGATCAAGATCGTGCAGGCTCGCCCGCTTCGTTCATCGACGTGCATCTACTTCGTGGCACCGGCGGGCGACTTCGGACGCCTGCGCGAGTACGCGTACAACGACGCCCAAGTCTCGAGCCAGGCCAGCGACGTGTCGCTCCCTGTCCCGCGGCTTCTCCCGACCACTTGCCGCAGTCTGGCCGTCGGCGACAGCTTCGTGGTGGTGCTGCCGACCGACGACGCGACGCTCTACCTCAACGGCTTCTTGCTCAGTGAGACCGTCGCCAGCACGAACCGCAGGGCCTTCAGCGCGTGGACGACGGCGACGTTCGACGGCGGGTATCGGATCTGCGACATCGTCTTCACCGGGAGCGACCTTCGGATGCTTGTCGAGAACGTCGCGCCCTTCACCATCCCCACCGGCAATCTGACGATCACGGTCAACAACCACGGCCTCTCCGACGGCAACCCCGTGGTGTTCCGTCGCAGCACGACGACGCCGAGTCTTGATGGCACGTTCTACGTCGATGTCATCGACGCCAACACGCTCAACATCTTCACCGACGCAGGGCTCACCAGCCGCGTGAACATCACCGTCGGCGGGTACGCGCAGCTTTGCACTGGCAGCTACGTCATCGAGACCTTGCCCCTTGGACCGCAGGCGGCCTCGACCAGCGGCGGGACGTGGAAGTATCCGGTGCATCTTGATCGGCGTGTAACGCTGACGGGCACGCACTCGGCGGGGACGACGACGTGGACGCTCCCGTCAGGCTTCCGGGCGACGGGCAGCACGCTCAACACGGTCGTCAAGGGCCCGGCGTTCACCTCGACCAGCGGAGACTCTTTCAGCATCGGCGGCTACGGGGCCACGACGGTCACGGCCAGCGGCAACTACAGCGCCGGTGCGTGCGTGCTGGGCCGGTTCTTTACGGCCAACGCGACGTTCACGCGCCCGGTCGCGGCACTCGACCCATCGAGCTTGGCGAAGGATCCGCTCACGCTGGAGCGCATCGGCATCAACCACCACGAGGCGGGCACCTACACGCTGACGATGACGACGGCGGGTGTGGCGACCGCACAGACCAAGACATTCACGATCCCGGCAGGGAACGCGCCCGAGGCGTTCGGCACGCTTCAGACCAGCGCGTCAGGATCGTCCGACCTTGTGGTGTTGACGCTTTCGAGTGCGACGCCGCATCCCCTTGGAATCAGCACCATCGAATACGACGTGGCGATCAACCCGACGGGCATCACCGCACCCAGCAGGAGGGGTTCATAATGCCTCCAGTCCCCGCACTTGTGTTGGGCCTGTCCGCCGCCGGAGCTTTGGCTGGCGCGGGCGTCAGCCTTCTCGGCGCGCAGAAGAAGAACCAGGCGATCAAGCGGGCCAAGTCCGCGCAGGAGGCTTCGGCAAGGGTCGCGAGCACCCAGAACGCGGCGCGGGCCGACGCTCAGAAGACCGAGATCATCCGCCGGCAGGAGCGTGTGCGCGGGGCCGTCGCTGCGGCCGCGGGCGAGACGGGCTTCTCGGTGGACGACTTCGGCTCGCAGCTCGACCAGGTCGAAATCGACGCGGGCACCAACCTGACCAACGTGCAGTCGTCGAGCATCCTCGACCAGCTTCGGCTCGACAGCGAGCTCCGCAGCGTCATCGTGGGGCTCAACAACCAGCGTGAGGATCTGTTTACCAGCGGGCTTTCTGGGGGCATTCAGGGCGGTTTGGCGGGCTTGCAGCTTGGCGAGGGTATCGGGGCCTTCCAAGACGCCGAAGAGCAGAGGAAGAAGGCTGCGGCCATCAGGCTGGGGAGTGACCAATGAGCAGCTTCCAACGCAACCGTGCGGCGGGGATGCCCGAGCTTGGTGTGTTCACCAGCCCCGGCGCTCCCGGCATCATCGCCGCGCCGCCCGAGGTGAGCACCAGCGTCCGGCAGGCCGACGAGCTTCTGCGGGCCTTGGGATCGGTGGGGGGGATCGCCTCACACTTGGGCAACAGTGTGCTGCGGCAGGCCAACCGGCAGGTCGATGACGCCCGCACCGAGTCGCGCGCCATGATGGGTGTCGGCGTTCGGACGGCCGAGGAGCGTTTGCCTCTCGCCCTTGACGCCATCGCCAAGAGCAACGAAGTCCTCAGCCCTGAGGAGGCCACAGCCCGGGTCGAGGAGATCGTACCGACGATCACCAGCGGGCTCGACAACGTGCACGCGCTGCGCGGAGCATCCGAGCGTGTGAAGCCCGCACTGCTTTCGGCTTTGCTTGACCGCTCGCGTTCCCTGCGCGCCGAGGCGAGCAAGGCGTCCACCGCGGCCCTTCTTGACGGGGCGATCGCCATCGACTCCCCCGAGTCGTTTGAAACCGCCCTCGAGTCTCTGGCTCAGGTCAATCCGGGCGCGGCCCGCGATGCACTGCGCCGGACGCTGCAGGAGCGCCGTTTGGACGCGGCCGCGGCACTGGGCAAGCCAGAGGCGATCGATTCGGCCCTCTCGGTGATCGGCGACGTGCCCGAGGACATGGTGGCCAGGGCCCGCCGCGCCAGCGACCAGAACCGCCGCGCCGACCAGATCCAGCGGACGCAGATGTTCGACAACGAATCCGCGTCGGTGGTCATGGCTGTTGACGGCGGGCAGCTTGCCCCCGAGGAGGCCGACCTGCAGCTCCTTCAGATCCAGCAGAAACACGGCGCTGGAGACGAGCAGGTCAAAAGGTGGCGTGACGAGGTGGCGCAGGCCCGATCCCAGCGCGAGAAGGACGCCGCGAAGCTCTCCGATCTGTCCGCGCAGCAGCAGATCCGTTCGTCATACATCGCCGACGCGACCCAACGTGTGCGAAAGGGCGCGTTGTGGATGCGCGAAGCGACCGGCGAGCAGTACGAAACCACGCTCAGCGACGGGACCACGTTCACGCTCAACGACGCCGAGATGAAGAAGATGGACCAGCGGGCGCTGGATGCGGAGTACGACCGCGTGCGCACGCTTGGCCCGCAGGTCGCCCCGACCCGGGTGGCGGACATGATCCTGCGCAACAAGCAGGCACCGACGCAGCTCAAGGCACTCCTCAATGGGGCCGACACGCTGGCGAGCATCCCCCGGCTCATCCCCGACCGCCTCAGCAACCCCACCAAGGCCGAGCCTCCGTCGCCGGCCCTGATCACCGCCATCCGCGAGTACACGACGTTGAAGCAGGCCGACGGGCGGGCCGCGGCCATCGCCGTGACCGACGACACGGCCCGGTCCTTCTACGAGGCGGTCGACCTCCTGACCGAGACGGGGACCTACCGCCGCCGCGAGAATGAGGCCGAGGATCAGTACGTCTCTCGCCTTGCGGTCGCGGCAGCCACAGCGCTCGACCGCAACGCATGGAACGCCATCGGCAGCGGCCGCTCAGAGATCGGCCCGGCCACCGTCGCCACGGCCGTCGAAGCCGCAGCGTCGATGTGGTCCACCGACATCAGCAACGCGAGCAACCGCGCCGAAGTCGTCAGCGTCATCCAGAAGCGGGCCGAGTTCTTCCGGGCCCTTGACGGCGTGACCCAAGAACAGGCCATTGCGCGGGCGATCTCCACGTTCCAGGAGGACCACCAGCCGGTGCGCGGGGTGTGGATGGACCTGTCGCGCCACGGCATCGACGTCGGCACGATGGAGCGAGCGACCGACGCGCTGGCCCGCAGGTACGTCAGCCAGAGCGTCAGCATTGATCCCGACGGCGACGGCCCCGAAGTCACCGACCCCGACGAACTGGCCGTGGTCCCCGACGGCAACGGGAGATGGCTGCTTGTGCGAAAGAACCCGATGCAGATCCTTGAGCGCGACAACGTGCCCGGGCAGACGCGGTTCACCACACAGGAACTCATCAATCTCGGACGCCCGGCGGAGTCGAATGTCCGGGCCAGCCCGACTTCGATTGCTGGCGCACAGAACCAGATGCAGGACCAGCGCGCCCAGAACAGATCGCTTGCCCGGCTTCAGTCCGAACGCCAGCGGCTTGCGGCGGGGGGCCAAGCCGAAAGCAACAGGCTCCCGACCGGCTCCGAAATCGGCGCGCGGATTGCCATCATCGACGCCGAACTCGCTCGCCGCACAGGAGGGACGCCTTGAGCACGATCGAAACATCGGTCCTGAATCTGCCCGCCTCTCCCCAAGACGGCGATCTTGCAATCTCGCCTCTGGCCGACGTGCAGGGCACGCCATCGCCGCTTGATCTGTTCGTGCCGGGGCGACGTGCGGCCGAGCCGGCGCCGAGCGTTATGCAGGTGGTCCGGGCGGGGTACGACTCTGGCACGACCGTCGGCGCGGCTTCGCGCATGTACCTTCGCGCCGGCACCGCGTCAGACCCGGAGTTTCGACTGACGCCCGAGGATGTGAAGTCGCTGGGCGAAGGGCTCCCGCAGGAATACTGGCCCGAGTTCGAGAAGGCCGAGAGCTACGAGGACGCGCTGGCGATCCGATCCGGGCTTGCGCAGCTCGCTGAATCTCGACAGACCCTCGCCCGCGCCGGGGCCTGGGGCACCGCGGCAGAGGTTGCCGCGTCGGTGCTCGATCCCGGAATGCTGGCGGCAGCGGCGGCTACCGGCGGTCTTGGGGCCACGGCACGGGCGGGCCGCATCGCGTCGTTTGTGGCCGGTGGATTGGCGACGATCCCGGCGACCATCGCCGTCGATGGGTTCATCAACTCGCAGGATCCCGAACGGTCCAACGACGACGTCTTTCACGCCGCCCTTTTCGGCCTGGCCATCGGCGGCGGTGTTGCGGCGCGGCAGGCTGGAAGGGCCATGACAGCGTTGCGATTCGACGAGCTTCGCCGCGTCCCGGGCGCGGTGCTCACCACCGAGGGGCGGATGCTCGAGGACCGGCTCGCCAAGCAGAGCACCAAGTTTGTCCGCGAGATCGAGGAGCACGCGGCCACGGACCTCAACTTGACGCTCGCACCCGACGAGATCGGGAACCCCACCGGGCCGCTCCGCTCAGGCCTCTTCAACCGCGTTTTGGGCTTGGTTGTTCGTGGAAAAAAGGACATCGCCGAGCCTATTATCAACCGATTTGCATATCTGGTTGGCGAAGACATCTTCCCGCGCGGTTCGCGCACGAGCCCTGTCCCGACCATCCAGTCCATCAGCGAATACTCCCACTACGAGCGGTCCAGGCTGGTTGGTGCGTTCGATCGCGAGCTGGATGCTGCCTTCGAGCTCACCAAGCCATCCAAGGTGCCTTGGAAGCGGGCCCGGCAGTACGAGGCTTTCGAGAAGGCAGCCGCGGACGCCGCACGCAACGCCGACCCGTCCACCATCGCCGATCCCGCACTCAAAGCCGCCGCGGGCGTGTGGCAGAAGCACGCCAAGAAGGCCGCCGAGATCGCCAAACGCTCCGGCGCTGACGGATGGGACGACTTCGAGCCCGGCGTCAACGGCTACTTCACCCGCTCGGGCGACCACGCCAAGATCTCCGATGCCATCAACCTCTATGGATATCAGAACGTCGTCGGCGTCGTGAAGAAGGCGATTCTGGCTCGCCCCAAACTCGACAAAGGCGCGCTCTTTGCCGATGCGTTCGCGATGACCGACGCGCAGGCCGATGACGCGGCCCGGGTGTGGCTGCGGATGCAATCCGGATTCGGCGACACATCCGGGCTCGGGCGACGCCTGGCGATGGAAACATCACGCGAAGGCCGGGTTCGGGCCGCCGCGAAGGATCTTGGGCTTGCGCCGGAGAAGGTCGAGGGGCTGGTCGCCATCCTCAAGCCCAAGGAAGGCTCGACAGGATCATCGTCGGCACGGCTCGGCATGGACGAACTGGCCGAGTTCCCCGTCACCTTGCGCGACGACGTTGCCGGCCGCATCGGCGCAGCTCCGGGCAGCCCATCGACGCTGCGGGTGGCCGACCTCTTGAACAACAACATGCGGCAGGCGTTCCGGTCCTACGCCTCAGACGCTATTGGCGCGGCCTCCACCAAGAAGCTTTTGACCGCCATGCAGGAAGAGGGCGGCGAGGCCATCGCGTCGGCCGCCGACCTCCTCAAGCGGATCGACAGCGACCTGCAACTCCACGAGATCCCCGAATCTCAGCGGACGCGGCTTGTCGGGTACGCCGAACAGCTCATTCGCATGGTGCAGGGGCTCCCGATGGATCAGGGGTTCAGCCGCACGCAGAACATGGGCCGCGTCGTCGGCTACCTCAACACCGCCGTCCGCAACGGCTCGTTCGTGATCCCCAACATGACCGAAGCCGTGGTGGGCCTGCAGGACGCCGGGATTCGCGCGCTCTCGGCCTCCATCCCCGAGATTGGCGCGATGCTGCGTTCGCTGACCCAGCGTCCGTCCGGCGGCGGCGCGGGCACCGCCAGCACCAAGCTCCTCGACGAGATCGCCGAAGTGGTTGGCATCGGCAACGACGGATACGTCAACCGTGTCGTCTCCCGGCTGGACTTCAGCTCGGAGACCGGCGCTTTGGACGCCGCCACCGGGCGGGCGTCGCAGGCGCTGCGGCAGATCTCCCGCGCCGGTGCCCGGGCGTCGGGGCTTGCCTTCGTCACCGAATGGACCCAGAAGATGACCGCCGCGGCGACTGTGCAGAAGTGGGGGCAGATGGCCGCGTC
>Ga0114976_10002892_pt1 | contig 10746 bp, 9 predicted proteins | sample S_130805_EF_Meta_FD_87319 | JGI IMG/M metagenome (GOLD analysis project Ga0114976, IMG submission 87319) | Freshwater microbial communities from Lake Simoncouche, Canada to study carbon cycling - S_130805_EF_MetaG | ecosystem: Environmental > Aquatic > Freshwater > Lake | place: Lake...
CCAGCACATCTCAGCGCCTGACCAGCGGGCGCCGACCACGGCGCGGGTTGGCACATTCACCAAATCCCCATGGCAGGCTTGCGGGCCGATATCCTCCACGCGCTGCGTTGCGATGCCGCGCGCGAAATCCCAGCCGGCGAGAAGGCCCGGCACGGCGGCGGCAAGTGCTTCATCCGGGCGCGGCCATTCGGCATAAAAGCCCGCCAGGATGGCGGGGTCTTCAATCTTGCCGGTCAGATGCGCTGTGGGGGCGCTGGCCTCACGCGCCGCGATCATCACCACACCTTCGCCTGCGGGCAGCGCCATGCCCGCCACCGAGATTTCGCGCGTGCTGGCCGGGGCATTATCTTCAATACATTGCGCGCCGAGCAGAATGCGCCCCGTGCTGGGATCAGCACTCAGCCAAAGCCGATGCCAGCGCCGCAAGGGTAAGGCCGCGCCAAGGCCAAGCTGCCTGTCGCCGCCTTCCCAGACGATATGTGCCATGGGGCCATGCGGGCCGACTGAAAGCGCGACGCGTCGGCCCGCAGCTTCTTCGCTGATCACCACAGCTTCGCCGCCGGGCTGCGCCTGGAACCAGACCAGCGCGGTCCAGGTAACGGGCCCCGGCGCGCGCTTGGGTGCTTTGGGGATCAGCGCGAAGGACCCAAGCCGGATCGGCTGGTGGCGGCCCTGAAATTCCGCATCGAAGCGCGTGGAGAGGTCCTCAAACCGCAGCCCTGGCCCGGCTGGGTTCGGGTCGCCGGAAATCACGCGCCGCAGCCTGGCACGGTAGCGCCCGCCACTCGGCACGCTGATCTTCACCGCCAGGCTTTCGCCAGGGCGCGCGGAAAAACGGTCCAGATAGCCGGTGATGGGCAATTCGGCGGGCTTGGCTTCGGCCATGGGTGGGTCCTCTCTCTGTCTGGAATGGTCTGCGCCCTGCCTAGCGCCGTCAACACCGAACCCCGTGGTCAGGCGCGCCTGATCTGTGCAAGGCTTGGCCAAATGAATGGTCCAGGGAGGTCCAGATGGCCGCGATCATCGAAAAACTGAGCGATAGCCGGGCAGAGGCGCGCGAATGGGAACTGCGCTGCGACATGGCCGCCGTGTTCCGCATTGGCGCGAGACTCGGCTGGAATGAGCATATCGGCAATCACAATAGCCTGATGTTGCCCAATGAGGCTGAGCCGCGCTTCCTGATCAATCCGCGCGGCTATTTGTTCCAGGAATTGAAGGCATCCGATCTGATTGTGTGCGATCTGGAAGGGCGCGTACTGCGCGGCAGCGGCGAACTCCGCAAGGTTGCGTTTCATATCCATACGCGCATTCACCTCGCCAATCCGGCGGCGACCTGCGTGATCCATGTCCACCCACGGCATCTGACGGCGCTTTCCATGGTGCAGGGCGCTGAATTCGCGCTTTCGCATCACAACAACCTGCTGCTGAATGACCGCACGGTTTATGATGATGAAGGCGATCAGCCCGTCCATAGCAATGAAGAAGGGGACCGCATCGCGCGGCTGATGGGCGATAAGACCATCATGCTGATGCGCGGCCATGGTGTGACGGTGGTGGGCCCCACGGTGCATGACGCTTTTGATGAATGCTACATGGCGGAACGTACCTGCATGTATCAGCTGACTGCCATGCAGACGGGTCTACCCTTGCATAAGCTGCCCGATAATCTCAGGCGCAATCACACGGGGCCATGGGGTGAAAAGCTGGATGCGCGGCTCCATCTCAATGCCTGGCGCCGTGTGCTGGACCGGGAAGAACCTGATTACGCGCGCTGAAATGACAACAAAAATAGGGAGGAAAACATGATCCAACGTCGCAGCCTTCTAGCCACACCACTTGCCCTTGGCCTGGCCAGCCCCGCCATCGCACAAGCCGCCTGGCCCAATCGGCCGGTGCGCGTCTTTGTCGGCTTTCCGCCGGGCGGGTCGCTTGATGTGATGACGCGGCTTGCCTGCGAAGTCTTATCGCGCCGCTTCGGACAGAATTTCATTGTCGAAACCCGTTCTGGCGCTTCCGGCAATATCGGCACGGAAGCCATCGCGCGGGCCACACCAGATGGTTACACCATTGGCACGATCAGCATGCACAATATCGTGATCAACCCCATGCTGTTCAAAACCCTGCCCTATGATCCCGAAAAGGATTTCGCCTGGATCAGCGCCATGTGGGATTTGCCCAATGTGGTGGCGGTGCCGGCGCAGCATGTGCCGGCACAAACGCTCCAGGAATTCATCACCTGGGCCAAGACGCGGCGGGGTGGCATCAGCTACGGGTCTTCGGGTGTGGGTACCACCATTCACCTTTCCGGCGCCTATCTGCTTGGGCGCGCGGGCATTGAAAGTACCCATGTGGCTTTCCGAGGCGCGGCGCAGACCATCCCCGCCATGCTTTCGGGCGATATCCAACTCGCGGTGGATAACCTGGCGAGCTATGTGGGTGTGATCCAGGAAGGGCGCATTCGCCCGCTGGCCGTGACGCTGCCGGAACGCTGGCCCGCCATGCCCAATGTGCCGACCATGGCGGAAGCGGGGATGGATAATTTCAACGTCAGCCCCTGGCATATGTGGGCCGGGCCACGCGCCATGCCGCGAGAGATTGTGGACCGCATCTCCTCTGAAATCCGCACGGCCTTCGCCGATCCCGAATTGCAGCAACGCGCTATCGGCATGGGCGCGCGGCTGACGGGTTCAACGCCGGAAGAATTGGCCGCGCGGTTGAAGCGCGAACAGCCGATCTGGGCCGAGATGGTGAAGATTTCCGGCGCGCAGCCGGAATAGGGCAGGGGGCTAATCAGCCTAAACAGGCGTGATCCGTTGTTACGGGTCACGCCCTAAGCGTCACGCCAGCCCCAAGGCCCAAAGCAGCACACCCTTCTGCGCATGAAGGCGGTTCTCCGCCTCATCAAATACCACGCTTTGCGGGCCATCCATCACCTCATCGGTGATTTCCTCGCCGCGATGCGCTGGCAGGCAATGCATCACAATCGCATCCGGCGCGGCATGTTTCAGCAGCGCAGTATTCAATTGATAGGGTGCCAGAAGATTATGCCGGCTTTCCGCCCGCCCCTCGCGCTCATCAGACATGGAAACCCAGCTATCCGTCACCACGCAGCGCGCATCACGCACGGCGGCAATTGGGTCATGGGTCAATTCCACCTTGGCACCCTGCGCGCGCGCCCAGGCGATCAACTCAGCGGGCGGTGCCAATTCCGGCGGGGTTGCCAGCCGTAGTGTAAAGCCAAACCGCGCCGCTGCCTGGATGAAGGATTGCGCGACATTATTGCCATCACCTGTCCAGGCCACCACCTGCCCGGCAATTGGGCCGCGATGTTCCTCAAAAGTCATGACATCGGCCATCAACTGGCAGGGATGGGATACATCCGTGAGGCCATTGATCACCGGCACCGTCGCATGTTCCGCCAATTCGCGGATTTTCTGCACATTATCGGTGCGCAGCATGATGGCATCCACATAGCGGGACAGCACCTTCGCGGTATCCGCCGGGGTTTCGCCCCGGCCAAGCTGCATGTCCTTTGATGACAGCACCACAACATCGCCACCCAATTGGCGAATGCCGACTTCAAAGGAAACCCTTGTGCGGGTGGAGGGTTTTTCGAAAATCAAGGCGATGGATTTGCCGGCCAAGGGCTTGCCTGCAAGCTCGCCCCGCTTGGCGCGCCCGGCCACATCAAGCATCCGGCGCAGCACCGCCGGTTCAAGATCCATCAATTCCAAAAAGTGGCGGGGCGGCGCATCGCCGCCCCTGACCGATTTCAACATTGCACTCATTGCGCCGCGGCTTGGGCACCGGCTGGGGTCAGGCGCAGGCAAGCGCGATCGAGCAAGGCCACCGCCTCATCCGCATCCGCCTCAGTGATAATCAGCGGCGGCGCCAGGCGCAGCACATTCATCCCCGCCGCCACAGTCAGCAAACCCTCGGCCACGGCGGCACTCTGCATTTCGCCGTTATTCACCTCGGGCCGCAGCTTGAGGCCAAGCAGCAGGCCAGCGCCGCGCACATCTTCAATCACCGTCGGATGCTTGGCGGCCAGCGTCAGCAGGCCGCGCCACAAATGCCGCGCCACCTGGTCCACACGGTCAAGGAAGCCGGGCGCGGAGACCACATCCATCACCGCATTGCCGGCGGCGCAGGCAAGCGGCCCGCCGCCATAGGTTGAGCCATGCGTGCCGGCCTTCAAATGCTTCGCCACATGTTCCTTGGCGAAAATGCCGCCCAGCGGGAAGCCACCGCCAATGCCCTTGGCGGATGACATCACATCAGGTTCGATCCCCGCCCATTGATGGGCCCACATCTTGCCCGAGCGGCCGATGCCGGTCTGCACTTCATCCAAGGCCAGCAGCAGCCCGTATTCGTCGCACATGGCGCGCAATTCGCGCAGGAAACGCAGCGGCGCAGGGCGCACGCCGCCTTCACCCTGCACGGGTTCAATCATCACGCCGGCGGTATTGGGGCCAATCGCATCACGCACCGCATTCATATTGTCGAAGGGCACATGGTCGAAGCCTTCAACCGGCGGGCCGAAGCCTGCCAAATATTTCTCATTCCCCGTGGCGGCCAGCGCGGCCATGGTGCGGCCATGGAAGGCGCCATCAAAGCAGATCAGCCGGTAGCGTTCCGGGTGGCCATTTTCCGCGTGATATTTGCGGACAGCCTTGATCATGCCCTCATTCGCTTCGGCGCCGGAATTGCAGAAAAACACGCTGTCAGCGAAGGAATTTTCCACATGCCGCTGTGCCAGCCGCTCCGCCTGCGGGATGCGATACAGGTTGGAGGCATGGATTATCTTGCCCGCCTGTTCCGCAATCATTCGCGTCAGGTGCTGATGCCCATGGCCGAGCGAGGAAGTCGCGATGCCCGCGCCGAAATCCAGGAAGCGTCGGCCGTCTTCCGTCCAAAGTCGCGCGCCTTCGCCCCGCTCAAAAGCAAGGTCGGCACGGTTATAGGTCGGCATCAGGGCGGGAATCACGTTTCCAGTCTCCGCAAGCAACCGGCCCGGGCAAAGGCGACCATCGCCCCACCAAGAACCGGAAAGGAGAAACTTGCCGGAAAAGCGCCCAGGATGAAAGAGGCGCCTTGATCTATTCGCCAATATTCATCAAAGCGCCTCGGACGCGCGCCGCCTGGAATTGCGCCATGAAAAGCCAGGCGGCCAAGCCAAGCCAGATCAGATCAAGCGCAAAAGCATAGGCCAGATGATCCCAGGCCAGCCGGCCATCCAACAGCGCGGCGCGCATGCCTTCAAAAACATGCGTCGCCGGAATGGCGAGTGAGATGGGCTGCAACCAGCCAGGCAGCACCGAAACCGGATAAAACACCGCTGAGAAGGGCGCCAGGCCGAATAATACGCCCCAGGCCAAAGCCTCGGCCCCCGCGCCATGGCGCAGGATCAGCGCAGTGACGCCAAGCGCCACCGCCCAGCCCATCGCCATCAGCGCCGCGAAATAGAGCACCAGCACCGGCCCCAGAGTCCAAATGCCAAAGCCATACAGCAGGAAGGCCAGCAGAATGGCCGGGCCCACGCCAATGGCGGTGCGGACCATGCTCATGGCGACCAAGCCCGCCACCAATTCAGTGGGCCTGAGCGGGGCCACGAAAATATGGCCCAGATTGCGCGACCAGATTTCCTCAAGGAAGGAAATGGCAAAGCCCATTTGGCTGCGCAGCGTCACCTCCCACAGCAGCACACCGCCCAGCAGCACGCCGGCGGTGACAGTCGCGGTATTATTCTGCACGCCCGCAAGCCAGGCAGTGAAAAAACCCCAGACCAGCATTTGCAAGACGGGCCAATACATCAGTTCCAAAACGCGCGGCCAGGAACGCCGATAAAGCGCCAAATGCCGATACATCAGCCCCCAAACACGCCGCGCCGCGCCGCTCATGCGGCGTGCCCCTGGCCGCGGGCGATATCCAGAAACACCTGTTCCAAATCATCGCGGCCATAGCGCGCGATCAGATCCGCGGGGCTGCCTTGGTCCACAATGCGTCCCCCTTTCAGCATCAGCACATGATCCGCAAGGCGTTCGACTTCCGCCATATTGTGGCTTGCCAGCAGAATGGCCGCGCCCGTCTCCGCGCGATATTCTTCAAGAAGGCTGCGCACCCAATCGCCCGTATCGGGGTCAAGGCTTGCGGTTGGTTCATCCAGCAGCAGCAATTCCGGGCGATTGATGAGCGATTTTGCAATCGCGACGCGCGTTTTCTGCCCCGCCGAAAGCTGCCCCGCCGGGCGGTCCAGAAACGCGGTCAATTGCAGCCTTTCCGCCAATTCGGCGATGCGCTCCTGCGCCTTGGGCACGGTATACAGATGCGCATAGACCATCAGGTTTTCCCGGACCGTCAGCCGATGCGGCAGCGCGACATAGGGCGAGGAAAAATTCATCCGCGCGAGCGCCGCGAACCGGTCCCGCGCCATGTCATGGCCAAGTACCACCACACGCCCCGCACTTGGCACAAGAAGGCCCAGCAGCATGGCGATGGTGGTGGATTTGCCCGCGCCATTGCCGCCCAGCAACGCCCAGGTACTACCGGCGGGTTGGGTGAAATCCAGCCCCGCCACGGCGGGCGGGTCGCTGTCTTTGTAGATTTTCGTCAGACCCTCGGCCTGGATGGCGGGAAGCGGCATGGGGGGCATATCGGCCCAAAGCAGCGTTTCGCCAAGCCATGATGTCAGCTTGCGGGGCGTTGGCTTTCGATCAGGCGGCCCTGGAACATGCGAATGCCCGCTTCCCAGCCCCAGGCAATGGCCGCGGGGCGATCCGCACCCGCCAGCACCACATGTTCGGCCGCCTGGGCGAGCTTTTTGCTGAGCTCTGCCGTTGCAGCGCTATCGGCGCCCGGAAATTCTTCGGACCATTTGAGGCGTAGAAAATCAAAGCCGCCGCGTAAGCTGGTCACCACCGTTGCGGCAAAGGGTGAAGCCGCTTCAAGCATCAGACGATAGCCCCGCGCCTTTGCGAAATGGCGCGCCAACAGGAACAGATCAGGCGCTGCCAGCACATCTTCCGCATTAAGCCCGATGATCAGCTTATGGCGTTGGCTTTGCGGCATGAGGGAATCAAGCCTAAGGAATTCAGCCGAAAAAAGACTTTCCATGCGCAGTGGCAGCGCCAGCGTGCGCATGTCACGCAATTCCTCGGGCCGGGCAATATTGCTCAATTGCCGGCGGTCAATGGACTGCAACAGCCTTTGCGCAAAGGCGGGCGTAAGCGAGATATCATAGCCCGGCAGAAGTCTTTCACATATTTCCGAAAGCTCAGCCCGGCGATCTTCCCAGAACAGCTTGGTGTTCTGCCCCCCAGGCTCAAGCCAGCAAACCTTCTGTCGGCGGAAAAAGATGCTGAGATCAGCGGTGGTTAGGCCGCGCTCCGCCGCAGCCAGGGCCGCAGTGTCAACCACACGATTTTCCGGCTCATCCAGTGCCATGGCGCGCATAGCCGCCACCATGCCCAGGCTGTCTTCGACAGCCGCCATGACAGCCGCTGCCTGCTGCGGCAGCCGGAGCATATGGACGGCTTTCTCAGCTTCCTCAGGCTCCAGCATGGAAAACAGGATTTGCTGCTGATGCTCCAGGGCATCGCTTGCGTTGGGCAGACCAATGGCAACCAGATCGCCACCAGGCAATTTGAAGCTTCTTACCCGGGCCGTGCTGTTCAAGGGTTCCCAGGCTTCACGCAATAATTCTGCTCTGGTGCCGAAGCGCCGAGCGCGCGGCAGCGCCGAAAATCGCAGCATGAGAACCAGACGCTCCTCACCCAGCGCGACTGCATCGCGAATGGCATTCGAAAGCGCCACGGCGCCAAGCGCTTCAACCGGCAAAGTTGCGGCCCTCTGGACGGCGGAACTCATGAAGGACTCTCGGGCAATACGGCTTCCAGCAAAAGGGGTTTGTGGCAGCCGAGCCTATCGGAAGGGGCAGTGGCAAGCCCGCGGGCGCGACATTCTGAACGCAGGCAGAGTTCCGCTTCGCTGCACTGTTCCATGCGGCCAGCGGCGATGATGTCTTCGATCCACGGCCCGCCATAAAGCTGGATGCCCTGGCTGAGACCCCAGGTGAGGGCCGCTTCACCATTGCAGCCATCGAGGATAAGGCGCGTGCGATCAATACGTCGCAAAGCCTTGACCGCTTGCGTATCTTCCAGGGCCGGTGACCAATCCAGGATCAGCCAATCCGCGGGCAGGGCATCCATGTCGACCAGGCCAAGGGCTGATGCGGAAAGCCCCGATATGGCGATACCCCAGGCGTCCTGATGCAGCGCGTCTCGTCTGATGGCGAGATTACTGATGGAGATGGCATCATGCAAAGAAAGCGTGGCGTAAAGCGCGGGGGCGGCGGCAGGGAGAGGGGCGTCGTTCGCCTCCTGCGACATTGCCGGCAGCAGTGCAGGGGGCAAATCCAAAAATAAAGGCGCAATCGGCCCGCCGCCCATGATGGATTTACGGGTACCCTCATCGCCAAGCGCTTCAAGTACGCGTTTCTGGATATGCGCTTCCGCGTGGCGCAGCAGCGCGCGATCCTCGGCAAGCGCGCCAAGGAGTTGCTGCAACCCTGATCTTTCCCGGGCAAGGCGTTGGAACACCAGCCGCGGTAGCCGCGCATCCGCGATGCCCACAATGCTTTGCCGGCGATAGATTTGCGCCAAATTGACTTTATCCAGCCGGGCATCAAGGTCGAGTGGTGAGACCAGTTCCGCCGCCGGCACTTCGAGAAACTGCGGCAAGCGGGCTGCGTGCAATAGCGCGGCGAGTTGGTTCTTGGATGCCGGCAGCGGCAGCAAACTTACCGACCCTTCACCCAGGATTTTCCCAAGCAGCGCCTGGAGCTTCCCGGCTTCAAAACTGGGTAGCTCAGTCAGCAGCCAGTCATCCGGCGTGATTTCAAGCAGCGAACCGCCTTTGACGTCTGAGGCTTCCCGCAACAGGGCGAAAACCAGCCGTTGCGCTTCCGGTTGTGCCCCGGGGGCGACCCGCACCGCCGCCCGGCCACCTTCATCGCGCAGCGCCCTTCGCAGGGCGTCCTGCAACGAGGTCTGGCTGACCTGCAAATGGGGGGCGGAAGGACGTGAGTTGGACATTCGAAAGGTTAGCCTAGCAGAAACCTACTAGCGAGGCGTATAGAAATGCGCAGCAGCGCCCTGATTGGCCTCTTTTGGCCCGACTGCGCCAAAGCTTCAATCACTCGGCGCGATTTACCCCTTCGCTTTGGCGCGAAAATGCCTATATTAATGTCTGTTCATCTTGGGAGGTCCTGATTCCTATGCGTCGCCCTGGTCTTCTTGTTACCGCTTTCGCGGCCCTTGCCATGGTTTTGGTGCCAGTCCTGGCCGATGCCAAGCCAGGTGGTAATTCATCTTCCGGCAGCCGCGGCAGCCGGACCTATTCCGCGCCACCGCCGACCCAGACCGCGCCCAATACCGCGCGCCCGATGCAGCGTACGACAACGCAGCCTTCTGGCCCGCAACAGGCCGGCGGCGCCGCGCGTCCCGGCATGCCGCCGCAAGCACAGCCGCAGCGTTCCTTCATGGGCTCGCTTGCTGGTGGTTTGCTGATGGGCGGCCTGATCGGCATGTTCCTGGGCGGTGGCCTGTTGGGCGGCGCCGGCGGTTTCGCCGCGATGCTTGGCATGCTGCTGCAAGTGGCGCTGATCGGCGGGCTGATTTGGTTCGCTCTCCGCCTGTTCCGCCGCCGCCAGGCCGCGCCTGCCATGGCCGGTGCTTCCGGTTATGCGCGCCAGATGGAACCCGCGCCCATGGGCGGTGCCGCTGCCCCGGTCGCAGGCGGCGCCTATGCCGCGGTCGCGCGCGATGTCCAACTTACGCCGCAGGATTATCAGGCGTTTGAGCAAACCCTGACCGAGGTGAATGCCGCTTGGTCACGCCGCGACCTGAAGGGCCTGCGGGACTTCGCAACGCCCGAGATGGTTGGCTATTTCGCGAATGACTACCGCGATCTGGATGCGCGTGGCTGGCGTAATGAAACCCGCGATGTCCGGTTGGAGGGCGGTGACCTCTCCGAAGCCTGGCATGAGGATGGTCTGGATTACGCGACGGTTGCCATGCGCTTCAGCCTGCTGGACGCGACCTTCGAACAGGCCAGCGGCAAGTTGGTTGAAGGCAGCACGACAGAACGCCAAACCTCGACCGAGCTTTGGACCTTTGTCCGCAGCGGCCCTGAGGAGCGCTGGCTTCTGTCAGCAATTCAGCAGACCGCCTGAAGTAACGCCGCCGGCATGGCCTGCGCCATGCCGGCGGCGATTTCCCCCGGTTCGGCTTTGGTGTAGGTCGGCCGCGTGGCACAAAAATCCCCTGTACATTTCGCTGTTCCTCGCAGGCGGGGGCTTTTAGGGCTTGGCGCCGGCTTGGCGTTTTCCTGCTCTGCCTTCGGACAGCAGCGTTTTCCCGAACGACCGATACGCATGATCGTGCCCTGGGCGCCTGGTGGCCCCACGGATTCGCAAATGCGCGCCCTATGCGAAGCGGCAGGGCGCCGCCTGGGGCAGCCCGTATTGGTAGAAAATCGCCCAGGGGCAGCCGGAACCCTCGGCGCTTTACATATGGCGCGGGAAGCGCGGCCAGATGGCTATACAATCGGCCAAATCCCCAATGGAGTCTTCCGTCTGCCGGCGCTGACGGATCGCCCGCTATGGGACCCGATGCGCGACTTTACCTATATCCTGCGGCTTGTTGGCTATATGGGCGGCATCGTGGTGCGCGCCGATGCACCATGGAA
>Ga0114976_10002893_pt1 | contig 10746 bp, 15 predicted proteins | sample S_130805_EF_Meta_FD_87319 | JGI IMG/M metagenome (GOLD analysis project Ga0114976, IMG submission 87319) | Freshwater microbial communities from Lake Simoncouche, Canada to study carbon cycling - S_130805_EF_MetaG | ecosystem: Environmental > Aquatic > Freshwater > Lake | place: Lake...
ATTGCCGTCATCATGCAAGGATGTAATCCTTTATGGCGCTGCTTACCGACTTGCCTCATTCGTTGACCCAGGTCGCCTCAACTACTCCTCTGCAGAGGCTGACAATGCAGACACTAAGATTCAATATGGTTCTGGTGCTTCCACTTCTCGATTCTTGCTTGCTCTTTTCCAGCAGCGATTGAATGAGGAGACCAAGAAACTACGCGATGTTTATCCAGTCCGAATCCACTACACGAGGTACTAATCCATGACAACTCGCAAATATTCCTCTATCTCCCAAGAAACAACACTTACTGCAGCGCTGAACTCAAGCGCTACAACAATGACTGTGGGTTCAGCTTCGGCACTGCTTGGTGGAATCACGCCAGCAAATACAAGCCCACTTGAGACATTCACAGTAGTACTTGACCCAGATACAGCGCTTGAAGAAATTGTAGATGTTACTTACCCTTCTACACCTGGAAGCAATACAGTTACAATTGTTCGTGGTATTGATAGTAGTGCAGCAATTGCTCACTCTGCTGGAGCCAAGGTTCGCCACATGGCGATTGGTCGCGACTTCCGTGATATGAATACTCACGATGAAGGAACACTAGCAGAACACGCAGCAACAACTTCTGCTCAACTTCGTGGTGTCATCTCTGATGAGACAGGTACTGGCTCTCTAGTATTTGCTACATCTCCTACTCTTGTAACTCCAGCGCTTGGTACTCCATCTGCTGCAGTGCTTACTAATGCAACTGGACTTCCTCTTTCAACTGGTGTAACTGGCACTCTTCCAGTAGCCAATGGTGGTACAGGTATTACAGCACTAGGAACTGGCGTAGCAACATTCCTTGGAACTCCATCAAGTGCTAACCTTGCAGCAGTCTTGACTGATGAAACTGGTACTGGCAGTGTAGTTCTTGCTACTAGCCCAACACTTGTAACTCCAGTTCTTGGTGTAGCAACTGCTACATCTATCAACGGTACAACAATCCCAACCAGTGCAACTCTTGTTAAGACAAGCGATACTGGCACTGTAACAAGCACAATGCTTCTTGATGGCACTATTCTCAATGTTGATATTAATGCATCTGCTGCTATTGATAAAACTAAGATTTCAGGCACAGCGGTAACAGTTGCCGATACTGGTACAGTCACATCTGCAATGATTGCTAATGGCACAATTGTAGATGCTGATGTATCTACTACAGCAGGTATTGCTTATACCAAGTTAAGCCTTGGTGGAACTATTACTTCCGCTGACTTGGTTGACGGAACTATTGTTGCCTCAGATATTGCTAACGGTACTATCACCGCAGCCAAAATGGTCACAGACCCATATGCTCGCGCTAACCACACTGGCACACAGACAGCATCTACTGTCTCAGATTTTGATACACAGGTACGCACATCTAGACTAGACCAAATGGCTGCACCAACAGGTTCAGTATCTGTAAATAGCCAAAAAATTACAAGCCTTGCTACACCAACTGTAGGTACAGATGCTTCTACAAAAGCATACGTTGATGCACAGATTACCGCTCTTGTTGGTGGTGCTCCAGGCACACTTGATACTCTTGCTGAAATTGCTTCTGCAATCTCTTCTGGTGGCTCATTCGAGTCCACTGTAGTACTTAAGTCTGGTTCTACTATGACTGGTGCTCTTACACTCTCAGGTGCTCCATCATCTAACCTACACGCTGCTACAAAGGCGTATGTAGACACTGTAGCAGGTTCTGCTACCGCTGCTGCAGCCTCTGCTGCAGACGCTGCTACAACCTATGACAACTTTGATGACCGCTACCTAGGCGCTAAAGCAACTGCTCCATCTGTAGACAATGATGGCAACGCACTTATCACTGGTGCTCTCTATTGGAACTCAACATCTGCAACTATGTTTGCTTGGACAGGTTCTGCTTGGGGTTCAATTTCTTCAACTGCAGCAATCTATCGTTATCGTTATTCAGCATCAGGTGGGGAAACCACACTTTCAGGTGCGGATGCAAATGGACTAACACTTTCTTACTTAGTTGGTAAAGAACAGGTATACCTTAACGGTGTGCTTCTAGTCCGTGATTCAGACTATACAGCATCTAATGGAACATCACTTACTTCTCTTTCTGCATTAACTGCTGGAGATGTTGTAGAGATTATTACATTCACAGCATTTGACCTAGCCTCAGCAGTACAAACATCTACCTTCACTGCTAAGGGTGACTTGCTTGTTGCTACTGCAGCGGGCACATCTGGCAAGATTGCAGTCGGAGCAAACACATATCTTTTAACTGCTGACTCAACAACAGCAACTGGAGTTAAGTGGGCAGCACCTGCTCCTGGGTACTCAGCACCAACCCTTGGTTCCACATCTATTGCATCAGGAGCCACAGTAACAACAATTAATGGTTTGACTAAAGTAGTATCAGCAGTACGGGCATCACTTGATGGTGATGGCTATGAAGTAAATCCAGACCTTATGCTCATAATGGGAGCATATTAATATGAGAGGTAGTAACTAATGGCTACAACAACTAAGGCGCTGGCTAGAACAGCAGCAGCAACATCTAGCACAACCCTATACACAGTACCAGCATCAACAACTACAGTAGTAACTAATATTGTAGTAACTAATTCTGACTCTGCAGCAGGCACATTTACAATTACTCTTGATGGCATTGACCTATTCAAGACTTGTGCAATTGCAGCAAATACAACTGCAACATTTGACCTTAAGCAAGTACTTGCTACAACTAAAATTATTGCTGGGTTTGCATCAGCAGTTACAGTTAAGTTTCATATCAGCGGAGTGGAGATAGCATAATGGCACAATCAGTATTTCCTGTACCTAGTACAGCAGCAGGTTTAAGTATATCTTCCGAGGCTCTTTCAAATGTTCCTGCTGGCTTAACATTAAGAAACACATATACCAGCACTACAACTGGTATTACTGGACAACCTGATGTTGTCTGTGTTGTTTTAATTAGTGGTGGTGGCGCTGGCGGCTGGGGTGCTAGTGCAAACTCAATAGGCGGAGGAGGTGGCGGAGGCGCATCTTATGCAATTTTTACTGTGCCAAAATTTACCGCTTGTACTGTAGGTGCTGGCGGAACTTCTTCAGGTGCTGGTGGAGCATCAAGTGTTAATAGTTTTCCAATAGCAGGTCCTTCAGGAAATCCAGGTTGTGATGGTAGATATGGTAATGGTTCATCGGCTAATGGTGGAGCAATTCTAATTAAAAGCGGAACTCTTTATACAGATTATTATTACTCTATTCTTTACGAAATGGGAAATAGCAACTCTGGTCAAAGCAGTTATTGGACTGGCGGCAAAGGCGGCTGGGGCGGGTATGGTACTGGTTCTGGTGCTAATGCTGGTGCTGGCGGTGCTGGTGGATTTAATGGTTCATTAACTGGCTCAACTGGTGGAACTGGTGCTGCAAATGGCGCTGCTCCATCTGGCGGCGGCGGTGGTGGTGGTGGTGGTTATTCTGGTGCTGGTGGCAATGGTGGAACATCAGGTGCTAACGGAACAAACGGAACAGGAATCGGTTCTGGCGGTGGCGGTGGCGGAAACTATGGCGGTCAAGGCGGCTCAGGCAGTGCTGGCGCAGTACTTGTATATTGGTAAAAGGAGAAATTATGAACTTTGCAGTAATTAAAGATAATAAAGTAATTAATATTATTGTTGCAGAAACAAAAGAAATAGCCGAAGAAGCAACTGGGCACACTTGTTTTGAATATACAGATTCTAACCCAGCAGTTATTGGATTTGGATATGCTGATGGTGTATTTGAACAATTTACAATTAATGAGGCAACTAATGACTAAAGCCCGTGACCTAGCAAATGCAGCAACTGCGCTTAACGCAGTAACTGCAACAGAAATTGGATATGTAGACGGTGTTACCTCTGCAATCCAAACTCAAATTAATACTAAGGCTGCAACTACATATGTAGATACAGCGGTGGCTGGGGCAGACCCAACACCTACAGCACTAATGACAATGGGAGCATAACAAATGGCAGCAACATACAAGGTACTCGGACAGGTAAACCCTGCCGCTACCACAGCAACAACTCTATATACCGTTCCCTCAGCAAAGAGTGCGGTTGTATCTACTATCACAGTCTGTAATCAGGCTGCAGCAGCAGCGACATTCCGTGTGGCTATCCGCCCTGCGGGTGCAACACTGGCTGCAATCCACTACATTTCATATGACTCAACAGTGGCTGCTAATGACACAACTGCTTTGACTATTGGTGTAACGCTTGCTACTACAGATATCATTACTGTGTATGCATCAACTGCAACAGTATCATTCAATGCATTTGGAAGCGAGATTTCATAATGGCAATTAGCAAAGTAAACCCAGTAGCGGCTGCATCTTCTATTAATGCCAACTCTATTACTTGTGCATCCAATACCAGTCCTGGCACATCATTGGTATCGCTAGACCCTGCAATTTATTCTGTTACTTGCACCTCTAGCACAATTGCAACAGTTGATTTTCTTTCAGGTAGTGGAACTATTGTTGCAACTGCAGTAACCGTAAGTGGTTCTGTTTCCGTAAATATTGCTTCAGCAGTAACAAGAATTTCGGCTGTCATTGATACTGGAACTAATATTGTTGTTACCATTACAAAAGTTGCTTCTGCTTTAACTAATAGTTTTAGTGGAACAGTGGATACAGTATCAACCGTTGGAGCATCTACATATACTGGAACATCTTCTTCTGGTTATGGCTATGCACTTCTTGTTGGCGGCGGTGGTGGTGGACGCAATGTGACTTCTGATGATGGATATAACCGAGGCGGTGGCGGAGGTGGTGCTGGAGGTTCTTCTGCAAAACTTGTTGCACTTACTGGTTCTATGTCTGTCACCATTGGCGCAGGCGGTGCAGTTGCAAGTGGTAACTCAGGAGCCACTACAACAGGAGGAACATCAACTTTTGCTGGAATGACTTGCAATGGTGGCAGTACACCTACGACAGGTGGTAGTGCTGGTCAATATGGTGGTGTAGGAGGAACTGCAACGGGTGGAAGTGCAAATGCGACTGGTGCTTCGGGTAGCAATGGTTATGAATCATTTGGCTCAGGCGGTGGCACAGGCGCAAATGGGACTGTAATCTATCCATTAATGTCAATTACCAACCCAGTAGGTACTGGTGGTGTTGGTGTTAAAGGAAATGGTGGTTCTCCTACAGGATATGGTTCTGGTGGTGCTGGTTCACCAGTAGGAAATACTCCAACTGCTGGACGCCAAGGCGTTCTTTACGTAATTCGCTTCTAATTAACTTATCCCTGAGCACGGATTAAAACTGCTCAACTAATTTTTCTATCTAAGGAGTAACGTGGCATCACCAGACATTACGCAAGATTTACCCTTAAACATAGGTAATCCTGGAACCACAGGCTTTTGGACCAACAACGCAGAAGACTATGATATTGCTGTTGGTGGACTCCCATTTATGCTTGCTCCTACAGACCAAGTTCCATATCAGCGTGAGACTGCTCCATACCGCAAAGACCAGTTTGACAATGGTACTGAACCTGGAGAACAGTCACTCACAGGTTGGTGGATTCGTTCACAGTCATCTTTCCATGTTGGACAGGGCATCAAGTTCTACGACCCATCTGCAGGTGAAACAACTAAGTATCGCTTTAATGACTCACAGGGTGTCAATGTATGGACTAAAGGTGAAGTAAGCCTTCTCAAAGAAGCAACTGCCGTCAGCCACTTTGTAACTGATTCTGTAGTTACCCCTAGTTATGATTCACAACATCTTCGTTCTATTCAATGGGGTGGAACTAATGGCGTTCTTCTTCATGATGGGTACGATGTAGATAAGATTGACTCTGCTGGAACTGTCACTAACTTTGTAGACTATAATACTGGAGCAGATACTAAGGTATATGCAATCTGTGACGATGGAACATATGCTTATTGGGTAACTAATATAACTAATAAAATGTATTTTTATAAAAAATTACTTACTGATGATAGCACTGTTGCTGAAACAGAAATGTTTCATCATGCTACTGATGCAATTACCAGCGCTGAAATGGAATATGTAAAAGATAGAATTGTATTATGTTTTAATAATAAAGTCTACGAAATATCTCCAACAGCGACAGCATTACCAAGCCCTGTTTATACTAACCCTAATGTTAATTATAAATATACAAGTGTTGCTGCATCAGGACCTGCAATCTATACTGCTGGATATTCTGGACTTCAATCAACTATCCAGAAGTACACATTAACAACTGCTGGGCTTATGCCAACTATGACTCAGGCTTCTGTTGCTGCAGAACTTCCTGCTGGTGAGATAGTTCATAAACTTTACTACTACCTAGGATTTATGATTATTGGAACATCTAAGGGTGTTCGCGTGGCTATGGTAAATGACCAAGATGGCTCACTAAGTTATGGTCCTCTTGTAGTTGAAACTAACCAGCCAGTATATGACTTTGCTGCCCGTGACCGTTTTGTATGGTGCACAGCAGGAGTCGCAGACACAGATGGCGGGCTTATCCGTATTGACCTAGGTCAGACAATTGAGAATGAACCACTTCGTTTTGCTTATGCAAATGATTTGCAATATGCACAGACACTCAAGTACCCAACAACTGCAGTTGCTTTTATTGGAGATACTAATCGTCTTGCTTTTACTACATCAGCACTTAATGCTGGCACATTAGTCACCAATAAGGCTCTTACATCAAACGTAGCAACACTGACCACATCTACAGCACATGGTCTTGTAGCAGGCGATTCAGTCTGGGTCGAAGGCGTTGGCTCTCCTTTTGATAGCACAACTGCTCCCTATACTGTAGTAGCAACACCAACTACAACTACATTTACTTATGCTAAGACCAATAGCAATATAGCATCTACTGCTGTTTCTTCTAGTTTTGCTAAGGTTAACAAGCCTGGAAATATCTGCTTTGAATCTGCAAGCACTCTTGTATCTACTGGCTATGTCACTACTGGTGCTATCCGCTATGGAACACTTGAGCCTAAGAACTTCAAGTTAATCCGTGGTCGTGGCGACTTTACCTACGGCGCTATGGACTTACGTGCCATTGATGCTGCAGGCAACCTCTATACAATCATCACATACAATTCTGCTGTAGGAACCCCAGAGGCTGCTACAACTAACCCAGAAGGTCCACAAGAGTACCTGTCATACAAGTTTACGCTCTCACGTAGCGCAAGCGATACCAGTCGCGGTCCCGTATTTAAGGGCTATCAAACAAAGGCTCTACCTGCCACTGAACGCCAGAGACTGATTCAATTTCCAGTTTGGTGCTTCGACGTAGAAACCGACAGATACAATGTAAAGACTGGGTATGAAGGCCGTGCGTGGGAGCGTATTCAAACACTTGAACAAATAGAACGACTTGGTGACATCATCAACGTACAGGACTTCACCACTGGTGAGCGTGTACAGGCTGTCATCGAGAAAATCAACTTCTCAAGAAAGACACCACCATCTGGTAACTTCTCAGGTTTCGGTGGTCTTCTTGCTATCACAGTTAGGACTGTCTTATAGTGAGTGCTACAGATTGGGCTGCGCTTATTGTAGCGGTCATGACGATACTGGGTGGTTTCGCCACCTCAGTACGCTGGTTAGTAAAGCATTACTTAAGTGAATTAAGACCAAACGGGGGCGGTTCCGTGAAAGACCAAGTTAATCGATTGGAATCCCGAGTTGACCAAATCTATCTCCTTTTATGCGAGAAAGACCAACAGTAAACTAGCAGTACTCTTTATCCTTCTGGGGACATCATTCTTCTGGAGTCCCTCAGCAGTGGCTGTAAGTACAGGTCCAGCAACTATTACCTGTGCTAAAAATGATGGAACCCAGCGAGCCTTTAATGTGCAATGGGATAACAGCAACTCTTACTTTAATGGTAAGGGTGATATTGCTCGTTTATTCTGTGAGGGTGGTCATGCACCTGATGGATATTCAACATTCGTATCTACATCAGTTTCTGATGGACCGCTTAGGTTCTATAACGGAGTGATTCCAACTCCCGCTCCTGAGCCATCACCTTCTCCGACAGTTTCAGAATCTCCATCTCCTGCACCACAACCGTCTCCAAGCGAGAGTGCAACTGCTTCGTCAAGCCCTTCGCCGTCTCCGTCGCCGTCTCCTGTACCCGATTCAAGTACCGCGACTGCTGAACCCAGCACGTCGCCCAGCCCAGTAGAAACCCCAACAGTATTAGCAACTCCATCTGACACCTCCACGGTTTTAGATACTTCTACAGTAGTAGTGACACCGAGTGTACCACAGGAGCCTGTAAACGTCCCTGTGACCCCTCCAGCGCCTCCTGCGGTGGAACCTACACCTATTCCTGCTCCAGTATCCCCGCCAGTGTCGCAACCCGAGCCAGTGCCAACGCCAACTCCTGCGCCTCAGCCCGTGCCAGTACCAAGTCCTCAACCAGAACCTGTGGCAATTGCAGACCCTCCTCCAGCCCCTGAACCAATTCCTCTTCCAAGTCCTGAGCCAGTCGCTGAGCCAGAGCCAATTGCTGAGCCAGCGCCCGAACCCGTACAGGAACCAATGCCTGTCGAGGAACCTTTACCGCCTTTGCCTTTAGACCCTCCTCCTGTACCAGTGGAGGAACCAATCGAAGATGTCGCTCCATTACCGCCACTTCCTGAAGAAGAACCACCAGCGGAACTTCCAATAGAGCCTATGCCACCTGTGCCTCAAGATGAACCTCCTGTTGCTGATAAAAATGCTACGGATGAAGAAAAACAAATTGTAGCACAAGCAATCATTGAACAAGCACAAGGCGAGCCAGTAACTGCGCAAGCAATTGCGGATGCTGGTTTGACCTATGCAGATTTACCACCTGAGACACCAGTTGAAGTTCGTCAAGATAAAGACGGAAACGAAGTTGTAATTACAGCAGAAGTTGCTGCAGCATTGGTAGTGCTTGGAGACCCAGCAGCGCTTGTTGAAGCAATCTTTACTGACCCTGCTCAAGCACTACTTGCTATTGCAAGCATCGGTGCTGACATGAGCGATGAAGAAAGAACCGAATCTACTGAGGCAGTTGTTGCAACAGTTATCGCTGCAGGTGCTGCTATCAACGCAGTAGGAGCAGCCACATCTACTACTAGAACCCCGTCTAGTGGTGGTACATCTACTGGTGGCGGTGCTGCTAGTGGAGAATCTAAAGCCGCAAGGAGACGCAAGTAATGAACTTTTTTAGAGATATGTTAGAACAATGCTGGACCCTGCTAGGCATGGGTATTGCTTGGGTTGTCCTTGATGGCTCAGCAAAGACAGTAGTTGGATACGCCATTGTAGGAACCCTTGCTCTCTGGGTTGTTACCTACCCGTTACGCAATCCGAAGGACGAATAATGGTAAACAGCGTATGGAACATACTTGCTCGGATAATTGCAGTATTTGCAGCATCAGGTCTATCGGTGATAGGTGCGGGTGCGGTTGTGGGAATCTCGACAGCCAAGGCTGTGGTACTTGCGGGTACTCTGGGAGTTGCAACTGTTGTTGAACGCCTTGCTCGAGGATTCCTCGACGATGGCAAATTAACTATATCGGAAATCAATGCAGCCTTTGCGAAGGTTGACAAGAAGGCAGGGGAATAATGGGTCAGCGTAATGAATTTATCAAGATAGCCCGAGCAGAAATTGGTGTTGTCGAAGGTCCAAAGGACAATGAAACTAAGTATGGTGCTTTCACTAAGGCTAACTTCCTGCCTTGGTGTGGCTCTTTCGTGAATTGGTGTGCAAATGAAGTCGGTCTCAAGATTCCTAACTGCGTTTCAACACTTGCAGGCGCTCAGGCTTTCATCAAGAAAGACCAGTTCGAGAAAGCCGAAGAAGCGACTCCTTTTCCTGGCGATATCGTATTCTTCGATTTTCCTGGGGATGGGATTGACCGTATCTCACATGTTGGAATCGTGGTTCGAGACAACGGAGACGGAACTGTAACTTGCATCGAAGGCAACACAGCCCCAGATAAAAAGGGCGACCAGCGTAATGGTGGTCAAGTATGCCTCAAGAAACGTGCCTACAAGAAAAAGAATGGCGCGGCTTTAAAGAAGTCTCTACCAGTCTATGTGGTAGGATTTGGCAAGCCTGTATTTAAATCATAAGTACAGATTTACGAAGGAGAACACATGTTCGATACAGCAAAAATTAAGTCAATTGGTCTGTCGTATTTCCGTGCTGCTGCAGCATCTGCAGTTGCGCTCTATACAGCAGGTCAGCATGACCCTAAGACCCTTGCTACAGCGTTCCTCGCTGGTCTAGTTGGTCCAATCCTAAAGGCGCTTGATACATCAGCACCTGAATTTGGACGTGGCTCTAAGTAAGGCGAAAGCCTTTCAGAAACCCCCTGTTTTAGTAGAAATACTAAAATGGGGGGTTTTTCTGTTTATCCGCCTGTTGAGTAGAATCCACCAGCGTTAAACTTCACAGGTGGCGCAGTAAAGATACGTTTTAACCTATCTCCACAAGTCTCACAGAAGTATTCACCTTCTGGCTCAGTCATTGGGCGAGTTACTAATATCGTCTCGCCATCGCCAGCACACTCGTATTGGTATGTAGCCACTACAACTCCACCCCTATATACCAGAACCCTAGTTCAATCCCGATGCTATACCTGCTAATGTTAAACCCTAGGGCAAAGCCTGAGATTCTCCCATATTGAAACCATGTATTTTTAATGCGTTTTTCCATTACATATCATCCCAACATATCTCACAGATGTTCTGGTC
>Ga0114976_10002897_pt1 | contig 10734 bp, 8 predicted proteins | sample S_130805_EF_Meta_FD_87319 | JGI IMG/M metagenome (GOLD analysis project Ga0114976, IMG submission 87319) | Freshwater microbial communities from Lake Simoncouche, Canada to study carbon cycling - S_130805_EF_MetaG | ecosystem: Environmental > Aquatic > Freshwater > Lake | place: Lake...
AGGATGCCGCCGGCGGTCTTCTCCTCGGATTCCGACACCTTGATGAAGATGCGATCGCCGAGGGGCTTGACGGTGGAGACGCTGAGGGAAACAGCAGCCATGGGTTGTCGCGGTGGATTGGATTCGGGTCGGACACGCTCTCCCCAGGGGATTCGGAGGAGGCTGGGTGCCCAGTTGAACCAATACCGGTATCTGGTGTGGCCAGGGCCGGGATCGGGACAACTGGAGGCGCAACGCACCAGGGACGGAACCACGCCAGGAGGCGTGACCCTGGTGCCTGGATTGGTGGCCGGAGCGGATTTGGCACTCGTGCCCGTCGACTGCCAATTTAGTGCTGTGGGTGGCCGGCGCAGGAGTGGCGATCAGTTCGGGTGACCGAACCCCTCCCCCGTTAGTCAGCCGCTGGACGGCGCCGCCGGCCCGTTGCAGGCCTGGCTCCAGCCCCCCCCCAGTGCATGACGCAGTGGTAAGTTTGCGTCGCTTCAGGCGGGTCGGACCACCCCCTGCGCGCTCCCCGCCACCTCATCTTTCTTATGGCTGCAGCTGCTCCCGCCGCCTCCGGCACCCAGGGTGTCGTTAAACAGGTGATCGGCCCGGTGCTGGATGTGGAGTTTCCCGCCGGCAAGCTGCCCCGCATCTACAACGCCCTCCGGGTGACCGGCAAGAACGCCGCCGGCCAGGACGTGGCCCTGACCGCCGAAGTGCAGCAACTGCTCGGAGACCACCGGGTGCGGGCCGTGGCGATGAGCAGCACCGACGGACTGGTGCGCGGCATGGCCGCCCTCGACACCGGCGCCCCGATCTCCGTGCCCGTGGGTGAGGCCACCCTGGGCCGCATCTTCAACGTGCTCGGCGAGCCCGTCGACGAGAAGGGTCCTGTGGCCACCACCCTCACCTCCCCCATCCACCGCGAGGCCCCCAAGCTCACCGAGCTGGAAACCAAGCCCAAGGTGTTTGAGACCGGCATCAAGGTGATCGACCTGTTGGCCCCCTATCGCCAGGGCGGCAAGGTGGGTCTGTTCGGTGGCGCCGGCGTGGGCAAGACCGTGTTGATCCAGGAGCTGATCAACAACATCGCCAAGGAGCACGGTGGTGTCTCCGTTTTTGCCGGTGTGGGTGAGCGCACCCGCGAGGGCAACGACCTCTACGAGGAATTCAAAGAATCCGGAGTGATCAACTCGGAGGATCTCTCCAAGTCGAAGGTGGCCCTCTGTTACGGCCAGATGAACGAGCCCCCCGGTGCCCGCATGCGGGTGGGCCTTTCGGCGCTCACCATGGCCGAGCACTTCCGCGATGTGAACAAGCAGGACGTGCTGCTGTTCGTGGACAACATCTTCCGTTTCGTGCAGGCCGGCTCGGAAGTGTCCGCGCTGCTGGGTCGCATGCCTTCGGCCGTGGGCTATCAGCCCACCCTTGGCACCGACGTGGGTGAACTGCAGGAGCGGATCACCTCCACCCTGGAGGGTTCGATCACCTCGATCCAGGCCGTCTACGTGCCGGCCGACGACCTCACCGACCCCGCCCCCGCCACCACCTTCGCCCACCTCGACGCCACCACGGTGCTGAGCCGCGGCTTGGCCTCCAAGGGCATCTATCCCGCCGTGGATCCCCTCGATTCCACCAGCACCATGCTCCAGCCCGCCGTGGTGGGTGATGAGCACTACCGCACCGCCCGCGCTGTGCAGAGCACCCTGCAGCGCTACAAGGAATTGCAGGACATCATCGCGATCCTGGGTCTCGATGAACTGTCCGAGGACGACCGCCGCACGGTGGATCGGGCCCGCAAGATCGAAAAGTTCCTCTCCCAGCCCTTCTTTGTGGCTGAAATCTTCACCGGCATGCCCGGTAAGTACGTGAAGCTCGACGACACCATCAAGGGCTTCAACCAGATCCTGGCTGGCGAACTTGATGATCTGCCCGAGGCCGCTTTCTACCTCGTGGGCAACATTGACGAAGTGAAGGCCAAGGCCGCCAAGATCCTTTCCGAAGCCAAGGCTTGATCGGAGGACCTCCTGATGACCCTCAACCTGCGCGTTCTCGCCCCCGACCAGAGTGTCTTTGACGGCAGTGCCGACGAAGTGATCCTCCCCAGCACCACGGGCCAAGTGGGCATCCTCACCGGCCACGTGTCCATGCTCACCGCCCTCGATAGCGGTGTTCTGCGCCTGCGTGAAGGAACCACCTGGACCTCCATCGCCCTCAGCGGCGGTTTCGCTGAGGTGGAAGCCAATGAGGTGACCGTGCTCGTGAATGCCGCCCAACTGGGCAGTACCATTGACACCGCCACCGCCGAGAAGGAGTACGAGCAGGCCCGCCAAGCCTTTGACGGCTTCGAAGGCAAGCCCTCCAGCCCCGAGAAGGTGAAGGCCGAGCAAGCCCTGGCCCGCAGCCGCGCTCGCCTCTCCGCCAGCCGCGCCGACTGATCCCACGACCCAATGCTCCAGACCCCCACGCTTCTGTGGGGACGCGTTCAGCTCCTGGCAGCACCATCAACAGGAGATCGGCGTCCACCCGTTGCTCTCCAATCCATCCCTTCCCCAGCCCCGGCCAATGCTCCGGGGCTTTTTGCTGCGCTCTCTGCGGCTCCGTTTTCTGCTCTCCCCCGGAACCCAGCCCACGATTCCCTCGCGGACCGTTCTCGTCCTCCTGCGTGGCGGCGGTGGGCCCTTCTTTTTGGTCGGGCTGTCTCCGGCCCCCCCCCCCCCCCAAACGTTCGGGTTCGGCCCCCCCCCCCCCCCCCCGCCCCCCCCGCCCAAAGGGCCGGGGCACCTGTCCCGCAGGTTGTCCTGCGCCCCCGGCGCCGACAACCTGCGGGACAGGTGCCCCGGCTTCGTGTCATGCCTTTGCGTTTGCTGTTGGATTCGGCCGATCCGGCCGCTTGGGCGGAGTGGCTTCCCAGCGGGCTGTTCCACGGCGTGACCACCAACCCCACCCTGCTGCTCCGGGCGGCTAGGCCCTGCAGGCTTGAGGAACTCGAACGCCTCACCCGCGAGGCTCTGGATTGGGGAATGCAGGAGATCCATCTGCAGGCCTGGGGCGGTGATGCCGAAAATCTGGCGGCCTGTGGAGCCGCGCTCGCGGCCCTGGCTCCGGGGCGGGTGCTGGTGAAGTTGCCGATCACCCGAGGCGGGGCCGAGGCGGCCAGGCCCCTGATCGACACCGGTGTACCGGTGACCTTCACCGCCTGCTACGCGGTGCCCCAGGTGCTGGTGGCCGCCGCCCTTGGGGCTCGCTACATCGCCCCCTATCTGGGCCGCATCGGCGACCTCGGCCGGGATGGTCACGCCGATCTGATCGCGATGCAGCAGGCCCTCGATGGTGTGGGAGCCACCACCCGGCTGCTGGTGGCCAGCCTGCGGGATCCCACGGATCTGACCCGGCTGGCCGCCGCCGGCGTGGGCTGCTTCACCCTGGCCCCCGCGGTGGCCGCGGATCTCTTTGCGGCCGCTCCCACCATCGAGGCGGCGGCGCAGTTCGAGCGGGACGCGGCCGTCGCCGGTGCTCAGGACCGGGGCGCCGGGGCTGCCTAAGCTCGCCGCACACGGAACGGTTGATGGGCAGCGGGCGGTCACTGGGTTTGGCGCTGGCCGGCTGGTTGGAGGCCGGCAGCCTTGGCATCGACAACGGGGTGGCCCTCGGCAACCGCCTGGTGGATGTGCTCGGTGCCGAGCAGAGTCTGGCGGGTCCCGTGCGGGACCTGGCCCGGCGGCCGTTGTTGCGGCAGGCCATCGCTGGCAGCGGCACGGCGCGAAGGGCTGCCTTGAGCGCCCTGGTGGTGGAGCTGCGGGGCACCTACGCGCCGGCGGTGCTGGCCGAGCTGGTTGATCTGCTGGAGGTTGGGCTGGGGGTTGGGGGCCTGGCTGCTTCCGAGGCCGCTGGCGGCAATGGCGGCGGCCCCGGGTCGGTGCATGGCCCCCGTTCTGCTGGAGGGCCCAAAACTGCTGCGGCAGCAAGGCTTGAGGTTTCTGCCCAATTGGTCCAGGGGCAGGGCCCTGGAGGGGGCCCGTACCCTCTGGAACTCCAATCAGGGGCGGGGCTCCCCTCCGCCGCGCAGGGCCTGCCAGCGGGCGCGGTCGTGGAACCGGGAGCCGTTGTTCCGCCGGCGCCGGCGCTGTCGCCTGCTGATCCTCAGCGCGCCCCCCTCGGTCGTCGTCTGCACCCCCTGGATTTGCTGCGCAACCTGGGGCGCGATCTCCGTCCGCTCGGGCCCGGTCTGGCGCTGGGGGCGGCCATGGCTCTGGTGCTGGCCTGGCTGGCCGGTGTGCTCGACCGGCAGCTGCTGGCCCCCCGCCAGTGGAGCGCCGGCCTCGTGCTCGCCCTGACGCTTGCCGCCCTGCAGATCGCCACCCTGCCGGGGCCCCTGCGCTTGCTGCGCCGCTCAGCGCTTCTGGAACAGGAGGAGAGCGCCCAGCCCCGGCTTGCCTGGCGGTGGGTGAGCGCGCCCTGGCTCCATCGCCGCAACGGCGAGGCTCTGGTGAATGTGCTCCTGCTGGTGCTGATCCTTGGGCCCACTCCCCTGGCCCTGGATCAGGTGGTGCTGCGGTATTGCCTCACCGCCCTCGCCTGCCTGGCCCTCGCTGCCCTTGCGGCCCGTCGGCAAGGCCTTCGCCATCAAAGCTGGGCCGGTGCCTCCGGTGCCGTTGGCGCCCTGGTGGGTTTGGCGGTGGGGCTGAGCCTGCTGCGCTGGCGGGTGATCGGCTTCTCGATCGGCGAGATCATGGTTCCAGCCTGGGTGTTGCTGGTGGTGGTGGGAAGCCTGCAGCTGGCCTGGATCCTGCCCCGAGCCCACCCCGGCGATCCCGGCAGGCCGGGCCAGCGGCTGCTGGCCTCGCCCTGGTGGTGGGGCCTGATGCTGGGTCTGGGTTGGGCGGTGGTGAGCCGGGGATCGGTGCTGCTGCAGGGCTGGCTGAAGCACCACCCGGGGTGACGCCCTGGCTCAGGCGGCCCCCTGCGCAACCTGGCCCTGGGCCGCCTGCATGAAGCGGCCCCAGAGCTCGGCGGCCAACACACTGCTGGCGGCCTCGGCGGGGCGGTTGTCGTCGTTGCCCATCCACACGCCGGTGAGGATGCCGCTGGCGGGGGAATAGCCGATGAACAGCACATCCACGCCGTCGTTGGTGGTGCCGGTCTTGCCGCGGGCACCGGCGATAACTCCGGCGGCTCGGCCGGTGCCGTCGCTCACCACATCGCGGAGCAACCGGTCCATGCGGGCGGCCACGGCGGGATTGATCAGCTGGCGCGCTTCCTCGCCCACGGGATCGGTGATCGCCCGCGGCGGGCAGGCCTGGGGTTTGCTGTAGTCGGGGCAGAGGCCCAGGTCGATGATGCGTTGCACGCCATGCATCGGCACCGAACGGCCGCCGTTCGCCACCACGGCGTAGGCGCGGGCCATCTCGTAGAGGTAGGTGGCATCCCCGCCCAGCACCATGTTGTGGTCGGCATGGAGGGCTGTGCTGATGCCGAGCCGCCGCGCCTGGGCGATCACCCGCTCCAGTCCCACCCGATCGGCCAGCCGCAGCGCCACCACGTTCTCCGACTTGGCGAAGCCCACCGCCAGGCTGGTGTTGCCATCGCTGTCGCCGGCGCCATGGCTGCAGCCCGCCACGCCGCCCAGCGGGGCGCAGCTGATCCGCTCGGTCGGTTCGATGTCCTTGTCGAGGGCCGCCAGAAACGTGAAGAGCTTGAAGGTGGAGCCGGGCTGGCGCAGGGCCTGAACGCGATCAAAGCTGCTTTTGCGGTAGTCGCCGCCGCCCACGTAGGCAAGGATCGCGCCGCTGCGCACATCCAGGCTGATCAGGGCCGCCTGGTTGAGGCCCATCGGCCGGGCTTCCTTCTCCAAAAAGCGACCCACTTCGCGCTGGGCCAGCTGCTGCAGGCGGGGATCCACCGTGCTCACCACGGCGTAGTTGCCGCCGCCCCGCTGGGGATCGAGGTTGAGGCCGAAGCGGCGGCCCTCCAGTTCGCCGCGCACGTAGTCGCTGAAATAGGGGTAGCTCTCGCGGCTCGATTCGCGGCAGGCGGAGGGATCGATGTTCAGGGGCCGGCGCAGGGCGTCGCGCAGGCTGTCTTGATCAATGAAGCCCTCCTCGTGCATGCGCCCCAGCACCAGGTTGCGGCGCTGCAAGGGCGCCCAGCTGTCCACTGGCTCATCGGGGGCAAGGGGGGCAAAGCAGGGGCTGTAGCCGTTCGGGCTGGGCAGCAGGCCCACCAGGAAGGCGGATTCGGCCAGGTCGAGCGCGCGGGCCGACTTGCGGAAATACAGCTGGGCCGCCTGCTCGAAGCCCTCGCTGCCCAGGCCCAGGGGGGCACGGTCGAGGTACATCTTGAGGATGCGGCCCTTGCTGTAGCCGGTCTCCAGTTGCCAGGCCACCCAGAGTTCACGCAGTTTGCGGCCCAGGCTCACATCGTTGCCGACGGCCGGGTCGTAGAGCCGGGCCACCTGCTGGGTGAGGCCACTGCCGCCGCCCGTTCCCTTCACCAGGGAGCGCAGGGTGCCGAACAGGTCGAGGCCGCTGTTCCAGCCGAAGCGGGCATCCTCCGAGGCGAGCAGGGCCAGGCGCAGGTGGCTGGGGTAGTCGGCCAGGCTGGGCAGGGCGGTGGCGGCACCCTCGCGGGCATCGATGCGGCGGAAATCGGCCGCCACGATCTTGAGGGGGCCGCCGTAGAAACGGATCCTGGAACCGCCCGCGATGCTGCTGGCCCCGAGCAGGGCTGCCACCAGGAGGGCGGAACCCACCAAGGCGGCCAGGCCGGCGGCCCGCAGCAGTTGCTCCAGGGGGCTGGCTGGGTGCCGATAGCGCAGGGTGGGGGTGGCTCCCTTGAGGGGGGATCCCAGCTGGATCCGGTCGCCATGGCGCAGGCCGATCGCGCGGATCCGCTGATCACGCCAGAAGATCCCATTGGCGGAGTTGAAATCCTCGAGGCGGTGGTCGCGGTCGCCGCGCCGCTCCCGTTCCACGAAGGCGTGCACCCGGCTGATGCCGGCCGCCCGGCAGGGGAGCTCGCAGTCCGGATCGCGGCCCACCCGCACCCGCTCCTCCGTGAGCGGCAGACGGCCCGTGCAGTGCTCGCCTTCCCACAGTTCCAGCACCGCCTCGTGGTGGGTGAGCCCTCGCCAGGCCTCCGCTAGGGCGCGGCGCCGGTTGGGCCAGGGAGCTGGTTCCAGCAGGGCCCGGCCCAGCTCCCTCCAGGGCGCCCATGCCGCGCCAAGGGCCGGGATGGGCAGGCCCCCAAGGGCCGCCGGGGATGGGCTGGCACCCTCAGGTCGCCGCTCAGGGGCCGATGACCGCTCGGAGGAGGGGAGGACGTCCCGGGCCGGGATGGCTCCGTTGCCCGGGACGGGACTGGGGCTGGCGCCCGGAGCCGGGGGGGAGGTGGCCATCGCGGCGTGGCGGGTTGGGGCCCGGGCCCCATAGGCTACCGGGGTGGATCGGACCCATTCGGTGCAGCGTCGGCGGGATCCCTGGGCTCCATTCCGGATCTGGATCGCCTTCACGATCGGGCTTTATGCCCTCAGGGCGGCCCTGGTGACCACGCCGCTGGGGGCGATTCCGGGCTTCGTGCTGTTGCTGATGGTGCTGGTGGCCCTGGTGCTGGCCGCCCTGGCTCTGCTGCGGCCGGGGCGGGTGCAGCGCTGGCGGGAGGGGCCGTGATGGCCACCGGCGCCCGGCTGGTGTGGCTCGACCGTTCGGCTGCCCCAGTGTCGCTGGAGGGGGCGAGCCCCCTCACGATCGGGCGGGATCCCGCCAACCGCCTCTGCCTGGCCGCTGAAGCGGGTCTCTCCCGCCACCATGCCGAGCTGCGTCCCGCCGGCGAGGGCCGGTGGCTGGTCTGCGATCTGGGCAGCAGCAATGGCACCTATGTGGAGGGGGAACGGTTGAGTGGTTGCCGGCCCCTGGCTCCTGGCGATCGCATCCGGCTGGGGCGGCGGGGGCCGCTGCTGCAGTTTCTGCAGGGGGCTGCTCCGGAATTCGCCGAGCCCCAGCCGGCCCCGTTCTCCTCCGGTGCCGAATCCTTTCCGGCCTCCGCCAGGCGGCCCAAGCCGGGGGCAGTCCCCGTCGATCCTTCCCGTGCGCCTATCGCCCGGCCGTCCGCCCCGGTCGCCCCTACCCCCGTTCCGCTCCGCTCGGTTCCACCCAGCGCCGGGGCCAGCCCAGCCAAGCCGCCGCTCCGGCCGGCCTCGTCCAGGGAGCGCCCCGCATCCCCTGCCAGCGCCGGTGCCTTGCCGGCAGCCTCGAACCCGGCGGTGTTCGCTGGCAGCATCACCGTGGCCGGCCGGTCCATCCCCCTGGAGCAGATCCGTGGCGTGGAGGTGCGCAGCCAGGCCCGCCATCCGCACGTGTTCAGTTGGTGGGTGCTGGCCTGCCTGGGGGGGCTGCTGCTGCTGCCCTTTCCAATGCTGTTCTGGCCCTGGCAGGCGGCGGCGCTGGTGGTGGTGATCCTGCTGGGCCGCCGCCGGGAGCACACCCTGATCCTCACCCTGCGGGACGGCCGGGCCCATCGCCACGTCTTCGCCGATCGCCCCGCTGCCCTGGCCCACGGCCAAGGGGTGCGGCGGGCCCTTGGCCAGGTGCCGGGCCCCGATCCATGACCATGGCCTGGATGCTGCCGACCGGCACCACCCACCGCTTCGGCGGGATCGACGCACCTGTGCGGATCCTGAGGGGGCTGGGGGGGGGGAGCCAGGGCCAGGTGTTTGAGGTGGCTGTCGACGATGAGCTCCTGGCGCTGAAGTGGTATTTCCCCGGCTTCTTGCGGCGTGATCCAGGCCTGGCGGAACGGCTGGCCGAGAGCATCCGCCGGGGCGCCCCCAACGGCGATTTCCTCTGGCCCCTGGCCCTGCTGCGTTCGATCGATCCGCCAGCGGCGCTGCCTGTCGCCGCTGCCTCGGGCTTCGGCTATCTGATGCCCTTGCGCCCCGCCGGCTTCTGCGGGGCCGTGGACCATGCGGCGGGCCGGCTCACGATCAGCCTCCAGAACGTGCTGCGCAGTGCGTTTTTTTTAGCCAGGGCCTTCCATGCCCTGCACAGCCGCGGCCTCAGTTATAAGGACGTGTCCCTGGGGAATCTGTTCCTGGATGCCGGACGGGGCCGCATCCTGATTGGCGACAACGACAACGTGGAGGTGAGCGGCCGCGGCGGCGGCGCCGTTGTGGGTACCTGGGGGTTCATGGCGCCGGAGGTGGCCCTGGGGAGCGCCCGGCCGGATGGCGGCTCCGATCTCTTCTCCCTGGCCGTGCTGCTGTTCCATCTGCTCACCCGCCACGATCCCTTCAAGGGAGCGCTGGAGCGGGCGATTCCCTGCCTGGATCTTCCCTCCCGCCGGCGGCTCTATGCCGAGGAGCCGCTGTTCGTGTTCGATCCGCACGATGGCCGCAACCGCCCCGATCCGATTGAGCATGCGGCGGCCCTGATCACCTGGCCCCTGTACCCCCGGCCACTCCAGCAGCTGTTCGAGCGGACCTTTGGTCCGGGGCTGGCCGATCCCCGCAGCCGCACCCTCACCGGCCAGTGGTGCCAGCAGCTCGCAGCCAGCCTGGATCAGCGGCGCCTCTGCCCGGTGTGCGCCGAGGAGAACCTCCTGGAGGTGACGGCCGCCGGGCTGTGCCGCTCCTGCGCCGCCCCCCTACCGCCCCCGCCGCGGTTGCGCACGGCGGCGGGGCTGGTGGCCGTGGCCGACGGCAATGATCTCTACCCCCACCACTTCGATCCCCTGCTGCCGGAGGACTTGGAGCACCCCCTGGCCCGGGTGGTGGCCCATCCCCAGCGTCCCCGTCTTCTGGGTCTGCGGAACCTCTCGCTTCATCCCTGGACCCTGACGCTGCCAGGGGGGGAGGCGTTCACGGTGGCTCCCGGTGAAACGGGTAGCCTCGCCCAGGCGACAACGCTCAGCACGCTGGACGGGGAGGTCACGATCGAACGGCCCGTCGAAGCCTCGGCGGAAGCGGCCCATCGGTGAAGGACTCCAGGGTTCCAATAGGCCCCAATCGACTCCGGCCTCCCCCTGGCCCTGCCCTCCGGCCCGGCCGATCAAGGCAGTCTCGATCAGCTCCCTCTCCCGAACCGACCGGAGAGACCCGACCGGCCTCACCCGACCCGATCGTCCGGCTCCGACCTCCAGTTGGCCTTTCGGGGCCCGTCGATCCTGCCTCGATCCAGCCCCACGCCTCTGACGCGACCCTAGTTTTTCCTTCCCTCCGCTCCCTCAGCCCCCGACCCAGCGCTCCGATGGCTTTCCCCAACGTTCGTCTGGCAAGTCGTCCGCTTCATTTCATCTATCTCTGCGACTGTTCCGGCTCGATGGAGGCCCAGGGCAAGATCCAGGCGCTCAACCAGGCGATTCGCCAGTCCCTGCCAGGGATGGCGGCCGTGGCCCGCGACAACCCCGAGGCGCGCGTGCTGGTGCGGGTGGTGCGCTTCGCCGACCGGGCCGCCTGGCACATCGCGACGCCCACCCCGGTGGAGGAGTTGCAGTGGGAGGACCTGCGGGCGGGCGGGGTCACCGCCCTGGGGGAGGCCCTCGAGCTGGTGGCGGCGGTGTTGCGCAGCCCGCCGATGGAGCAGCGGGCCCTGCCGCCGGTGCTGGTGTTGATCTCCGATGGCCAGCCCACCGACGACTTCGAGGTGGGGCTTGCCGCCCTGATGGCCGAGCCCTGGGCGCGGCGGGCCGTGCGGCTGGCGATCGCCATGGGCCATGACGCCGATGGAGAGGTGCTGCAGCGCTTCATCGGCCCGC
>Ga0114976_10002899_pt1 | contig 10731 bp, 12 predicted proteins | sample S_130805_EF_Meta_FD_87319 | JGI IMG/M metagenome (GOLD analysis project Ga0114976, IMG submission 87319) | Freshwater microbial communities from Lake Simoncouche, Canada to study carbon cycling - S_130805_EF_MetaG | ecosystem: Environmental > Aquatic > Freshwater > Lake | place: Lake...
CAGCTTCGGTCGGCGGTTCAGTGCTCTGTGTCGGGTTCATCGAAGGTGTCCGCCAGAAGGATGTCGCGAATCTCGCGATACAGCTCACGGTAATGGCGTCCGCGCAGCGAGCGCGCATGCTCGGTGCAGGCCGATCGCAGCATCGGGTGCAGGTTGCGATTGATCGCAGCCGGGTGGCGTTGCAGGAACTCCGACAACCGCTCGGGCTGATCGATCAGGGCGTCACGCCAGCGTTCAGCCGCATGCATGACCGCGGTCTCGGCGCGATGGCGATCGTCATCGACATCGAGTTCGGCGCGGATGGCATCTGCATCGACCTGCCGCATCAGCTTGCCGATGAACTGCATCTGGCGCCGGCGACCTTCATGCGCGGTGATCTTGCGCGCCAGAGCGATCGCATCGAGCAGATTCTCCGGCAACTGCAGCGGCTCAAGGCGCGACGGCGGCAGGCTCACCAGCCGCTCGCCCAATTCCTGCAGCACGTGCATGTCGCGCTTGCGCTGCGACTTGCTCGGGCCGGCATCGACGTCGTCGTCTTCGTCGTGCTGTACGCCTGCGGTCAGGACCGGCTGGGATCTCGGGTGTCGATTCACTGGGAAGGGTGCGCTCAGAGGGCGGATCAATGCCTTGTTATGATAGCCCGGACCCTTCCTTCAACGGCCAGCGATTCCCTGCACGCTCAGGTTCGCCCGGCCTCATCGAGCCCAATACCCCATGTTCGACTACAGCCGCGCCCGCTTCGAGGAACTCGCCCAATCGGTGCTCGACCGTGCCGCACGCATGGGCGCAAGCGCTGCATCCACCGAGGTCTCGGAGAGCTCGGGTTTGTCTGTGAACGTGCGCAAGGGCAAGGTCGAGACGATCGAACAGAATCGCGACAAAGGCCTGGGCGTAACCGTGTATCTGGGCGACCGCAAGGGCCATGCCAGCACCAGCGACTTTGCAGATGCGGCGATCGAGCAGACCGTCAAGGCAGCCTACGAAATCGCGAAATTCACCGGCGAGGACGCATTTGCCGGGCTGCCCGATGCCGAGAACCTTGCACACAAGCCCCTGGACCTCGATCTGTTTCATCCCTGGTCGATCGAGGCGTCCGAGGCGATCGACCTGGCCTGCCGCATGGAGGCTGCTGCGTTTGCGGTGAGCCCTGCGATCGTCAACACCGAAGGCGCAGGCGTCTCGGTGAACCATGGTCACTTCATTTCAGCCAACAGCCTGGGGTTCATGGGCGGCTTTCCTTACAGCCGGCATTCGATCGCGGTGGCGCCGATCGCCCGCAAGGGACGCGCCATGCAGCGCGATGACTGGTACTCCGCCTCGCGCCATCCCGACCGCCTGGCCGATCCGAAAGCGGTGGGCCGGTACGCCGCGCAGCGTGCCCTGTCCAGACTGGGCGCAAAGAAGATCAGCTCACGCAAGGTGCCGGTGCTCATCGAATCGCCGCTGGCCTGCGGTTTGCTGGGCAGTTTTGTGGCCGCAGCCAGTGGCGGGGCTCTTTATCGCAAGGCGTCTTTTCTGGTGGATGCACTGGGCACTCAGGTCTTTTCGCCCGAACTCGACATCATCGAGGAGCCTCATCGTCCGGGTGAGGTTGGCAGCACGCCTTTCGATGACGAGGGCGTTTTCACCCGTGCGCGCACGGTGGTCGATGGCGGGGTCTTGCAGGGCTGGTTTCTGTCGACTTACTCGGCACGCAAGCTGGGCATGAAGACCACCGGGAATGCGGGTGGCGCCCATGGTTTGAGGCTGACGAGCCGTCGCACGCAGGCTCAAGACGATCTGCGCGCCATGCTGCGCAAGCTGGGCACCGGACTGTTCGTCACCGAGCTCCTGGGGCACGGTGTGAACACTTTGACAGGTGACTATTCACGAGGCGCCAGTGGCTACTGGGTCGAGGGCGGGCGGATTCAATACCCGGTCGAGGAGATCACCATCGCTGGCAATCTGAAGGACATGTACCGTTCGATCGTGGCGGTGGGCGCCGATGAGGTGTCCCGGGGATCGTATCGAACCGGATCGATCCTGATCGAGCAGATGGCGGTGGCCGGTTGAGTCAGTCTGGTGCTGAAAACCTGTTGAAACTCAGCTTTGAGAGAAGGACGGCTCCGGCTGCCTGGAGGAAAGCAGGCGTTCCAGTGAATCCAGCTCATGGCTGAACCGGGCCAGCTCACGAATGCGTCCTCTGAATTGCTCACGATCCGGCCGAGCCTGAGCGCGAGCCAGATCGTCAAGCCCATCCTGGATGGCTGCGATCAGCACGTCGCAGGTGCGCTGATCGACTGCCGGCGTGCGGTCGCTGAGCGATCCGGCGCGCACCAGACTCTGATGCACGTCACGCAACATCGACTCGATGCGTCGGATTTCGAGAGCGGTCTGGAGGGCGGGTTCGGTGTACATGGATGCATTGTTGCAAGCACCGGATGGCCTGTCGCGGCATTCCGTCACACGGTCCGATTCATCCGATGAACAAGGCCTTCGTGAGGGAGTCGGATGACGATGAGGACGAACTCGACCCGCCCGAGAGCACCGCACCTGCGCCGCGCAACTACATCACCCCCGAGGGCCATGCCCGGCTGAAGACCGAACTGCTGCAGTTGCTTGACACCGATCGCCCCGAGGTGGTGAAGGTGGTTTCCTGGGCCGCATCAAATGGGGATCGGTCCGAAAATGGCGATTATCTGTATGGCAAGAAGCGGCTGCGTGAGATCGATCGTCGCATCCGATTCCTGACCCGACGTCTGGATAAGGCCGAAGTGGTTGATCCAGCACAGCAAGCCGGTAACGATCAGATTTTCTTTGGCGCGACGGTGAGCTATCTGCAGTCCGATGGGGTCGAGCGGACGGTGCGCATCGTGGGCATCGATGAGGTCGATCCGCTCAATGGTCAGATCAGCTGGATTTCACCGGTGGCTAAGGCGCTGATCAAGGCGCGCGAAGGAGACACCGTGTCGCTGGCCACGCCGGCGGGCCGGCTTGAGCTGGAGATTCTGTCGGTGCATTACGGCAGGGCTTAGTCCGTGACTTAGCCGCGGCAGTGCGCTGAATTAAAGACGAGCGATCCGGGTGACGACTTGCAGCTTTCTGAGTTGTCGAAAGACCCGTGCCAGGTGCTGGCGGCTGTGCACCTGCAAGGTAAAGCGCAGGATCGCGAACTGATCGGGCTCGCCTTCCATCGAGACATTGACGATATTGGCTTCGGATGCGGCGATTTCGGCGGCCACGCGAGCCAGTGTGCCGCGCAGTTCACGGGTCTGCACTTCGATCACAGTCCGAAACTGACCCTGGATGTCGTCTGCCCATTCGATGTCGATCCAGCGCTCGGCATCGCGCTGGCGCTGACGTCGGGCGGACTCGCATTCCTTGCGATGCACGATCAGCCCGTGGCCGCCGCGGATGTGGCCTACGACCGCATCGCCGGGCAGTGGCAGGCAGCAGGCTGAGCACTGAACGGCCGTGCTTTCGGTTCCGTGAATCACGATCGGCAGCGCGCGGGGTGCGAAAGCCGCGGTGGGTCGCGCGCTCATGTCGAGGGCAATCGTGCGCGCCACCACCGGGGCGAGCTTGCGACCCAGGCCCATGTCGGCATAGAGCTCCTCGAGCGAGCGCGCACCGGCATCGCGGGCCGCCCTCTCGAGTGAGGCGCTGGCGAGTGTCGAAGCATCGATCAGTAGCGCTGCGAGTGATTGCTCCAGCAGCCGCCTGCCGAGATCGACCGACTCCTCGTACTTCATGGTGCGCAGGAAATGGCGGATCTCGGAACGGGCCTTGCCGGTGCGAACAAACCCGATCCAGTCTGGGTTGGCTCGGGCGTCCGGGTCGGTGATCACCTCGATCACATCACCGTTTTGCAGTTCGGTTCGCAGCGGTACAGGCTGGCCATTCACCTTGGCCGACACCGAATGGTTGCCAACGTCTGTGTGAACGCTGTAGGCGAAGTCGATGGTGGTGGCACCGCGTGGCAGAGCACGAATCTGCCCCTTGGGCGTGAACACATAGACCGCATCGGGGAAGAGATCGACCTTCACATGCTCGATGAATTCGAGCGAATCACCGGTCTGATGCTGGATGTCGAGCAATGACTTGAGCCACTGATGCGTGCGCTTTTGAAGGTCGGTAAAGGTCTCTTCTTCGGCCTTGTACAACCAGTGCGCCGCCACGCCCGTCTCCGCCAGCTGATGCATCTCGCGGGTGCGGATCTGGAATTCGATCGGCGTGCCATAAGGACCGACCACCGTGGTGTGCAGCGACTGATAGCCGTTGACCTTGGGGATCGCGATGTAGTCCTTGAAGCGCCCGGGAATGGGCTTGAAGGTCTGATGCAGAGCGCCCAGGCTGAGGTAGCAGGCGGCGAGGTCATCGACCAGCAGGCGAATGCCGAAGACGTCCATCACCTGCGAAAATGACAGGTTCTTGTCCTGCATCTTGGAGTAGATCGCCCACAGCGCTTTTTCGCGGGCGAGCACGTCGGCCTGCACCCCCATCTTTCGCAATGACTTCTGGACCGCATCGATGGTCTTGCCCAAGCCTTCGCGGCGCATGCCGCGTGCAGCGGCGAGTGCCTTCCTGAGTGTGCGATGCCGATAGGGGTGCTGGAACTGAAAGGCCAGATCGAGCAGTTCTCGATAGAGCTCATTGAGCCCCAGTCGGTTGGCGATCGGGGCGTAAATCTCGAGGGTCTCGGCGGCGATCCGCCGTTGCTTGACGCGATCGACCGCGCCCAGTGTGCGCATGTTGTGGAGCCGATCAGCAAGCTTGATCAGGATGACCCGGACATCGCGGGCCATTGCCAGAAGCATCTTGCGGAAACTCTCGGCCTGCGCTTGTTCTCGGCTGGCGAACTCGATTTTGTCCAGCTTGGACAGACCGTCGACGAGGTCGGCAACCTGAGTGCCGAAGCGCTCGACCATTTCCTGCTTGGTGACACCCGAGTCCTCCATGACGTCGTGGAGGAGCGCGGCCATCAGTGCATCGGCATCGAGGCGCCAGCCGACGCAGATCTCGGCCACTGCAATTGGATGGGAGATGTAGGGCTCGCCGCTGGTGCGAAATTGCCCGAGGTGCGAGGAGTCTGAAAACCGATACGCCTCGCGCACGCGGCGAACATCGTCTTCAGACAGGTAAACCGAGGCGGCCTGAGACAGGCCCGCCAGCGACACAATGCGCCGGCCATCGACTTGCGCATTGAAGCGATCGGCTGGGGGCTGCGTGGGCTCAGCCTGTCCCTTGCCGCCCGCAGCCTGGCGGCGTTCGGTGGCTTCAAGAGAACCCGCCGTTGCCATTGGATGCGTGTGTTGCAGTGGGGACGCGTTGACCGCGTCAGGTTGGGACGCGGCGAAGCATCTCGGCACCGACCTTGCCTGCGGCGATTTCGCGCAGGGCGGTCACCGTGGGCTTGTCTTTGCTGTCGAGCTTGGGCGCGTGACCCTGAGCCAGCATCCGGGCGCGATAGGTGGCTGCCAGAGCGAGTTCAAACCGATTGGGAATCTGGCGCAGGCAATCTTCAACGGTGATGCGGGCCATGGTCGGGTCCTGGTGAGTGGTGTCAGCGTGGTGGGGCGGCGGCGATTCCGAGGGCATCGAAGATCGGGCCGTGGCGCAATCGTTGATTGGCGAACCGGCATCGCGCGGTATCAAGCACTGCGCACAAAGCCTGGCAGGCGTCGCCAAAGTCTTGATTGATAATAACATATTGGCAGTCGCTGGCGTGCATGAGCTCGCCGCGCGCAGCCTGTAATCGGGCTTCGATGACCTCGGCAGAATCCTGTGCGCGGGCGGTCAGTCGCTCTCGCAAGACGTCCAGCGAGGGCGGCGCGATGAAGACCGAGACGGCGTCCGGAAAGAGCCTGCGGATTTGCGCTGCGCCCTGCCAGTCGATTTCCAGCACGATGTCCTCGCCTGCCTCGATCTGGGCCTCGATCCAGGCCCGCGAGGTGGCGTAGTAGTTGCCGTGGACCCGCGCCCATTCGAGGAATTCGCCGGCCTCGCGGCGTTGCTCGAAGTCCTGAGTGTCGATGAAGCTGTAGTCGATGCCATTGCGCTCGCCGGGCCGTGGCGGGCGGGTGGTGTAGGACACTGACAGCCGTACACCGCTGCGTGCGCCGAGCAGGTGGCGAACAAGCGAAGTCTTGCCGGCTCCCGAAGGTGCCACGACGATCAGCAGGCTGCCCAGGTGTTTGGTGACGGTCATCAGCTGAAGGTTGCCACAGTTGAGGGGCGCATTGGTTCGATTCCCAGCATCACTCCAGGTTCTGCACCTGCTCGCGAATCTGTTCGATCAGCAGCTTCAGGTCGATCGATGCGGTGGTGGTCTGCAATCCGGCCGCTTTTGATCCCAGGGTGTTGGCTTCCCGGTTGAGTTCCTGCATCAGGAAATCGAGTCGTTTGCCGACCTGTCCGCCCTGATCGACGACCCTGAGCACTTCTTCGATATGAATGTCGAGTCGGGCGAGTTCTTCGGCGACATCCGCCTTGATGCCATGCAGACTCACCTCCTGACGAATGCGGGCCATGGCCTCGTCCAGCGGAATGGCGCTGCCTTGCAGTCCGCCGGTTGCGGCTTCACGCAGTCGCTCGGTGAGCCGATGGCTGAAGGCCTGGAGCATCTGCGGAATGTGCTCTCGATGTACCGACGCAAGTTGCGACATGAGTTGGGCACGGTCACGAATCACCTCGGCAAGTCGATGGCCTTCGCGACTGCGACTGTCGATCAGTTCATCGATGGCCGTGCTGATGAGCGGCCGAAAGGCGTTGATCCATTGAGACGGGTCGGGCTGGGGATCTTCGAGCAGGCCAGGAAACCGTAACAGGTCGGCGACCGACATCGGCACCGCATCCGGAAACTGGCGATGCACCTGAACTTGTGCCTGGCTGATCGCTTCGAGCATGCCGGGGCGAAACCGCAATTCGGGGCGCAGTGCAGTGCGATGCTGAACCGATGCGCGACAGTCGATCTTGCCGCGTGCGATGCGAGCCGAGAGCGCTTCGCGCAGCAGTGGTTCGAGCATGCGCAACTCATCCGGCAGTCGAAACGCGATCTCCAGGTATCGTGAATTGACCGAGCGCAGCTCGATGCCGAGCCGCCCCAATTCGTGATCAATCAAGGCGCTGCCGTAACCGGTCATGCTGTGCAGGCCGACTCGATCTGACGAACGGCTTGTTGCAGGGCCCGACGATGCGGGAGATGAAGCGGTGGAGTTCATTACAATCGCATCCTTATGGCGACCCAGACCAATGCACCGCTTCCGGAAGGCCTTCAGGTCGGTGGCTACCGCATTGTAGGAAAGATCGCCAGCGGCGGTTTTTCGATCGTCTACCTGGCTCACGATGCAGACGGCACGCCGGTTGCACTCAAGGAATACCTGCCCAGCACGCTGGTCACACGGGGCGCAGGCCAGTTGATCCCGACTGTGCTGCCCGAAAATCTCGGCACCTATCAGAACGGCCTGAAGTGCTTCTTCGAAGAAGGCCGGGCGCTGGCCCGGGTACTGCATCCCAATGTGGTTCGAGTGCTCAACTTTTTTCGAGCCAACGAGACGGTCTACATGGTGATGGCCTATGAGCGCGGCCGCAGCCTGCAGCAACTGATCATTCGGCATCGGGGGCGTCCGGGTCGTGAGGTGATGTCGGAGCGTTTTGTGCGTCGTGTCTTTGCGCAGGTGATGAATGGCCTGCGCGAGGTGCATGCCAATCGCCTGCTGCATCTGGACATCAAGCCGGCCAATGTCTACCTGCGTCGCGACGGCTCGCCGATGCTGCTGGATTTCGGCGCATCGAGGCAGACCCTCACGCAGGATGCGCCCAAGCTCTTTCCGATGTACACACCCGGTTTTGCGGCGCCCGAGTTGTATCGGCGCAATCAGAATCTGGGGCCTTGGACCGATATCTATGGCATGGGCGCCACGATGTTCGCCTGTCTGGTGGGTTCGCCGCCGCAGGCTGCCGATCAGCGGGTGCTGGGCGACAAGGTCGAGGAAGCGCTGCAGGAAGTCGCTGGCTTGTATTCGCAGCAGCTCATCGACATTGTCTGCTGGTGCCTGAAGCTCAATCCGCTGGAGCGTCCGCAAAGTGTGTTCGTGCTGCAAAAGGCACTTCGCGCGGCCCATGTATCGGTGCAGGCGGTGCCGTCCACGAAGGCAGGTGGTATTTCACGCTGGCTTGACGGATTGACATCGCGCCGGCGCCGCTCGGTGCGGCAAGACACCACGCTGATGTGGTCGACGCAGAAAGCGCCGCACTGAACGCTGATCGCCGGGACCTTGATGCGATTCACCATTTTTCAGGACACCGACATCGGGGCGCGCACGATCAATCAGGATCGCATGGGTTACTGTTTTTCGAGCGAGTCCCTGATGATGATCGTGGCCGATGGCATGGGCGGGCATGCCCGCGGCGAAATCGCAGCGCAAACCACCCTGCAGGTCTGCGCCGGATTGTTTCAGCGCATGGCGACGCCGCGCCTGGCCGATCCGGTGGCCTTTTTGCAGGACGCCCTGCATGAGGCCCATCTCGAGTTGCTTCGCTATCAGGCCTTGCATCGGCTGCCCGAGGCGCCGCGCACGACCGTGGTCGCCGCCGTCATTCAGGACGAAAAGGCCTGGTGGGCACATGCAGGCGACTCTCGTCTGTACTGGCTGCGAAACGGCCGCACGATGGCCCGCACGCTGGATCACTCCAAGGTGCAGACCCTGGTGACCATGGGCCTGATTGCGCCGCATGAGCAAGACGGTCATCCCGAGCGCAACAAGGTGCTGAACTGCCTCGGGTCTCCGCTGATCCCGGAAGTCGAGGCGTCGGGTGATGTGGCGCTGCAACCGGGCGATACCCTCTTGCTGTGCTCGGACGGCCTTTGGTCTGGCGTGTCGGAGATCGAACTCGCTCAGGCCTTCGGGCAGGGGCCGGTGTCGCAGGTGGTGCCGGAGCTGGTGCGTCGCGCGGTCGCGCAAGGCGGCTTGATTGCAGACAATGTCACTGCGATTGCCCTGAACTGGGAGGGGGGCGGCAGTCCGGATGAGCTTCCAACCCTGTCGCAGCTTGACCTGCCGGGCGGTGCGATCACCACCACAATTGCATTCGGTCGCGCCGATCAATCGGCCGCACACGCCAGTCTGTCCGATGAAGAGATCGAACGTCAGATCGCCGAAATTCAGCAGGCGATTCGCAGAACCCACACCTCACCCAATGGAGAGTCCTCGTGACCGAGACCACAGCCAGCCGATCGGTATCCCTGCAGCGACCCAGCGCCCGATCGGCTGATGCGTTGCGCGATGTGCGGATCACCCGCGGATTCACCTGTCACGCCGAGGGCTCGGTGCTGGTCGAGTTTGGCCTGACCCGGGTGCTGTGCACCGCCAGCGTCGAAGACAAAGTGCCGCCTTTTTTGCGTGGGCAGGGGCGTGGCTGGGTGACGGCCGAATACGGCATGCTGCCGCGGGCCACCCACACCCGCAGCGACCGTGAGGCCGCCCGCGGAAAACAGTCGGGGCGCACGCAGGAGATCCAGCGGCTGATCGGGCGCAGCCTGCGCGGCATCATCGACTTGCAGGTGCTCGGTGAACGAACCGTGCAGATCGACTGCGATGTTCTTCAAGCCGATGGCGGCACCCGCACTGCTGCGATCACCGGCGCCTGGGTTGCTTTGCACGACGCGGTGTCGTGGATGCAGTCGCAGGGCATGCTGAGCGCTTCGCCTTTGACCGACTCGGTCGCCGCAGTCTCCGTGGGCCTGTGGCAGGGGCATGCGGTGCTCGATCTCGATTACGCCGAAGACTCTGCCTGCGACACCGACATGAATGTCGTGATGACTGGAACCGGTGGCATCGTTGAAGTGCAGGGCACCGCAGAGGGGCGGCCATTTTCGCGGGCTCAGGTTGATCAGTTGCTGGACCTGGCTGCAAGCGGCATCCACAGCCTCACGCTCATGCAGCGCCAGGCGCTCGGCATTTCAGGCTGATGGCGCTCAACGCAGGACTGGGCCGGGTGGTGCTGGCCTCGGGTAATGCCGGCAAGCTGCGCGAAATGCAGGCCCTGCTGGCATCCACCGGGATCGAACTGATCGCGCAGGGCGCACTCGGTGTTCCGGATGCGCCCGAGCCCTTTGGCACCTTCGTCGAGAATGCACTGACCAAGGCCCGCCATGCCAGTCGAATGACCGGCCTGCCGGCTCTGGCCGATGATTCGGGCATCTGCGTCCGGGCGCTCGGTGGTGCGCCTGGCGTGCACTCGGCTCGATACGCGAGCATCGAGGCGTCAGCACCCCGCTGCGATGCCGCCAACAACGCACGGCTGGTGCGTGAGCTGGCGGGTGCGACCGATCGAAGCGCGCTGTTTTATTGCGTGCTGGTTTTGCTGCGACATGCTGATGATCCACAGCCCTTGATCGCAGACGGCGCCTGGCATGGGGTCTTCATCGACACCCCGCGCGGCGCGGGCGGGTTCGGCTATGACCCGCATTTCTGGCTGCCCGATCTGGGCCTGACCGCATCCGAGCTGGACGCGCAGTCCAAGAATCGCCTGAGTCATCGGGCGCAGGCGATGCACGCTCTGTTGCAAAAAGTGGGTGCCGCGCAGTCCGGTGTGATGCCTGGGCCAGCCGCATCCAGCGCGGGAGGCTGAGGGTACAATGGACGGCATGACTCGTGCTGCGAGTGTCCCGGTGAGCCTGGGGATGCCATCGCGCCGACCCTCGGCGCTGGTGTCGCTGCCGCCTCTGTCGCTTTACATCCATCTGCCCTG
>Ga0114976_10002901_pt1 | contig 10725 bp, 14 predicted proteins | sample S_130805_EF_Meta_FD_87319 | JGI IMG/M metagenome (GOLD analysis project Ga0114976, IMG submission 87319) | Freshwater microbial communities from Lake Simoncouche, Canada to study carbon cycling - S_130805_EF_MetaG | ecosystem: Environmental > Aquatic > Freshwater > Lake | place: Lake...
AAGATATTAATATAATTTATTAAACTACTAGAATTTATCTAGTTTAATATTATTGTTTTAGTAAAAGAGAAGGTGTATCTACTTCACTTATGCTATAATAATCATATACAAATTCTACTTTAGTATAATTTAATCCGTCAGCTGCATAAGTGAGGCTTGAATCTTCTATGGAAACTGGAGCTGCATTGTAAAAAGTTATTTTTTTACGTTTTGCCATAGGGTTTTTAGCTCCAGTTTTTGCTAATTGAATAACTTCAATAGTTTTGCATCTTATTTTTTTAGGAGAATTATCATTACGAGCAATTAAACCATTATAACCCACCAATATAGTCCAGGGTCTCATAATGAAATCTACAAAAGAAGCATTAGTTTCTGTAAAAGTCACTGATAATTTGCCATAACCTTCTCTATTGGATGATGTAGAAGGACCGAGATAACCCCCATATTTGACATCATTATTACTAGTATTGATGGTTTCACCTGGCAGCGTTATGTCTCTAGCAAAAACACAACCAACCAATTGTTCAATGCCTGGATTATATAATTTCTTTTTTAGTTGACTAGTAAGATTAGGACTAATTTGCCAATCTGTACCGTTTTCATAACTTTTTATAGCATCACCTACGTTGGTTTTTAAAGCATTAACACTTTCCAGATCAAAGTAAACAAACCATTGACCTTCTAAAGGTATGCTTCCACCCCAATCACCTAAAATTTGGAAAAAATATTCATAAGCACTAGATGCCATATAAAATATTTATCCAACCAAATTGGTTATGATTAAGCTAATGTGCTAGACCAGTAAGAATAAGCAATAGTAACAGGTTGTGTAACTATCTCACCAGAGGCTGTTATGTCTAAGGCGTATTCACCAATACTAGCACAATAAGCACCGTATAGTGTATAATTGGCAATGACTTGACCACCCTTACCCATAAGAGCTAAGTCAACAGAACCAGTATCACCCAAACCATATGCTCCAGAACTACCAGTTATACCTTGTTCATTAAAGGTTCCTCTTGACCATTGTTCTAATTTTTGTCTTATGCTAAGATTTTGTGGCATTCTGAAGGTAACATTCCAACCCTCACTATTAGGATATTTAACTGTACCTGGTACGTTAAAGTTTAATCCCATGAAAGGAACTGGCACGTTATTAATAGAACGCTGAGGTAATGTAGTTGTAGTGATATAAACTAAATCTTCAGGACCAAAATTAACATTGGTTGCTCCTGAATTTATGTTTAAAATTCTAAAGAGATTTGTACGAGCAAAGTCTTTCTGTAAAGCAATGTCGTAGAAATTGCTGATTGTTTGGTTTTCGAATAGGTTAGGCATATACTATATTTATCCTTTATTAACCAATTAATTCATCAAAATTGACTCCGGTCTGTGTGGCGATGAAGTCTGCTAATATGAATTCGGCGGTTCTTACTGGTTGGATATAAATTGATACCTTCAATTGATTTTGATCAATTATATTAGGTGTGTTGTTTCTCTCATCGCAAACGATCTTATAATCATATAAGCCATCATTGTTTTTGGCTTGATCAAAAATTGGCTTGAGTGTGTTTACAAGACGTGTTCTTGCTGTGAAAGTATTTGGTTCGAATACGAAGTACTTGAGAACCGCTTGTGTTGATTTTTCTAAGGTTAAGAACAATCTACGAACATTAATTCTATCAAAAGCTGAAGGCTTTGTGAAGAGTGTCTTTTGTCCATAGATTACAAATCCGTCACCTGGGAAGTATGCAATAGGATTAATATTAATCTTATAGAGAAGATCACGATGCTTTTGTGTCGGATTGATTGCTAAGTCTAAAACATTTGTCAAAGCTCCGCGATTAAATCCCGCAGGTGCTGACCATGGGAATGAAGTAGCAGCACTTTGTGCGAATATTGTTGCAGCCCATCCAGAAGACGGAACCCAAACTTGACGATTTGCTGTTGTATCATTAACTAACAACCAATTACCATAAATTGCTGCATAACTTGATACAGAATTACCATAAAGGTTTTTAATAGCCCAATATACATCTGATGAAAATACGTAACCGTTCTTTGCAGTTGTTTTTAAATTACCGTTAACAAATATTTGTCTTAAAGGATCTGCAATGAATACGTGATCTTTACGAGTTTTTTCAGCAAATGCTACAAAAGCTGTTAATATAGAACCGTAATCTAAAGCAACTTGATCACTGACTCCGGTCTGTTGATTTTTTAAACCAGATATATTTAAATTGTAAAGTTCATCGTAAAGATATGGATTATTGGCTTGCGCATTTCCATAATTAGAATCTGTCCAACGAGCCTTAGCTGATGCCCAGATGGTTCCTAAACCAGCTTCGATGGTTACATCTAAAGGAACGTCTAATGTATCAATATTATTTAAAATACGATTTAATTTGTCTGGAATATTACCAACATCTTTTGAATTAGAATTGGTATTTGAAATATAAACACCTTCTGAATAAAGATTTTTAGCAGCATTGGCAACTCTTACAGTTTTACCTGGAGTTCCGTCATTATTAACCCATCCAGTTGCTCTTGAGAGATTAGGATTAACATATACACTAATGTTATTAGAAGACTGATTAGCCAATGTTTGTAATGAGAATGTAATAGGAGCTCCACCGCTAGGATTATTTTGTTTTCTAGCACCCCATAAGGAACCTGTGTATCCTTCTTGTGTAACATAATCCAATTGTACTGTATCTTGTGAATATATTGAAGAACGTACTTTGAATAATGCTAAAGTTAAGCAATCATTATATGAGGACTTACTGAAATCATAAGATAATGGGAAGTTTTCAATGATTTGTGAAATACTGGTTTGATTAGAACTACTTAAAGTACTAACATTGAAGTTTAATCTGGAACTAGGTACAGATACAAATGTCTGACTAAATCCACTAATACTATTAACAGCTTTAAGACCAGTGATGCAATCAAAGTTTGTAGCAGGATTATTATTTGAATTATCTGCTAAACCTATGTAGTAACCTTCAAAAATGTTATTGACAGCTAATTTAGAAGGATTTAATATAACCAATCCAGCGTTACCTAAATCTGAATATCCAGTAACTGACACTGTATTATAAGCACTGGTAGAAGCATTTCTTGTATAGTAATTTAAAGCACTTGTTGAAGCATTATAAGATATAACGTCCGTTGCGGATATTACATTATTATTTGTATAGAAACTTGCTAAATTCTGTGATCCTACAAACACTGAACTAGAAGCATAGGTTGATGTAGCCCAATTTACATTACCGGCTAAAATATTTTTGTATTGATCCTCTGTTAATAAGATAGACAAGGGTTCTAAAACTGTAATTGCAGAAGTAGTATTGAAATCCGTACCACCTACTGTACTAATTGGATATACTAAAGCACTATAACTATTAGCAAAACCAACACCTGTAGCAGATCCGTAAGGTACTCTTGAAACCAAGAGATTACCGTCGGATTGTGTTAAAATTTGTTTAGCAGACTGATAAAGATATCTTTCAGCTGCATTGGTAGGAGTGCCAAATATATCTTCGTATTCTGTAATGCTTCCTACATTTACGATTTCATCAGTAGGGCCTTTGTCTGCAAAGCCAGCTGCGAAAATGTTTGTAGCTCCAGTAGTTCTTGCCAAAAGGCTAAGATCGACTTCGTTAATTTGTACTCCGGGTGATGCTAATGTTAAAGTAGACATATAAATTTATGTGACTATTTATCCTGCATTTGGCTCGTTTTGTTATTTTTTTTAAAAAAACTGTTTATTGTATATTTTGAGAGTAAATAATAATGATGACAAAGTTCGATCAAATAATAAACGAAGCTGAAACTAACATAACAACTGCCACATTAAATCAAGCTGGTAATGCTATAAAAAATTTACCAGCACAGACTCAAAAGATTGTTAATACTACTTTTGACAAATTAGGCACACAAGCAGGAGAGAATCATGACATCTTAACAAAATTAGCAGATGTTCTAAATGATAAAACACCTACTAAATTTTCCAGCCTTAGTCCGGAAGATCAAAAATCAGCTTTGAAACTTTTAACAAAATCTGGACTAGATGTTAAAGTAACAGGAAGTACACCAAGTTCAACGTCATCTACTACACCGACAGCTCCAACAACACCCACAGCTCCAGCAACAGGGGCTCAACCTACTAATGCAATTCAAACAACAGTACCAGGTGCGGTAGTTTAACACAATTTTATATATGGGTAAAAAACCCCACTCAAAAAAGGGAGTCGACCGCAAGCAGTCTGGTCGCATCCGTCACGAAACGACACCAGTCACCGTAGAACCTGGTAAAACATCTGATAACTCTCCTTATGTATTTCAAAGAGATAAAATCTCATTTGATTTAACTATTAAGAATTTACCTTGGACCAATAAACAAAAGGAAATTATCGCTAGATTTTTAGATAAAGGAACTAAAGTTCTTTTATTAAAAGGACCAGCTGGAACTTCTAAAACAACTCTAGCCATGTATTGTGGTTTAACTCTTCTTAATATGAAAAGAATATCTGACATGGTTCTAGTTCGTTCTGCTGTTGAATCTTCTGATTCAAAACTTGGTTTCTTACCAGGAACCTTAGACGAAAAGATAGCAGTTTATCTCACACCATTTCATGATAAATTTGAAGAACTTCTTTGTAAGGCTCAATTAGATAGATTACAAAAAGATAACAGATTAACTATTTGTCCAATTAACTTCGCTAGAGGGCTTCATTTCTCTGCAAAGTTTATTTGTGCAGATGAAGTTCAAAATTTTTCAACCAGAGAAATACACACTCTCATGAGTCGTATAGGAGAATTTTCTAAAGTATTTCTTTGTGGTGATCCAGAGCAAAGTGATCTTCCATACGGAAAATCAGGTTTCAATAAAGTATATGAATTATTCAATAATGAAGAAGCAAAGGCTCAAGGTATTTTCTGTATGGAATTAGGAGAAGAAGATATTGTTCGTTCTGAATTATGTAAATTTATTACTCATAAATTTAAAGAACTTCAAATATTGAAACAATTAGAAGAAGCTAATAAATATCAGCACAATAAAGAAAATAAGCACGGTGAAGTTATTTCTACTTGGAAACCAAGTGAAACCAAGTAAATATATTATTATGAATAATAAACCAGAATATCAAAGCCTTTCTAATAGACCTATTGCATGCACCTTTTGTGGAGCTCATGTCGATGGCAGAATAGTTGAGAGCGTAGATCAAAGAACTAAAAAAGTAGAGAAGAATATCCGTTGGCAATGTGGTCGCTGCGGTAATCTTGTAAGACAAGGGAAAGTAGCTTAATATGGATTTGGACAAAGTTTTAAACGAGGCTATCAACGAAGATATAAGCACTCTCTGGAATAATGCTCATTATGGAGCAACCAGCGAAGCGCCTCGTAAAGACTTTGTTGGGTTTAGTACACAGGATGGGTATAATTTCCCATATCAACATAATGCCCCTCCTGTGTTTCCACCTACAGAACCACAACCAGAACAAACTCAAAGTTTACCTTGGCCTCTTCAAACTGTAACAGATGATTTAGCTGACAGTTTTGTTTATTTAACAGCAGCTACCAATAAAATTAAAACTTGTCTTGATCAAAATGCAGCTATTTCTCATAATCAAAGAAATCAGTTAGATCAATTATATAAAGGTGCTATAAAAACTTTACAAAACATAAAAATCATAGGAGATGAACTTTTAACAGTAGCTCCTTTAGCAGGCCCATTACCACCACAGACTCCTGGTCACCAGTAAATTTAGGTTGACCTTCCTCTTAGTTTCCTGCAAAATCTTCTAATCATGAAGATTAATAAAAACCTTATCACATTTATCCAATCCACTGGAGTCGTTGTATTTATTTCAACTCTGGTTGGATTGTCTGTCAAATTAATTAATGGAAATTTTTGGGTTCCATTTATTTTAGCAACATGCATACAATATGTATTGTTTACATTTTTAGCTAATATTGTTAATAACTATTTTAGTCAAAAAACACGTCTTAAAGAGTTAGATAAACTAGAACAATTGTCTAGTCTATTAGAATGTGCATATTGTAAAGCACCTAACATTATTACCTTTATTCCAGATCGTAATGAAAGGATTGAATTTCATTGTGATAAATGTTCTGGTAAAAATGTAGTGACTATCAATTTTACTGTTGCTAGAATAACAGAACCAGTAGATATTGCACCACCAGCATTGCCTACACCTCCTCCTATTGAAGCATAAAAATATAAACGATTATGAACACAAAACAAGACACAGAACTAGGTCCTATGCAAAACCCTTTACCTTGGTGGGATAAAACCAAACAAGAGGCATCTAATCTTTCAAGGTGGATTGCTCTTTATGAAGCGGTTAATATTATTGCAGATAAAGCAGAAGAAAAGGGAATAAAAATAGAAGATGTTGAATTTAAACCTTTAGCCATTCACAAATATATGGAATCCACAGAAAATATTATTTTCAAAAAGATTTTAGAAGAACAATATAAAATTAAGATTTGTTACTCAGAACCTCAGAGTGAAGAACATCCAGAATTAGAAGCTAAATACATAGATTAATATCCACCGTATATATTAGTATTGCTACAAGGATTATCTTCTACATAATCAAAGTTTTCTAAACCTACTTCATTAGCTGCGTTGTTATCATCAAGCGCTACATTACCTTGACCAGGTCCTGGATTATTATCACCAGTTCCTTCGTTACTGTAATCGTAGCGCTTAGCTTTGAAAAACCAAACATAATGACCACCTAATGGATTGCCTTGAAATTCATCTATAATTTCTGTTAATTGATAAGTGTTAGGACCTCTTCTTGGATAATTTAAACGATCTGAACCAAATTCTGATAATGTCATAACATCCCCTGCTTTAGGTTCTGTAGAAATTCCAAAAGTCTCTACATAAGTTTCGTAATGAATTACTCCAGATAAATCACTATCAGCAATGATACCAAATTTAGATAATAAAATAGAATCATTATTGATATTTAATAAGACAATTAAAGGCTTAGATGGATTAAATCCAGCCGAAGGATCTTCTCCGTATAAAAAATTAGAACCAGAAAGAGTGGTATTATTTGTAAAATATTGGACCTCTTGTCCATTAATATTAATTTGCTCTTTCCACCAACCATTGAAATTTTGTCTTTCGTTAAAATTGTTTTCTTTGTTTAAATAGCGTAAGGACTCCATATTACTTTTTTAATCTTTCTAAATTAAATCTTTTTGTTTGAGGATTATAACTTAAAGTTATACCAGTGCGATTAATTGATTTGCTATAGGCTTTATCATCTGTATGATTAATGTGATAAGTTTTTGTCAGCCTTTTACCTGTAGCATAACCAATATTTGGCCATTTGCCATATTTATCATTTTTTACAATTCTATCTACTAATGGGTCATTAGCTTGTTGGCTTTTAGAATAAGGCACTTGATTTAAGTGTTTTCTATTCATAGACCTCATAGGGTTCTGCTGATGTTCTCTAGTATGAGGAGTAGAATTTTTAAAAAATGAAGAAAAGCTTTCTAGCATAAAGATACTTAGGGAATTTGGGTAAAAAAAAAACTCCGTCTTGCGACGGAGTTTTTTATTGATATATTATATTATATTAACCTTGTGCGAAAAGTGGCTTACCTGGTGTAACTCCACCAACATTTTGTTTGCCTTTATCTTCTAATTCTTCTGGATTGTGTTTAAACTCTGTTGGCTTACCGTCTACTTTAGGGCCTTTTACAATTGAACCAGCCTTCTTAGTAACTGGTACTGCTCCCTTGACTTCATGACCTTTATTTAAACCTGCTGCAAGCTTATCAACATCCTTAAGAGCATGTCCAAGTACTTCAGCTTCAACTGCCTCAGGCACAACTGGCTCTGCAACTTCTTCTCCAGCAACTTCACCTTCATCTTCTACAGCACTAGAAACTAATTTCTCTAAAGCCTCAACTGCACCTTTAAGATGAGCTAACACTGCTTCAAGTCCTTCTTCTTCACCCTTTTCATGCTCTACTGTACCTTCTGGCTCATTTAAACCAGCAAACTCTAATTCGCCACCCTCATGTCCATCTTGACCTTCTTCCTCTTCCTCAGCTTCTTCAAGCTCCCAATTTTCTTGGGCTAAAACCTTATTATAAAGAACGTCAAACGGATTTGATGATTCTGATTTAACTGCTTTAGGAGCTGATTCCTCTGGAGTTACGTCTGCTTGTGACTTACCTTCAACTGGGGTTTCAACTGAGGCATTTGCTTCTGGTCCGGAATCTTTAATAAAATTCTTTGCATTTTCAGAACCCTCAAGCTCTCCTGTAATATCAGCGACTACATTGGAAGGCTTCTTGGTATCTTCGTTTAATACGGAGAGATATGATTTAATGAGTGACATATGTTGTGAATATATTTACCTCAATTGATGTCCAATTCAATTAAAATTTTACTATCAAGCATCTTTTAATATTTGTTCTACTTCTTTATTTAGGTTCAAACATTCTATTAATTCATAATCATTTTTACCATTTACCCATACTATATAATTCTTTTCAATTTCCATACCAGTATGTTTTTCTATAATATGCTGATAGAGACAAAGCTGTAAACTATATTTTACAAATTCACAAGAAGGAAGATACTGAAAAGGTTCTAATAAAGTGTCTCCTCTAGAATTTTTCTTTTCAATAGCCTTGTTAGTTTTATAATCAAATATAACTAGTTTTTTGGTTTTAGTATTATAAGAAAGATTATCTATAGTGCCACAAACACTAGCCTCTTCATCGCCTACTACAAATTCTGGCTTAACTAAAACATGATCTTCTTTCCACCAATTATAAAAATTTAAAAAATTGGTAATAAGATGTGCTTGTTCTTTATAATAATCTTCTACTGTTCCTATATTATGATTTTCATTTAAGAAAACCTCTATAGCTTTTCTATCTATAGGTATTTGTCTACGTTGTAGATAATTTTCAGCAAATAAATGAAATTCCGAACCTTTGTGTGAAGAATAGTCTCTCTTGTAATCCCATTCTTGAAGAATATCTTCTATAAGAACACCTTTCTTATTAGCAACATGCTTAGCCATTTCGTCTCTCGGGAAAGGCTTTTCATATTTTTTAAGAATCTTGGTTACTGAATACTTGGCAATCTTACCATTAATTCTATAACTATGATCTTTATCTACAAATAAAATATGATCAAAGGTCTTTTCTAGTTTAGCAAAATTTTCCATTATCTAAATCCAATACGAGGCTCTTCTTCTTTCTTTTCTTCGTAGAAATTTACTTTGTCTTTTAAATTATAAATATCAGCGATAGACATTTTATCTTTGATTTCTGATTCTATCAATTTATCAGAATATTTCAAGGACTTTGCTAAATTTTTAGCATCTTCTATCTTTAAAAGATCAAATTCATAATCTACGCGAAGACGACCTTTTCTTCTTAAAGCTTCATCAACTTCTTGTCTAGAGCAATTATAGGTCAATACAACTGCAGTTTTTAAAATATCACTCATAATACCGTCTGACAGATTCAAAAGTGATGATACCGAAGAAGCCATTCCATTATCTTCTCTTTTTATAATAGCTTTTTCTGCATCTTCTAAAATAAGAACAGAATTAGGCTTTTGTAAAAGAACGGATAAACTATTTGGATCCGAAGTAAAGAACTCCAACATGCTTGTAGGGATATAGATAAAATCTCTATCTATTTGACCTGCTAAATACTTGATATAGGTAGTCTTACCCGTTCCAGGAGGTCCGTGAAACATATAAAGACCACTAGATTTTTCTGAAAGTCTTTCTTTAATAGTTTTATCTATTTCTACAAAGTCTTTTCCGTAATTTAGTGTCAAATCAACATTTTCTGGTATATCTACTGAAATGGGTTCAAAATCATATTCACCGTATTGATTCTTAATAAAAAGATGAACTCTTCCTTTTGTAGGTTTATGAATAAATTCTATAAAATCTTTAAAAGGTACATCTAGAACATTAGAAGGAAATATAAAACCTAAACTAAAAATCTGTGCTGGAGAATATTCTTTATCCTTTTCATTTTCAGACCATTCTAATGCTGGGCTAAAACCTGCAGATATAGTAAGATGCTCTTTTTCATCTGTTTGATTTTTAATAGTTAATCTTACAAAGACTTTTTTATAAGCAAACCAAAACGTACCACCTCTTAGACCTTTGATACTGTCTTTTTCTAATAATTCTATCTTCCCAGTGGAAGTAAAATTCATCAATTTAGCATTTTTAAGTAAAAATAACAATATATCTCCTGTAAATTCTTCATCGGGGTAACAAAAACTGGGAGCTACACTATAAGTGTTTTCTATATGCCTTCTTATAGGAAACTCATTGTCATTGACTAGATTATAATAAAGTTCGTCCTTATCTTTAGTCAATTTCATTACATTTTTGCTAGTTAAATTAAACATACTTCTATTAATATAGATCAAGTCAAACAACTATCAACTTGAAATCATATAAAAGACTTTTATAATCTAAGTATTGTGATGAAAAAGATAACCAAGAAAGAAATATCAATTATATATAAAAGATGTTTAAGTTTGGTTAAACGTAAACCGGCAGAATTTTTCTCATTAAAAAAGATGAGGGGTACGCATGGATTATGTAATTGGACAGACCTAGTATTTAATCCGAGCGGAGAATTGTTAGCCACAGCTTATCATGAATGTATACATTATCTAT
>Ga0114976_10002903_pt1 | contig 10724 bp, 16 predicted proteins | sample S_130805_EF_Meta_FD_87319 | JGI IMG/M metagenome (GOLD analysis project Ga0114976, IMG submission 87319) | Freshwater microbial communities from Lake Simoncouche, Canada to study carbon cycling - S_130805_EF_MetaG | ecosystem: Environmental > Aquatic > Freshwater > Lake | place: Lake...
ATCACCCCGAGCGCGTCGTGCCTCCAGTGTGGTAACCGGTGCCCCCTTCGCGCTCTGAGCCCTCGCCGATTCGTCGGCGGGGGTTCGCCCGTTTAGGCCCGGAGGGCGTCGAGGAACGCCTGGAGTGCTCTCCGCTCGCGCTGGAGGTTGCGGATCATCTCGTCGATCTCCCCGATCCGCGCCTCGGCCGTGTCCAGCGTCGGCGCCTTCAGCTTCTCCGCTGGCCGCCAGCCGAGCGGGCCGTAGACGTAGGCGCCGATGGGGCCGCGCTGGACGATCAGCCGCTTCACCGCCAGCCGCGAGAGGTGGGCGCCGGCCGCTTTGGAGTTGGAGCCGAACGCCCGGCCGACGTCGACGCTGGTGCATCCGGGGTTGGCGACTACGAACGCGAGGACCTGTTCGCCGGTCAAAACAGATCCTCCACCCGGCCCGGCTTCTCCCCGAGCGCCGGCTTCGGAGCCCCTTCGACCTCGATCCGCCGGCACCCAAACCGAGGCGCACGCACCGTCCGCACCCGCGCCGCGACCCACGCCTCCCGCTCTGCCTTCGTGGGGCACAACGCGCGCCCCATCTTCTCCAGCAGCTGCACGCCCGGCGCCCCCGTCGCCATCTCCCAGGACGCCAGCAACCCGGCGAGGTGCTCGTCGACCTCGACACCACCGCGCCGCAGCCACTCCGCGAGCGCCTCGGCTCCCGCTCCGGCCACCGCGATCCGCTTCTCCGTCGAGAGCGCCCCGACCTCGAAGCCGTCGACGAGGATCGGCGCGTCGGTCGCCGCCTCGCGGACCGTCGCTGCGAGGTCGTCAGCGGCGGCCTGGAGGCCTTGCCAATCGCGGACCACGTCCAGCACGTCCCCACCGCCCCGGAACGCTCTGGCGGGCTCACAGGCGGCCGCGTAGGGGCAACCACCGCAGGCTGGGGATGGGCGGGCGGTGCGGTCGGTGTCGAGCGCGCGCATCGTCATCGAGAGGTCATCGCGCCACTGGGTCAGCAGCGCCGTGCCGTCCTCGTCGAGCTGGATCAGGCGCTCGAACCGCTGGCGGCGACGGAGCGACGACACCCGCAAGAGGATCGCCGTAGCGTCAGGGTAGGTCAGCCAGGCGCAGACGGCTTGGGCGCGGCGCTGGAGCGTGTCGAGCTCGTCGTCGGTGGCTTGCCAACTGCTCTTGTAGTCCTCGACCACCGCGGTCTTCTGGACGAAGTCGTCTTCGTCGGTGTCCTCGTAGAAGTCGACCACGTCGATCCGGGTGGCGAAGTAGGGGTCGGCGTCCGTCGGCTGCCACGCCGAGTCGAACGCGAACCGCTGCTCGTAGAAGGCCGACGGGGAGAGCGGGAACGCCTCGACCCACGCGAGCGCCAAGTCTCGCCCGGCGAAGACCTGATCGGGGTGGAGCGGCCCTTCCGCGTCAATGCCGGTGCGGCCGATGGTCAGGAGCCGCTCGCACGTCTCGTTGACGCTGCGGCCTTCGCCCAGCGCGTGGAGCACCTCGTGCGCGACGGTGCCGGTGCCGAAGATGCGGCGGTCCTGGGGGGTGCCGGCTTCGTAGTGGACGACGGCGGCGGGGCAGTGGTTTAGGAAGAGCTGGAGCGTGGTGGGGCGGTGGGTCATCTGCGATCTCCGTGGTTCAAGGGCATCACCTCCAACCGCAGCACCCCGAAGCGTTGTCGGGTTGCAGCAGACCGCGTGGGATGCTGCGGTTGGAGGCGGTGCGGCGTGGGCGCCAGGTGGGTCAGACGGCGAGGACCTCGGCGACGTTGAAGCCGAGCCAGCGCCAGCCCGCGCAGGTGGTCCACATGTACCAGCCGCGCCCACTGTCGCCGGTGCGGAAGGAAACCATAGCGCCGACGTGCTTCTCGATGCGGGTTTTGGTGCTCATCGGGGACTCCTTCGGGGCGGTCAGTTCCACCCACGCCCGAAGGATAACCGCTACCCGAAGCACCGTCAACGCTAGCGGTTAGCTTCCGTCAACATCGTCTGCTGCCGCGCGATCCCAACCAGCCGAACACGCTTCCCGCGGAGCCCGTCGACCGCGATGATCTGCGAAAGCGGGACGGTGAACGTCGCCGAGATCGTCAGCGTGCACGGGTCGCCAGCGGTCAGCGTGAGCGATCGGATCGGCGCGCAGCCCACGACCGCCTCTCCGACGTCGCCCGTCTCGGTGACCTCGCAGAGCCGCCAGTCAAGATCAGTCGCCCACTCCTTCCGCTGGGTCTGGCCGCCTCCGCGTTCCGTCCGCCGCTCGTAGTAGTCCACGGTCCCTGGGAGCACGCTCTCCACGCGCTCTGCGTGCTCGCGCGTCTCCACGCGGGCCTGCACCCTGACGTCGACCCGGAGCCGGCCGGGGACCGCGTCCTGAGCCCAACTCGTGGCGTTGAGGCCGTCCACGTCGACGGCGCTGTCGCTGACGACGAGGGGGATCTGGCGGTGGACTGCCAGCACCGTCGGCGGCGGGGCGGTCTCGTCGTCGAACGGCGACTCGCCGGGCTCGGGGGGAAGGTTGGACATCTCAGGCTCCTTCGATGGTCAGGTGATCGTCTGCGGTGATGCCCCGGACCTGCGTCTGGAGCGACAGAAGCCGGCGCGAGGCCGACGCGAGGAAGTCGTGGGCGGACTCGTCGGGCGAGACGTCGATCGCGGGGTAGCGAGTGCCGGCGCCGGTGCGCTCAACCAGCGTCATCGTGAACCGGAAGCCGGTGGGGTTGTAGCTCTCCAGCCCGAGGTCTTTGGCGGCGCGGTCCATCGACTCCTTGAGGCCGAGGATCCCGCGGCCGCTGACCCATGCGTTGGTCGAGAACCGGACCACCGGCGTGGGCGGGCGATACCTCTCCATGACCTCCGGAGTGAAGCTGAGGCGGAAGAGGAGCGACGTCGACGGGCTACACGGCGCCTTCTCCTTGTCCCCCGGCGGGCGCTGACGGAACGGGCAGGCGTCGCCGCCGCAGGGGATCGTGCGCCAGTCGCTCGGCCCCTTCTCGCCACTCCACCGGCGGGCCTGGACGCCGTCGCCTGAGCACGTCGGACGCTTCCCGGGCGGCGGCTTGTGACCGGGGAGGACCTGCGCCCGGTAGAGCTGGCTGAACATGCCGTCGCTGCGGGGCAGGTCGCCCCAGACGGTGTCGCCCCACGGGCCGATGAGCACGCCGCGGATGACCCGGCGGGAGCGGGCGAACTTCTGGTAGGCATCGCTCTTCGTCTGGACCACGCCGCCGACGATCGCGTCGTCCGGCGGTTGGTTCCAGAAGCCGAACGAGGGGTGAGCGTTGCAGACCCCGCCGGGGCTCTCGTGCGTCTCGCGGATGTGGAAGCGGTCGCGCTGCTCCGGGAACCCGCGCGGCCCCTTGATCGCGATCTTCACCGCGGCGCCGATGGGCTCGATGCCTTTGAGGCCTGCGATCATGGCTTGCTCCTCAGCCGCGCCCGAAGCCAGATCTCTCCGGCCTCGGCGTCGCGGACGATGACGGGGTGGGTGTGGGTGCCGACGGAGATGCTGTCGATCCGGTGACCAGGAGGCCGCGGCGGTGATCGGTGAAGCGGAGGCGGGCGCGGGGCGTGTCGACCTGGCCGCTTTCGATTTGGGCGAGGAGGGTCACACCGCCACCCCCTTCGCCCGCGCACGCTCGACCGCAGCGGCGGCGGTGTTGCCGGAGCCCCCGCCACGCTCGCTGGTGATGAGCCAGGCGAAGCCCGTGCTGGCGTCGCTCGGGCAGTAGGTGACCGTCGTGCCCTCCTCCGCCTTCGGGTGGCCCCAGATGCAGCTGTCCAGCGTCGCCTCCGTCATCGGGAGCGTGATGCCGGCGGCGGCCGCCTCGGCGTGGGCTGCGGTCGCGAACTTGATCAGGTCGTCCATCTCGTCCTCCGGTGTGGTGAACGCCCTCTAACCGCTAGCGTTGCGCCTGCAAGCCCTAGCGGTTAACTCGTGGCTGGAGGTCCCATGACCACACTGGCAGAAGCAGCAGAAGCAGACCGCGCCGCCCTCGGCTTGACCGTCACCGCCTACGTCGAGCAGCTCGGCCTCGGCAGCGCCACCGGCGCCGCGATGACCTGGAGCCGCATCGTCGGCGCGGAGCCCCGGGCGCGGCCGGTGTTCGCGGCGCTACGGCACCTCAAGGCGTCGCCGGAGCTGGCGGCGGAGGCGTTGGCGGGGGTCTTCGGGGTTGGCGCCGACACCATCCGCGTGATCGCCAAGAGCAGCGGAGGGTGGGCGAAGGTGCTCGCGAAGACCACCGGGAACCGGGCGGAGTCGGGGGCGATGGAGGTGGTGCTGGAGGAGTGGTTCGCGATGATTCGGGGCGAAGGGTGACCACGCCGCTCTGGTCATACATGGGCGGCAAGCGCAAACTAGCCCCCACGATCCTCGAAGCCCTCGGCCCCTGCGACCGCTACGTCGAGCCCTTCGTCGGCGCGGGCGCTGTTGCGCTCGCTCGCGGTGGGAGGATGTGGATCAACGACATCGACGCGCCGCTGGTTGCGCTGTGGGAGCAGGTCCAGCGGGTGCCGGCAGAGCTTCACGCCGCGATTACCCAGCGCGCTGCCGGGCCCTGGGACGCCATCCGCTTCGAGGGCCTCCGCGTGCGCGAGGCCTTCGACCAGGACCCCGCGGACCTCTGGCTGCTCCTGAACCTCTGCTACAACGGCCTATACCGGCGCGGGCAGTTCGGCCGGTTCAACGCGCCGTGGTCGGGTCGCGAGGCGGCGGCGGTTCCGGCGCTGGAGGCGTGGCTGGAGGCGGCAGGGGCGCTGGCGGACGCGAGGATCACGAACCTCCCGGCGCTCGACGTGCTCGCGGAGTGCGGCGCTGGGGATGGCATCTACCTCGACCCGCCTTACGTCGGCGTCCAGGCCTACTCCGGCGGCGCGAGGTGGGAGCGGCGCGACCTCGTGGAGCTGCTCAACGCGGCGCGGGCGGCGGCGGCGCGTGGGGCGGTGGTGGCGTTCTCGCACCACGCTGACGTGATCGACCTCGTCGGGGGCATGCGCGTGGTCGAGGTCGAGGCAGCGCGGCCGGTGAACCGGGATGGAGCGGGGCGCGGGAAGGTGCGCGAGATCGTGGCGGTGCTTGGCCCTACGAGCGCGCCGAGCGTCGTGGGCGGCTCCGAGTCCGCCCGCGATGCCTGAGCGCCCCGTAGCGCCCAAGGACGCCCGCTGCTGCTGGTGGTGCGGGAAGCCCGGCGCCGCCCGGCCGCTGGGTGGGCCGCTGGAGGCGCCGACGCTGTCCGAGGCCATCGCGCACCCGGCGGTGGTCCTCGTCTGCGCGCCGCGTTGTGAGGCGGAGTGGGAAACGCACGTTGCCAGCCGCGAGGGTAGCGGTTAGCATCGGTCCACCACACTGGAGGAACCGATGGCCCATGCCGACTGGCAGGTCTGGTCAACGACTGCGCCCGACGCGATCGAAGTGAGCGAGACGCCCGCGACCCCCGAGGAAGCCGTGCGCGATGCGTGCCTCTGGAACTGCGGGATTGACGGCTGCTCCTGGTTCGGCGGGGGCGTCGCCACCGTCGTCGTCGTCTCGCCCGAGGGGGAGCGGTGGACGTGTGCGGTGGTGATTGTGATGGACGAGCGGCTGGTCGAGCTGACGCCAATGGTGCCGGCGTGATTCCCTTCCCCATGCTCTGGGGATCCCGTGAGCCCCGGGACTGGCAGCGCCGGGCGTTCACCGAGCTCATGCCGATCATCCGCAGCCGAAAGCCGGTCGTGATGCAGGCCTGCACTGGCGCCGGAAAGACCGTGATCCAACTCGCGATCGTCTCGGAGATCCTCAAGACGCTCAAGGCTGGGTGGGTGATCATCATCTCCGTTCCGAAGCAGAGCCTCGTGGAGCAGACCTACGACGAAGCCCGGATGGTGCTCCCCGTGGGCAGCGTCGGCCGGTGGTACGCCAACAAGAAGGAAGCCAGCCGCGTCACGATCGTCTGCCACAACTCGGCGCCCGGCTACGTCGAGCACATCAAAGGGCAGGGCGTGCGCGTCGCGTTCTGGCTGGCCGACGAGTGCCACCGCGCCGACTCCGACACCGTGGTCGACACCATCCTCGCCGCCGCCCCCTGGACCCGGCTTGGCGTCACCGCGACCCCGTTCGGCTCCGTCGCAAACCCGGGGCTCCGAGGCTGGGAGGACATCGCCTTCAGCTACCCGCTCGACGAGGCCGTTCGCGACGGCGTGCTCGTCCCCTTCCGCTTCGTCGCCGCCCCCAAAGACGGGGAGGACACGAACGAGGCCGTGATCGAGATGATCAAGCGGGATGCCCCGCCCGGCCCCGGCCTCGTCAGCGCCAACGACATCATTGACGCCGAGTGGTACGCCGACGTCCTCACGAGCGAAGGGATCCCGGCGGTCGCCGTCCACAGCAAGATCCCGAAGAAGGAGCAGCTCCGGCGGATCGCCAACGTCATCGCCGGCCAGTACCGCGCGATCGTCCACGTCGACCTGCTCACCGAGGGCCGCGACATTCCCGGGCTCCGCTGGTTGGCCGCGCGCCGCCAACGGGGGAGCGCCGTCGCCATCGCCCAAGAGGCGGGGCGGATCGCGAGGGTATGCCGGGACGATGATCCGTCGGTGGCGTGGGCGGGGCCGAAGACCGAGGCGGTGATCCTCATGCCGCTCTACGTGCCGGTGATGGAGTCGATCTTCAACGACCCGAACATCACCCCCGAGCTCACCGCGCAGCGCCTCCAAGCCGCCGCCGCCTACGAGGTCAACGGGCCGCCGAAGGAAGTGCTCCTCCCGCCGACCGAGGCGGCCTCGCAGGTCGCGAACTACCTCCACAAGCTGATCCGCCAGGCCGAGGAGGAGGGCGTCGAGGTCGCGCCGCGCCAGCCAGCCGGGCCGTGGGAGGTGCTGATGCCGACGCCGAAGCAGCTCAAGAGCCTCGACGAGCTCGTCGCCAACGCGCGCAAGAGCCCGATCAAGGCGCTGCCGGAGATCTGCCGGGAGGAGATCCGCAAGGTCACCCAGCGGCCGGGGCTGCTGACGTGCGGGCAGATGCACGACCTCTTGCGGCTGCTGATTGGGCTCCGGCGGCACCAGCAGAACTACGCCCGGACGCACTCCCATATGCCGATCAACGCACAGTTTTGGAAGGGGATGCGCGACGCTCGCGAGGCACCGCCGATGCGGGCGGTGCTTTCGCTTGTGAGGGCGCCGTGAACCGAGCCGTCCGCGAGTGGCTCGACTCCCCCGATGGCCGCGCCGCCCGCTGGAGGGCCATCGCCGACGCCGACCGCGTGGCGGGACTCAACCGGTGGTGGCTGCGGTGGCTGGAGTCGTGGCCGGGGATCGCGTTCCGCAGTCGCGCCCAGGCCATCTACGAGCAGCGGACGTGGTGCTGCTGTCCGCCGTTTACCCATGACACCCCGTGGCAGCGCGAGCTCGACGCGCGGTGGGAGTGGACGATGGCGAGGATTCCGCCGGAGCCGGAGCGGTGGCGGCCCGACGCGGCGCCGTTCTTCGACGAGGCCTTGTTCGCGCGAGAGTTCTGCGAAGCCCTGATCGGCGCGCTCAACACCCTAGACCTGCCGCCGCGAATCGGGTAAGCTGTGGGCGTCCGTGTCGGGACCTCGTGGGGTGAGCCCCACCGGGCCGGGGTAGCTCCCCGGCCCGCCTCCCCGACACTGGCGAGGGTGAAGCGATGGACGAGCAGAAGACCGCGCCACGCGCGGATGATGTCGTGTTGTCCGCAGAGATCATCCAGACGGTGATGTTCGCGCTGGAGAACGCGCTGGTCGAGGGCGACGATGTGGCCGAGGCGCTGGACGTGTTCGGCAACGTCGAGCGGATGGCGAACGGCGACGCCGTGCGCGTGGTGCTGGCATGAGCGCCAGGGCAGATGCGCAGACCCCGATCGACCGCCTTACCTTCGTGATCGAGGCGGGAGAGAAGGCGAGGGATCGCCCGACAACCGACAACGTCGCCAAGGCCAAGAAGACCTGGGACCGCTACCTGAGCAACGTGGCCCGCTTTGACGCGCACGCAGTGACGGAAGATCCTCGATACCTGTTCCTGATCGCCAGGATGAAGGAGATCGACCGGGAATGGGTGGCGCGCGCAAACACCCTTACCAGGGCGATGGAGGACGTGGTCGAGAAGACCAAAACCAAGCGCCCGAACCTCCGTCTCGTCGAGAAGGACACCCACGCCGATCAGCGCGAGATGGACGTCTGGAACCGCCTCGATCGCAGCGGCGGAGACAAGCCCCGCGCCACCGCGACCCTGGTCAACTACGCCCGGATCTTCGAACTGGACAGCCGGTGGCGCGACCGCATCCGCCTCAACGAGTTCAGCGGCGACGTGGAGATCGACGACGAGCCCATCACCGACGACAGCCCCACCGCTGCCGCCGTGTGGATGGCCGAGACCTACGCGATCAACGCCGCCAGCCGCACCGTCCACGAGGCCATGCGCCACGTCGGCCGGTCCAACAGCTACCACCCCGTTCGCGAGTACCTTCGGACGTTGAAGTGGGACAAGAAGCCACGGCTACCTGACCTGCTCTCCGGGTACATGCAGGCCCGCGCCATCCACGACGGACACCGCGACCTCCTCCAGCTCATCGGTCAGCGGTGGATGATCAGCGCCGTCGCCAGGGTGATGGACCCCGGGTGCCAGGTCAAGAGCGCGCTCCTCCTCCTGGGCGACCAGGACGCGGGCAAGAGCCGGGCGCTGGAGATCCTCGGGGGCGACTGGTACTCCCGCAGCCGCTTGGACCTCCGTTCAAAGGACGGGATGGCGCAGGTCCAGGGCGTCTGGATCTACGAGATCCCCGAGGTCAAGCACATGTTCGACAGCCGCACGGCGGAGGAGATCAAGGCCTTTATCGACCAGCCCGACGATCGCTACCGCGCGCACTTCGGCCGCGTCGTCACCAGTCACCCCCGACAGATGGTCTTCGCCGCCACCGACAACAACGAGCGGCTGCTCAACGATCCCACCGGTGCGGCCCGGTACTGGCCTGTTTCGGTCGGAAAAATCGATCTTGCCGCGCTCGCCGCAGATCGCGATCAACTGTGGGCGGAAGCCGTTATTCGCTACGACGGGGGCGAGCGGTGGTTCTTCGATTCTGCCGAGTCCCGATGCCTCTCGGAAATCGCCAACGAGCACAGCCAAGAGGACCCTTGGACCGGCAAGATCGGGTGGTGGATGAACGAGGCAAGCAACCTCGGCAAGACGTTCGAGATCAACGAGATCTTGCACGGTATCGGTCTCGATCTCAAGGCCCAGGACACCCTCAGCGCGCACCGCGTTGGTACGATTCTGAGGGACCTTGGTTGCGTAAACCGCCGGGAGAATCGGGGCTCACGCAAGCCGCACGTCTGGTATCTTCCCCGATGAGCGTGGACCGCTTGGACCGCTTTGGACCGCTTTGTTTTGAGCAAGCGGTCCGCCGATCTGATCGCCCCCGCCTAGCTCCGTACCGCTTACCCCTAAAAAACACGCGATCTGGATGAGAATTCTAAAAGGCCTTGGGGATGACTCTCACCCCGCGATCCCAGCACGCGACGCAAAAGATCGGGCCTTTTTTACCTCGAAGCGGTCCAGTCCCAAACCAAGCGACATTCAACCCCAAGAACCGTTGGACCGCTTTGTCGATCGTATACGGTCCAAAGCGGTCCCTAGCGGTCCGCCCCAAAGCCACACTGGAGCCCACCCATGATCCAACGCATCGAGCGCCACCTCCTCCCCCCGAAGAAGCAGATCCCCAGCGTAGGCGCCGACCCCGGCAAGAGCGCCGGCGCCCTGGCCTACGTCGACGGCCTCCGCGTCGAGTGGGTGCTGGACTACGAGCAGCGCACCCACGGCTACGACGCCAACGGAGAGCGCCACCCGTCGGCCTGGCACGCGCTCCAGTCCGCTCCAGCAGTCCCCATTGGAACGCTCTGGACCTGCGAAGACCTCAAGCCTCACCCAGGCAAGACCAACGGGTTCGCCCAGCTCGCCGAGTCGAAGGGGTGGACCTCGGCGTGGGCGATGTGCAGGGGCCTCGTGATCGGCAAGGCACCCGATCCGGGGCGGTGGCGATCTGACATGCTCGACCTCCGCTCAGCCACCGGCGCCGAGATGCTGGAGGCTGCCGCGCTGGCTGCCGTCTACGACCGCCCCGTGAGCGGCGGACGTCACCACATCCGCCTCGGGCTCACGAACGTCCCAGAAGGCCTCTCAGGGCACGCGGCGGAGGCGATCCTGATTGCGCTTTGGGGAGCGGGTTGGCGTCTCGCACCGCTAGCGGTTACCTGAGTCGAGCCACACCAACAGGAGGCAGATCCCATGAAGCAGTTCACCGTCGTTTTCATCGCCGCAGACGGCGCCCAGGTCGTCAAGAAGCTGGACGCCAAGACCCGCACGCACGCCATCAACGACGCCATCGACGGGCTCGACTCCAGCGATCTCACCGTGCTGGGGATTGACTCGGAGGGACGCCCGTTCGACGTGAAGCACTGGCCCCTGGATGATGCCGGGTTCCCGTCGAAAGCCGCGCAGACCGAGGGCCTCGTGCTTCGGACGGTGACGACGGTTGAGCGGGTCACCGCGTGACGAAACGCCAGGGGACCACGGCGAACGCCGCGGCTGAGTGGGTGGATATACGCCAACTTGTGCCGTGGGAACGTAATCCCGTGGTCCATACCGACGCCGAGATCGAGGAGCTTCGGGCTCTGGTCGCGTCGTCGGTTTGGACGGATCCGCTGGTCGCGCGACGGTCTGACCGCCGCATCATCGCCGGGCACCGGCGGCG
>Ga0114976_10002906_pt1 | contig 10721 bp, 9 predicted proteins | sample S_130805_EF_Meta_FD_87319 | JGI IMG/M metagenome (GOLD analysis project Ga0114976, IMG submission 87319) | Freshwater microbial communities from Lake Simoncouche, Canada to study carbon cycling - S_130805_EF_MetaG | ecosystem: Environmental > Aquatic > Freshwater > Lake | place: Lake...
GATATATCATCAAATGATTTTAAAGATAAATTAAAATCTTATAAAAAAAAGGTTGAAGATTTTTTAAATGTAAAACTTCCGGATGCAAACGATTTTAAAAAACAGCCAGAGAGCGTTATTAAAGATGCGCAAGTTTCATCATTAATACCTGAAAATATAAAAAAACCCAATGAAAATGGAAATGAATCTTTTTTTCAAAATTTAAAAAATTCATTACAAGTAAATTTTAAAAGTTTGTTTGATAATTTTAAAATTTTAAATCAAAAACAAGATGATGGTGAACAGGAAAATATTGGAGAAAAAATAAATAAAATTGATTTTTCAGATGAAACTAAAAAATTTTTAAGAGATTTATTATTAAAAGATTTTTTAAGTAAATTACAATCTTTGAAAATAGAGAGCAGCAATAAAAGTGAAGAAGCACAACAACGAGATTCTTCCTTCGGTGGTCTGTCTACATTAGTTTTAATTGGAACAATTTTAGCTGGAACGGTTGGTAGTATAATAAATCTTGGAAAAGAATTATATACATCGATTAAAACAATATTAACAATACCTTCTAAAATAATGCAAGCTTTAAAAGAAGAGGGTCTTTATAAATTTGCAGATTATAAAGCATGGTTTGAATTAAAGTGGGAAAAATATGTAACAGAACCACTTAAAAAAATACCGGGATTTGAAAGTTTTATGGAATCCATTAATAATAAATGGACAAAATTAATAGATAAAATTAAAGAAATTACAAAATTTGATGAAATTACAAATTCTATAAATTTAAAATGGACGGAGTTTATAGAAAAGGCTAAAAACTTTACAAAATTTGAAGAATTATCGACCGCCATTTCAATTAAAATGGAAAAATATATAATATCTCCTATTAATTCTGGATTAGAATTTTTAAAATCATCAAGTAAGGTAATTAGTGGTATTTTTGAATATGTTATGGGGTTTTTTAAAGGTAGTGATGGTATATCATTAATATCTAAAACAATAGAAGGTACATTTTCTTTTTTAAGAGGATTGATTACACCGTTGAAAACTAGTTTTGAATTAATATTTCCATTCGTAAAACCAATTATGGGATTTTTTAAATTTTTAGATAAATTTTTGGGACCGATTGCTATTTTAATAGATCCAGTTGTTGATGCATTCTCTACTTTATTTGATGTTTGGAGTGATGACAATCTCACTCCTTTGCAAAAAGGTATATCCGTTTTAACTTCTTTTGTTGTTGGATTTGGTGATATTTTTACATTTTTGATTGATTTGTTGTCTAAAGGTGTTACTGGTATATGGAATTTTATAACTGGAAAAGGCTTTAAAACTGATAATGCTGTGTCTGAATGGATGGAAAAATCATTATATCAAGGTAAGGGTAGTTTGGGTGCTGGCGCAGGAAAAGCGGTTGCTGAATCATTCAAATTAAAAAATACACCAGATGCAAAGAGTCTTGCAATAAAACCGGATTCATCGGATACAGAAGCACCCAACAAAAATAATAATCAAAAAGCAGTTCCAATGAACGATGGGCTTTTAGAAAGTACGGGTGTTCCAATTAAAATGTCATTGGGTAAACAAAATTTTGAAACTGCCCCAGATGATAATATATTAACATTTAAATCTGGGGGATTTTTGGATAGATCTTTACTTGATTTAAAAATAATAATGAAAGATGTTCATAGTTCAATTTTAAATTTGAATAAAAATTTGATTGAAACGAGCAATTTAAATAATAAAAATATTAATATTACAAATAATAACAGTACAAATGCATCGTCTAATAGTAAAGAATATCTTATGGGAGATGTGCGAGATGTTATATCGGATAATAGATTGTCTTGGTGGGCGCAATCGGAAAGGATTAGAGCTACTGTATAATTATGACAAGTAATGCTGCTGGTGTTAATGCTGCGTTTGCATCTAATAAATTTTTTAGAGCAGAAGAAAAGACAACAAGTCCCGGTGGTATTAGCTTGGGTAATGGATATGTTGTGTTAAAGCCAAAAGGTGGAGAGGTTGGTATTGTTGATGTTTTGAACACGATGAAGTGGAAAAATAACGGAAGCAATGATGAAGTTCCTAGTATATGGGCGACTGAATTTGAATTAAAATTTGGTACTACTGCTACAAATTTAGTTCAATTGTTGACGCAGGGAAAAAATGTATATCAAGTTTTAAAAAATAAATTTCTTACGGGCGATAATCCAAATGCATCTCTTGATACTTTTTTAACAATGTATGCATCAAATAGAACCGGATTTGCTTATAATTTTCCATATTTAAATACAAATGCAGGATTAAAAAAAGTAACAAACAATTGGGGTGCTGAAAAATCTTTATTGGAATCTATTGGTAGCGGGGGAGAATCTTCTGCTGGTTCAAAGTTGGATATGGTGGCTTCTGTTGCTGGTGCAGCTACTAGTTTTTTTACTCCAAAATTTGGTTTTGAGGAAGTTCAATCGTTTCAAGGTACATCTCAACAGTCATTAACCATAAGTTTTCCATTATATAATACTATAGATATTGACAGTGCATTTGATCATTATTCATTTGTAAATTTATTAACATTTCAAAATTTAAAAACTAGAACAACTATGATGTCTTATATTCCCCCAAAAATATATACCGTTGATAGTTTTTCTTTGGGTGGTATATATATGGCAGCTGCATATATTAGTGATTTATCGATAGAAAGTATTGGTACTACGAGAAAGATGGATATTTTTAAAGATTTTGGTTCTAGGGAAGTATTAATACCAGAGGCTTATAAAATAACTATAACATTTACTGATTTAGTTTCTCAGAGTTCAAATGTATTTGCAGCTACAATGGGTGCTAAAAAGGTAGATGTAATTTCAATTAATAAAACGCTTCAAGAAAAGTATGATAAGGGGGCGGCAATTACAGGAAAGACTTTGGAAACAGCAGCAAATCTTTATGGTAAAGCATACGATGCTATATCTGATGCTAGTTTTAATGTAGCCGAATCCTTTCAGCCAAATCTTTCTAAAACAGAAGCGCGTGAACCGTTACCTTAATAATATATGAGCAAGCAACAAGATTTTAATGATTTACCAAAACTGTCTTTATATAGATATGAAAATTTTTTTAATATCTATGAAGATCCAGATAAAACAAAATTTTATAATATATTAAGATCTATAAACGTTTTTGCCGCAAATGATAGCTCCGCAGAAGATGAATATTATGTAATTCCGAATGATACTTGGGTATATATTTCATATAAACATTATGGTACAATGGATTTGTGGTGGTTGGTTTGTGAATATAATCAAATAAAAGATGCAACAAAAATACCAGAACCCGGAACTATATTAAAACTATTAAAAAAAGAATTAGTTTGGACTGTAATTTCTGAACTTAAAAAACAAATTAATTTATAGTTATTATTTTATTATAATCAAAATAACATCTCATATATAATTTTCTTTTACTTTTTAGACCGATTGTATATGAATATAAAACTTCATTTATTTTAAAAACATAATGCTTTGGCATCATATCTTTAAAATAAATACATTCAAAATCAATTTCTGGGAAATTTAAAAAATAATTCATAATATCATCTTCTGATATAAGTTTTGTTATTTTATTATCCTCAAAATATTTTAATTTATTTTGTAGAATATTATAAATTCCTTTTTTATCTACTGTATCAACAACATATATTGGCCATTTTGAGAAATATCCAAATTCTTTATCATGTTTACCCAATATGATGTCTTGATTCATAGTCAGTGATTTTTTATATTATTACAGTAAATACTTATATCTAATGGGTAGACATAAAAAAAATATAACCGAAAGTAAAATAAATTTACAAGATATAGAACCAGATGATGTCTTGGTTGATGCTTCTTTTTATAAAGGTAATGAAAACCTATTAAAAAATAATCCACAGATAAAATGGACTCCAGAAATGGAAGAAGAAATGAAAATCTGTGTTAAAAGTGTATTTCATTTTGCAGAAAACTATTTTTATATAATAACCGAAGATGGTAAAGAGCGAATTAAATTATACAAATATCAAAAAAATCTTTTAAAAGCTTTTAAATCAAAAAGATTTACTACTGTGTTATCTAGTCGTCAAAGTGGAAAAACCACAACTATAACAATTTATGCATTATGGATTGTTTGTTTTCAAGCGGATAAAAGAATAACAATAGTTGCAAATAAAGAATCAACTGCAAAAGAGATTTTTTCCAGAATAAAAATGTCATTTGAACAACTGCCGGTTTGGATGAAACCAAGTGTTAAATCTTGGAGGAAAGATGGTTTTGTTTTATCAAATGATTCAGCAATAACGATTAGTACAACTTCCAGTTCTGGTCCTCGCGGTAGTACTAGTAATCTATTGATTATTGACGAAATGGCACACTGTCCAAATGAATTAATGAGAGAGTTGTGGAAATCTGCAATTCCTATTATTTCTTCAATGAAAAAGTCTCAAATTGTTGTTATCAGTACTCCAAATGGAACTGATAATAAGTTTTATGAACTCTATCAAGATTCCCAAAAGGAAGGAAGTGAATGGCATTTGGAGGTTGTAAACTGGTGGGATATTCCGGGTAGAGATGAAGAATGGGCTAAAAAAACTTTAGCACTAATGGGTTCCAAGGATGACTTTGAACAGGAGTATTGTAATAAGTTTCACATGGAAGGAAAGACTGCTATTGATCCTGAGTTATTAGAAAGCTTAAAGGCTCAATGCATAGAACCTATTTTGGTAATGGATAATGGTGCTTATAAAGTTTTTAATCAACCAAATCCAGAAAGTTTTTATGTTATAGGTGTGGACGTTGGAGAGGGTATAGGTAGAACTAATACCGTTGCTCAGATTTTAGACGTATCGGATTTAACTAATATAAAACAAGTAGCTATATATGCTACAAATCAAATGAGTCCGTTTCATTTCGGCACACGTTTAATGGGTATACTTGAAGACTGGGGAAGACCTCCTATTTTAGTAGAAAATAACAATAATGGACAACAGGTTTTGGATGTTTTGTGTCACACGCACAATTATGAATCTGTGGTTTCGTACCATTTTGAAGGTTTCAGTAAGCATTACAATACAGAAAATCGTTTTGGGGTACATAATCATACGAATACTCGGTATAAAGGTATTACAAATTTTAGATATTGGGTTAATAGTTTAAATGCTGTAAAATTATTTGATATTGATACTTTACTTGAATTAAATAATTTTGTTAGACATCCAAATTTTACATTTAGTAAAAGAAATGATAGTGATTTGGATGACAGGGTATTGTCATTAGTTTGGGGTCTTTTTATATTAGAACCATCGATAGCTGGAAAATATTATAACATTGTAGATATAGATGATCAAGGAAGACCTTTAAAACTAACACCTTTAGTAGATAATTCAGAATTAATTAAAAAAAGTCCATTGTTTAGTGGTCAAACATCTACATTTAAAAGACAAGGAGTTATAAACAGTGGATTTTCTTATGTTGGAAAATTTGATCCGAAAAAGGAAATTACATATGACGAAGAATCTTCTTTGTTAAAGGGTTGGCTTATGACTTGGGGGAATGTTTCAACAAATAAAGATAAAGAAACGGAAGAAAGTGATAAGTTATATAATAAAGAAGAATATAGACCAATATTTTTATTTTAAATATGTTTCAATCAATTTTAAATAAAGCAAGAAATGATAAATTTATTTTGATTTTGGATGTTCCAAAAGCATTAAAAAATAAATTTGATGTTGTTTCACATAACAATTTTAAAGCAGATACAATTCAATTTTCAATTTATGGTTCTCCGGTTCCATCTATAAATGTACCAGCTATAAACGTTCCATTTGGTGGTCAGGTTTATAAAGCATCGTCTACATCAAGACCGGAATATACACCATTAACTATAAAATTTTTAGTTGATAATGGTTATAGTAATTATTGGGTTTTATGGAATTGGTTAAATTTATTCAATGACTCGAAAAAATCATATACCGATTTAACAAAAACAATTGATTTTTATCCAGTTCAAAACGAAGATCCTGCTTTAATAAATCCAATGAAAGATTATACCACTAATCTTTACATATTTGGTTTGGATGAGTATAATAATAAAATAATTTCCTTTAAATATACTGGTGCATTTCCAACAACTTTAAGTGAATTGAATTATTCTAATCAAGATCCAAGTGAAATAAATTGTACTGTTAGTTTTGTTTTCAATCAACTTGAAGTTGAATTAGTTAAAAATGTAAATGATAGTGATTGTTCTGGATGAAAACTAAAATTGGAAGTTATCAACAAATAAGAGATCAATATTATTATATTGAAATTGTATTTTACAATCAAATAGAAAACGAAACGCCTGTTGCTATTCCGTTTTTTCTTGTTGATTCTTTGATAATAAATGAGTCTTTGCACAATTTTGTTACAAGCGGTCAACTTGCATTGAATATAGTTTTTGAAGGTTTTAATCGAGGAACTGTTGCTCCTGTAAATTACTCAAATCAAACAATACCATCTATAAAAGCACCATATATCGATAGGACCGATGGTAGAAATAAAATTTCAATTAGAATATATCCAGTTAGTAATGACAACATAGAAGATGAATCAGTTTTTCCAAAAGATAAATGGGAATTATCTTTCGATTTTATCGTTACTGATGTACAAGACTTACCAACCGATAATGCACAAATAAAGAAAAGGGTGTATAAATTCGTAGAAGAAAGGTATCAGATTTTAAAAGAAAGAAATTTAGAATGGTCTACCGCTCAACTTGCTGCCAAAAAATTAAATAAACCCGCATATAAATTAAAAGATTCCGAACTTTCATTAAATCCAAATGATATATTGAAAGAACTTTTAAGTTTGACCGCATCAAATTCTATGTCTTTGACAAATAAAACCGATAAATTAAAAATTGGTTATGATGAAAATGGAACAATAGATAATCCAACCATACCGTTTGACAATATAGATGAAACCAATTGGGATGCAGGAGACAAAGAGAATAAAATAAAATATTTTTCACCAGCTAGATCCACTGCATTTGAAGATTTAAATTATATATTGTCTCATTGTACATCAAGTACAAAAGATCCCGTTGTTCTTGATTTAGGTAGAACCACAGATAACAAAAAATGGCAACTTATTCCAATATCAAAATTTTTTCAAAATTCAGAACCCGATCAAGTTGAAATAATGATGATAGAGGATTCCGATGCTTTGGATGATGATAAATCACCACCAAAGGTAGATAGAGCATCTTATTCAGATAGTAGCAATACACGAAATTTTATGTCTTCTATTGCATCGAGAATTCAAAAATATAAATTTTCACCGATGGTAGCAACCGATGATAATCGTATTACAAACACAGCATTGCATTATTATGATTTTTCAAAAGGAGAATTTAATATAAAAATTAAACAAAATTCCATTAAAAGTGTGTTGGAAAAATTAAAAGAACTTGCCAATAAGGGGTTATATTCATTCAAAAATGGAACAAAACCTCAAATAATTTTAAATTTAAATAAAACAAAAACAACTGGATTGATGTTTAAAAATGAATTTTCTAAATCAGGTTCTTTTACTACCGAATATGTATGTAGAAACCAAATGATTTTGGATGCTATATTTTTAAATCAATCGATAACATTTCAAGTTTTAGGATTAACCATCAGAGCACCCGGTAGATTTATTCATATCGACAGATTAAAAAGTAGCGATAGTAATCCGTTTGATGATCGTTTTTTGGGTCAGTGGTTTATTACAAAAGTATCACATCTTTTTACTGCGCAAAACTATGTAACAGAAGTTGTTGCAGTTAAAATTGATAGTTTTGGTAAATTATGGCCAGAAGAAGATATAAAATATTAAAAATATGAACAGTGATTATTTAAAAAAAACAATACAAGATGCACAGATTCAAAAATTGGCATCTTCGAATAGAGGTGTATATCCATCATTTACACAAATGGCTAAAAACGTTGGAGGGGATATTGTAAAAACTGTACAGAATATGGCATCCGGTGAACAGATAAAATCGGATGATGTTGAAATAAATCGTAGAAAATCTATATGTAATTCTTGTGAATTTTTTAATTCGGCGCAAGAAAGATGTACGCAATGTGGTTGTTATATTGCAGTTAAAGTATATGTTAAAGCATCCGGTTGCCCTCTTGGAAAGTGGTAAATGATTTAATTACACGCTTTGCATAACCATCAATAATTTTCAATTGATCTGGATCGTTTTCATCTAGAGAATCCCATTTTAAATATAGATGCGATTTTATTTTAATTTTTTTATTATTTTCTTCTTCTGTTTCATTCGCTGAATCGATTCCTTCTCTTTCGAGGAAAATTAAAAACCCATTCATTTCATTTTTTAACCAATATATTTCGTCGTTTTCGTATTCAGCATATCTTATATCGGGTATGATATTTATTTTATTTGATTCTGGTAAAAAATTATTTGTAAAATAACGACCTTCTGTTTTATTTCTCATAAGTTTACCATATTCAACCATTAATGGTCTTAATAACTCTTTTTCTTTTGTATTTTCTGTAAAACAATTTAAGCTTAACTTTGATTGAGTTAAAATATTTAAATCATTTTTAATTATATCTCCCGCTAAAGATTTTCTAACTGCTTGTTTATTAATTTTTTGAAATTCTCTTATTAAAGATCTACATAAAGTATCTTTTCCTGATCTTGCAGCCCCAGAAATGCCTATCATTAAAGTCATAAATTCAATTATATCATATGGTAAAATGACATTCAAGTATAAGTTTTTATATAAACATATGGCTAATGAAGTAGATATTTTTTTAAATCAACAGACAGCAAAGAATAGCGGTTCTAGTGGGTTTGTTGGACAAAGTAAATTACAAAGTTCAGCAATACAGACAGCAGTTATTAGTAATAATAATTCAACGCCATTATTTGTAGAATCATCACAAATTACAGTAAATCGCATGACTGATAATGTTGCTAATGTGATGACACAAGTTAATTCTCTTAATAGCATTGAAGCTGCAAATAATTTAGCATTGAAGGGATTTAATAATACGGATTTAACAATTACTGTAAACCCAACGACAAATGCTGCAACAAACCCCCAAACAACCGGACAACAGAAATTAGCAGAAAATCCAGAAGTTAGAAAAGCAACCCCAGTTGTAGATAAGGATAAAAAAATAGAAAAAGCTTCAATAAAAGATTTAGAAAAACAAACAAATTTAACCCTTTATCCGTATTTATTTAATGGGGAACTTGCAAGAATTAAACACCAATTTAGTGATATGAACATAAACAAATATTACTTGTTATTATGTTTACTTGTATATGGATTTGATAATAAAACATTATCTTCCAGTTCGCAAGGACATGAAAGATATGTAATAGATCAAGCATTTATAAATGATTTTTATAAAATGGCTAAACAACCATTATTACATGAAGCATTGAAAAAAACACCGGCATGGCAAAAAGGTTGTTTTGAAGAAGTTGGAAAATTGGGAGCAACCGAAGTCAATGCAGATAATATGTCGAATAATCCAATTACTGGACCAACTAAAAACACACCAAGTTTAGTCGAAAATCTATTGAATAAAATCCATCCAGATGCAGTAGAAAATTTAGAAAAATTCTGCAATATGATAAGAACTCGTTCGTATTTATCAATGCCAAAAGGTTCATTTAGTTCTGTTGGTAGATTGGTAGCTGCGATAAATGGTGTAGTAGAAACCTTTCAGGCTATAATAAATGACATTTATAATGGTATTATATTTTATGTTCAACAGGTTTATGCATATGTAAATGGAATAATGAATGAAATACAACAGACGGTTTTATATGCAATAAATAAAATAATACCATTGGATTTAATATGTTTAATATTAGATACCATGCAGTGTATTTTGGATGATGTAAACTTTTTTACATCGTTGTTCAATATGTCCGGACCTTTAATGAATTATTTAAATATAACTCAAAATTTTGTTAATAGTGCTTCTACTTTAGTTTCTAATCCATTTAGTACCGTGTCTGCTTATTTTCCACCAGAAGTTAATAAGATTATTGACACTGTAAATCAAATTGGTCAAGATCCGGGCGGTTATTTATCCGATCAATTATCAAATTTTGGTTACGCATATGTTGCAACAGCATTACAAGGTAATTTAATGGGTGCATTAGTTGATAAATTTGGACCACAGTATGCAAGTGTTACCCCACTTGGGAATATATTGACAAAGGCAAGTGCTATTTATGATAGATATGGAAAGGGTGCTTCATTCTTTCCACAAACACAGGCTTCCTTGGGACCAAATGTATATAATAGTAATAGAGAAGATGTTTATGGTAATCCAATTTCCCCTGGAAATATTGGAGCAAATTTAAAAGAAGATTTTAAAATATTGGGAGAACAAACGAAAGAAGCGTCTTTAGCTGCATCTGAAATATCAGATGGCGTTGGTAAGTTCGTTGGAAGTGTTAAAACAAGTGTCGGTAAAATATTTAATGGAAATAAACCAGAAGTTCAAGCCGAAGAAGATTAATTATGCACAAGGTATCCGGTAATCATTTAGGGATTGTTGTTAATACACAAGATCCTGAAAATAGAGGTAGAGTTCAAGTATTTATACCCCACATATCTACAACTCTATATAAAAACTGGAACGAAAAGGCAGAAGATATATCATTTAGAAGTTTTA
>Ga0114976_10002907_pt1 | contig 10721 bp, 7 predicted proteins | sample S_130805_EF_Meta_FD_87319 | JGI IMG/M metagenome (GOLD analysis project Ga0114976, IMG submission 87319) | Freshwater microbial communities from Lake Simoncouche, Canada to study carbon cycling - S_130805_EF_MetaG | ecosystem: Environmental > Aquatic > Freshwater > Lake | place: Lake...
CCTTCCGGGATGTCCCAGGTGCAGGTGACCTCCAGCGGCTTGCGATTGCCCAGATGCCAGGTGCCTAGCGTGGTGCCGTAGCCCATGTAATCTTGCAACGATCCGCCGCCCAAGGCCTTGCTGTAAAACCAGCTCGCGGCCTTCTCCGCAGAGGTGGGTTCCTTGTCGATTTTGTCGGCACCGTGGCAGAGCGGCCCGCGATTGCCGCCGTAGTGATGGAACTCGCGCACCTCACCGATGACGCCTTCTTGAATCAATCGGTGCGCGGTCTGCTGACCCGCGAACCACACGAGCGGCCAGTTCACGGTGAGTAGCTTGCCCGTCGGCTTCATCGCTGCGACCATCGCATCAGCTTCCACCAGCGAACCCGCAAATGGCTTCTCCATGATGATATGCACGCCGAAGGGGGCAATCTTCTCCACCCACTCGCCATGCTTCGAAGCCGCTGGGCACAGCACCACGATGTCGGGCTTGGTCTTCTCCAGGCACTCGCGATAGTCGGTGAAGACTTGATCGGCGGACAAGCCAAAGTTTCGCGTGGCCTCCACCATGCGCTCCGGTTGCTCGTCGCTGATACCGACGATCTCCGCATTCGGATGCTCGGCCGTCTGCCGCAGCAGATCGCCCATGTGGAAGTGATCGAAGTTGATGCCTGCGATGCGCCAGCGTTTCATGGTGTGTAAGTGGAATGTTAACTTATGCCTGTAAAAGTCCGATTTTCCTGCGCTGATCTTTCGACCAGACGCTCGACGAGATCGGCACGATCATGGTGATCTAGAAGCATCGCATCGCATTCCAACTGGTCGAGGCTGGCGCGCCTGGCTGACATTGACACTAGGAATGCTGAGTTCAACTCAATGCCTCGCATTTGCTGGAGCCGCCAGATCCTTGGGCGGCCAGAAAGCGATCAATAGCAGCACAGCTGCGACGAGGGACATGCCGGTGGGCCAGAGGAAGAGGCTGTGGTAGTTCACGCTGCCATCGGTAGCGGTGAGGCTTCCTTGCAGCGGGATGAAGATCCACTTCGCAGCGAGATCGCCCAAGCCGAGTACCAATAGGTTGAACAGGCCTTGCGCGCTGCTGCGCACGTCCTTGGGGAAGGCGGCGTCGATGAAGATGTAGAGCGTGGCGAAGAAGAAGGCGTAGCACACGCCATGCAGCACCTGCACCAGGATGATCATCGTTTGATTCTGCGGCATGAAGGCAAACACGGCAAAGCGCGCGGCATGGCCAAGCGCGCCTAGGATCATAGTCGTCTTCCAACCCATGCGTGAGAGGAACCAGCCGAGCACGGCCATCGTAGCGATCTCAGCAATCTGACCAATGCTCATCACTGGCATGATCCACTCTGGCTTGATTCCGACGACACTGCTGCCTAGGAAGCTGCCCGCCATGAGGAAGTAGCCATTGTGAATCGTGGCGTCGATGAAGGTGACGATGAACAGCACTAGCAGGTAAGGCTTGCTGAGGAACTTTGCGGCCTTCACCCAAGCAAATCCGCCTTCGCCAGGAGTTGCAGGCTTGGGCGGTGTGGATGGCAGTGAAAGGCTAAAAGCTGCCAGGACGAGAGAAGCGATGCCAGAGATTAAGAAGATGTTCTGGCTGGCGGCGACGGCCTCATGGCCAGTCTTGCCTTGCAGGATAAAATAGAGCGGCCAGGCAGCCATGATCCAGCCAACGGTGCCGCCCATGCGCACAAGACCGAATTCCTTAGTCGCGTCCTTCATGTGGGTGAAGGCGATGGAGTTCGAGACGCTGATGGTCGGCACGTAGAGTAGCGAGTGAATCAGCATGAGCGCGAAGAAGGTATTGAAGTCCTTCACGAAATACATGCCGAGGATGGCGAGGCCACCGACGAGATGGCTGAAAGCCATGAACTTCTCGGCTGAGAAATTGCGATCCGCGAACTGGTTACTGAAGAAGATACCGACCACGGAAGCGATGGCGAAGGCACTACCCACCCAGGTGATTTGCAGCGGCGTGAAGTTCAGGCCGTCGGCCCCCATGTAACCCCAAATCAAAGGCAGCCACGCGCCCCAGATGAAGAATTCCAGGACCATCATGATGAATAGTTTCTTCGCAGCGGGTGATTTCATAAGGTGAGAGCGAGGTTAGGGAGTCGGTTCAAAGTTGGCAAGGCGGGAAATGATCAACGCAGGCCGATGCGATAGAGTGCCCTCTCAGTGCGGATGAGGAGGTCGCTATCGCACACGGCCATGCTGGCGAGGGTCTTTTCGTTCAGGTCGTTCTTGGCAATGACTTCCAGCGTTTTGCCGGGCTTGACGACAGCGCTGTTGCCTTGCTCATCGATGGCATAGATACGGCCATCGGCGGCGAGTAAAGACGCAGAACTAGGACCTAGAAGGCGGTCCTCATAGTGTACGGTGCCAGTCTTGGCATCGCGACAACTGAGCAAGCCATTGTCGGCGAGCATGTAGATTTCATCGCCCACAACGACCATCGAAGGATTGTGCGGGATGCGCTTGTCAGCTGTCCACGCGACGTGTGTGTTCGTGACATCACCTTTGCCATCGGGTTTGATGGCGTAGGCCACGGGTTTGTCGTAGCCCGTGCTCAGGAAGATCAGGCCATGGGCGAAGATGGGGCGGGGGACCACGGAGTAGCCTTGACCATAGCTCACATGCCAGATTTCAGTGCCATCGGAGGGGTTTAAGGATTGCACGACGCCGCTGCCTGGAGTGATGACTTGCTTTTGGCCATTGACCTCGATCACGAGCGGCGTGCAGAAGGAGAATTTGCGGCTGGCCTGGCTGTTACGCGCGATTTTCCACCGGGTTTTGCCAGTGTTCTTGTCGAGGGCGATCACGCTGGGGTTCGCAGCGGCATCGGCATTGAAGATCAGCAGGTCATCGACAATCACCGGGCTGCCACCAGTGCCATGCACAGGCGCATAGCGATTCTCCTGGGTGGTCCAGAGCACAGTGCCCGCCTCATCGACACAAGCTGTGCCATGATGACCAAAGTGGGCGTAGATGCGTCCAGCTTGCCAAATGGCCGAGGGGCTTGCGTGGCTGTTCTTCTGATGCATTTTCTTGGCGGCCAAATCCGTCTCCTCCAGCACCTCAGTATTCCAGAGTTCTTTGCCGCTGGTGGCGTCCAGGGCGAGCACATGCAGCAGTAGCTTGTTTCCCTTCTCGGTCGCGTCCGTTAGGAAGATTTTGCCATCCGCCACGATAGGAGATGACCAGGCGCGGCCTTTGCTTTCGGTGCTCCAGATGACGTTTTTGCTTTTGTTCCATTCCGTGGGTAGGCCAGTAGCAGTGGAGTGGCCTTGGGCCGTGGGACCACGGAACTCCGGCCAGAGGGCTTCGGCGTGGACGCTGGCGGTGGCGAGGAAGATCAAGCTAAGGTGGGAGAGCACTTTCATGGCAGGCACAGTCATACGTGTGGATTTGCCAAGACATTCCGCTCCTTGTCAATCAATGCATCACGTAGCCTCGCAGGCCGCTCTTTTGTGAGGGGCTATGCCCTGGTCAGAGCACTGAAAGCGCGGCGCAGCTTTGACTTGGCCGGGTTCTCAGTAGTGACAGTCGCGGTGGTAGAGGGGACCGCGACTGAGGGCATCTCAGTGAGTGCGAGGTCATCGGCGTCGGCCACTGGTAGGCCCGGGGGAAGGTCGTGAGGGGATGCTGCAGGCACAGATGCTGTCACGGGCGTCATAGGGCGGGCCGAGCCCTGGGAATCGGGACCCACGAGACCGCCTGAGAAGATCATTTTCATGGCCTCCTCCATGGTCATCGGGGCGTCAATGATCCGCTCTTTTTCGACCACTAGCAGCAATCCAGTCATGGGGCTCAGTGCCCCAGGCACGAAGACCATCGCCATCTCCTTCTTCTTTACCCTCTCGTAGTAGTAGCCAGTGACGAAGCCTATCATCCAGGCTCCGGTAGAGGGGTAATCCACATAGACCACGCGCTTGAAGCCAGCTTTGCCACCGAAGTTTTTGAAGGCATCAATGACCTGCTTGAGCGTCTTGTAGATGAAGCTGATGAAGGGCACCCGCAGCAGCAGGCGTTCAATGGCTTCGACGACTTGGCGACCGATGACGTTGGATGCGAGCACGCCTAGAGCGATCAGCGCTGCCAAAGGGATGAGCACGCCGACGAACTTCTCGAACATCAGGAAGCCGGTGCTGGCAGGATCGATGATTTGCTCGCCTGCGAGTTCATTGATGCGGCTGACGCTGAACTGCTGGAGGGGCAGGCTCCAGTCATGCAGCACCTTGTAAACAAACTGCAAGATCCACCACGTCACGATGACGGGTGTGATCACTGCTAGCCCAGTCAGGAACTTGTTCCGCACCCACACCACCAAGCCGCGCGGGCTGGGCATGTCCGGTGACGGAGCGCCAGTGTTGTCGGGGTCGAAGAACATGGAGTGGCTGCCAAGGGTTGAGTGCTGAATGCGGGGTGGTCAAGCCCAGAAAGACAGGACCTCAGCATCTATCGCTTAAAACTTAGCACTTAGCACTTAGCACTTTCCACTGTTTCGTCACGCGCCGATCAGCAAACGGGCAGGGTTCTCGATGCATTCCTTCACACGCACTAAGAAGGTCACGGCTTCCTTGCCATCGACGACGCGGTGATCGTAGCTGAGCGCGAGATACATCATCGGGCGGATGACGATCTGGCCATCGACCACGACTGCCCGCTGCTGGATGGTGTGCATACCGAGGATGGCGCTTTGGGGCGCGTTCAGAATCGGCGTGCTCAGCATGGAGCCATAGACGCCACCATTGCTGATGGTGAAGACGCCACCCGTAAGGTCGCCGATAGAGAGCGTGCCGTTCTTGGCTTTGCCAGCGTAACCCAGGATATCCCTTTCAAGGTCGGCGAAGCCTTTCTGATCGGCATCTCGAAGGACAGGCACGACGAGCCCACGCTCGGTGCCGACGGCGACTCCGATGTCGTAGAAGTGCTGGGTGACGATCTCGTCGCCTTCGACACGCACATTAATTTGTGGCACCGCCTTCAACGCATCGACCACGGCCTTCACGAAAAAAGACATGAAGCCGAGCTTCACGCCATACTTGGCGACGAAGCTGTCCTGGAGTTTTGAGCGCATGGCCATCACCTGACTCATGTCGCACTCGTTGAAGGTGGTCAGAATCGCGGCGGTCTGCTGGGCATTGACCAGCGAGTCAGCGATCTTACGGCGCAGAGGCGACATGCGCTTGCGGCTAATGCGTCCTTCGATTTTTGCCGGAGCGGCAGGCGCTGGCGTGGCGACTGGGGTGGGCTTTGGAGTAGCTGCCGTGGGGGCTTCGACGGGCACCGCTGGGGCTGGCTCGGTAGCTTTGGCAGGCGCAGGTTCTGGTGCCGTCGTTGGAGCGGCAGCAGGGGCCGAAACACTGTCATCAATGCTGCCGATGACCGCACCGATTTCGACGTCCTCTCCGACGTGCTTGCCAATCGTGAGCTTGCCCGAGACTTCGGCAGTCACTTCAGCCGCGACTTTGTCGGTTTCGAGCGTGATGAGCACATCGCCTTGGTTGACGATGTCGCCATCAGCGAAGTGCCACTTTGAAATTTGGCCGCTGGTCACAGATTCACCGACGGCTGGGATTTTGATATCGTGGGGCATGGAAAGGAAGGTAGAAAGTTGAGTGCCAACAAGGGAAACTACACGCTGAACGCCGCTTCCACCAACTTGTCCTGCTCGGCGGTGTGAATGGCTTTGCTGCCGACGGCGGGGCTGCTGCCGCGTTCACGGCCGGCGTAGCGAAGGGTGTGGTTTGAGAGGCCTTCCAGGCGCGGGCGAATGTAGTAGAAGGCTCCCATATTGCGGGGCTCTTCCTGGCACCAAACCCACTTTTTCTGCGCGCGCGGATATTTAGCCACGATGCTGGAAATCAAGTCATGGTGTAGCGGGTAGATCTGCTCCACGCGGATGATGGCTGCGTTCTTGATTTGGTTGTCGACGCGGAAGTCAAGCAGGTCATAATACACCTTCCCCGAGCAGAAGATGATGCGCGTGACGTGGTCGGGATTCTCGATGAACTCGTCGTCGAGGATCTCGTGGAAGGCACTGCCTTCGGCCATGTCGGAGAACTTGGACACCGCCTTCGGGTGCCGCAGCAGGCTTTTGGGCGTCATCAGGATCAGCGGCTTGCGCGTCTCACGTTTCAATTGGCGACGCAGGGCGTGGAAGTACTGCCCAGGCGTTGTCAGATTGCAGACCTGCCAGTTGCCACCGGCACTGAGTTGCAGAAAGCGCTCCAGGCGAGCGGATGAGTGCTCGGGCCCTTGGCCTTCGTAGCCGTGGGGCAGCAGCATGACGAGGCTGCTGTTCTCATTCCACTTCGACTCAGCACTGGCAATGAACTGGTCGATGATGACCTGCGCGCCATTCACGAAGTCGCCAAACTGCGCCTCCCAGCAGATGAGCACCTGCGGGGCGAGCAATGAGTAGCCGTAGTCGAAGCCGAGCACAGCGGCCTCGCTGAGCAGCGAGTTATAAACGCAGAACAAGCCTTGGTCGGGCGAGACGTTCTTCAGCGGGAAGTAGCGCTCCCGAGACTCGGTGTCGTAAAAGACGCAGTGGCGGTGGCTGAAGGTGCCGCGGCGAACATCCTGGCCACTGAGACGAACACCCAGGCCTTCGGCCAAAAGCGAGCCAAACGCGAGTGCCTCGCCATGTGCCCAATCGAAGCCTTCGCCAGATTCTACGGCCTTGCGCCGGGCAGCGAGGAAGCGCTTCTGAATGGTCGGGTGCAGGCGGAAAGTCTCGGGCACTTCCAGGAGCTTGCTGGCCAGTATTTTGAGCTTGTCCAGGGCCACGCTTGTATCCACAGGGGCAAAGTAGCCGCCTTGCTGGGGAGTCTCGCCAAGGCCCTCATAGGGATTCTCTCCCTTTTGGGCCTCCTCCTTAGCCAGGGTTTGAACGCCGCCTTCCAGTTCCTCTTCGCGGCTCTTGAGCAGGGCATCGGCCTCGACTTCGCTGAGCACGCCAGCGGTGATCAATTGGCTGCGGAACAAGGTCGCGGGTGTGGGGTGCGAGGCAATCGAGCGCGCCATGTTTGGCTGCGTGAAGCTCGGCTCATCGGTCTCATTGTGCCCGTGACGACGGTAGCAGACGATGTCGATGACGACATCCCGCGAGAAGGTCTGGCGGAATTCGAAAGCAAGCTTGGTGACCCAGGAGACCTCCATCGGGCAATCACCATTCACGTGGAAGACGGGGGCTTCGATCATTTTCGCCACGTCTGTGCAGTAGTCACTAGAGCGCGCGTCTTCGGGCGAGGTGGTGAAGCCGATCTGATTGTTCACCACGATGTGGATGGTGCCACCCGTGCAATAACCAGGGAGCTGGGAGAGATTCAGCACCTCAGCGACCACGCCCTGGCCTGCAAAGGCGGCGTCGCCATGCAACAGAACGGGAATCACTTTCTTGCGCTCCACCGTGTCTTGCAGGTGGCGCTGGCGGGCGCGAGCTTTTCCTTCCACAACGGGATCGACCGCTTCCAGGTGGGAAGGATTGGCTGCAAGGTCCACGCGGATCTTGGCCCCCGAGGCAGTGACGCGCTCGGTCTCGAATCCAAGGTGATACTTCACGTCGCCATCGCCAGCGACCATGTTGGGCACGTAGTTTTCGCTGAACTCATAGAACAGCATGGCTAGCGGCTTCTTCAGGAAGTTGGCTAGCACGCTAAGTCGACCACGGTGGGCCATGCCCATAACGATCTCTTGTCCGCCGCGCTGGGGCAGCTCTTCCAGTAGCGTTTGCAGAGCGACCATGGCGGCGTCGCCGCCTTCGATGCTGAAGCGTTTTTGCCCAACGAAACGCTTGTGCAGGAAGCGTTCAAAAGACTCTGGCTCTAGTAGCCACTTTAGCGCTTGGATCTGCTCGTCTCGGGTCGGTGCGGGTTGGTCAATGCGTGCCTCAATGCGCTCCTGCAACCAGGCGCGCACCTCCGGCGTGTGGATGTGCATGAACTCGAATCCAATCCGATCACTGTAGATTTGGCGTAGTTCTGCCAGCATGCTGCGTAGCTTCATGCGCTGGCCTTTGCGGTAGAAATGCGTGGCCACGTCGTTGCTCAGGTCGGACTCTACGAAGCCCAGTGCTTCCATGCTGAGTGCCGCAGGCGCTGGTGCCGTGTTGCTCAGTGGATCAAGCCAAGCACCAGTGTGACCAAGGGAGCGGAAGCGCAGCACGGCATCCGTCACCTTCATGCGATAGGTCAGCTCTTCTTCGCTGAGGCCTGGGCCTTTAGTGGATGTGGCAGGCACTTGTTTAGCCAGTCGCTCCATGCCGATTTCGAAGCCTTCAAAGAAAGCAGCCCAGGTGGCATCAACAGATGCGGCGTTGGATTTCCAGGCGGCGTATTGCGAGTCAAGAAGGTCGAGATTCGCTCGGGAAGCGAGAGTAGCACTCATTTCAAAATTAATTGGGGGTTTGTCATATTGGCCGCTTTGTGAGCAGTTGCAAGGCGCGGAAGCTTTTTCATGCAGGTCCCATTCGGGTGCATCTTCCCGTTGCTGGCAGGGGTGGTCGCCGGTAAAATCGACGCTGTTTCTCCTGATGCACGGCTTTGCTTACATTCATTTCTTGCGCGTTGTGGCGCTCGCCACCCTGTTAGGGATGGCCACCCCGGTGCCGGCCGAGGGGTTGGCGCAGCCGCTGTCAGAACTGGCGCGCGTGCAAAAGGAGGTGCAGCGTGCGCTGCCGCGGTTGCGCCCGGCCTTGGTAGGATTGGAGTCCAGTGAGGGCGCGGCCACAGGCGTCATCGTGTCGGCACATGGCTTGATTTTGACCGCTGCCCATGTGGCCACGGACCCGAATCATGAGCCCAAGACCGGGCGTCGACTGCGGGTGTTTTTCAGTGATGGTCGTGCTAGCTGGGCCACGGCACTGGGCGTGGATGTGGCGACAGATGCCGGTATGGCGCGGCTAGATGGCAAGCGGAACGACTGGCCTTTTGTGGTTCTGCAGCCCGGTGGGGCAGATATCAAGACGGGGGATTGGTGCGTAGCCCTTGGGCATCCTGGCGGATTCAATCTTGCGCGAGGCGAGGTGCTACGCGTGGGCAAGATTTTGAAAACCTCGGCCAATAGTCTTCAGTCCGATTGCGTCTTGATGGGGGGCGATAGCGGCGGGCCACTGTTCAATCTGAAGGGTGAACTCATCGGCATTCACAGCCAGATTTGGGAGGGGCGTGATCAGAATGTGCATGTCTCACTGGCTCCATTTTTGCGGTCATGGGACCGGCTGCGAAATTCGGAAATCATCCGTGTCTGGGCGCAGGGTAGTGGTGGCTGGCTAGGGGTGAATACCAGTGAGGCAGCGGCCGAGGGCGGTCTAAAGGTGGAGGATGTGGTGTCTGACTCTCCCGCTGCGCGTGCTGGGCTGAGGTCTGGTGATTTGCTGTTGGCCATGGACCGGCAGCCGCTGCAATCGCGTGCGGCTTTTTCTGACAACCTGAGCTCTCGCCCGGCGGGAGACTCCGTGGTGCTGGTGGTAAAGAATCGCTCCGGCGAACGCATCGTGACTGTGAAACTCGCCACCCGACCCGAGGAATGATTTGCCTTTTCCGCCTCATCCGTCTCGGGTTTGTCTGGGCTGGTTTGATAGTCGTGAGCGCTCAGGCTCAGCTGCCACTGAAGGTTGAGCTGCAGACCAATGGTGAGTCTAGCTTGGCTTCGCTGCGGACCATACGATCACTGGTGCTGCCTGCCGTGGTGCGTGTGCTTGACGATCGTGGCAAAACAATGCTGCTCGGTTTGGCGGTGTCTGAGGACGGCTACGTGTTGACCAAAGCCAGTGAGGCACCCGAGGGGTGCCGCTTGCGGCTCGCTTGGGCCGATGGGCAGCAGGGCATGGCTCGTGTGGTCCAGATGGATCATGATCTGGATTTGCTGCTGCTCAAAGGGGATCGTGATGGCGTCATGCCGCTGACGTGGCAGCCTTCTGCGAAGATGCAGCAGGGCGAGTGGGTGGTGGCGTTGACCCAGTCGAAAGAGGTTCCGCTGCAAATGCGGCTTGGCTGCCTGAGTGCGAAGCGCCGGGCCATTCCGGGACATGGAGCGGCCATGGGCATCAGTATGGAAGACACGCATGCAGGCGACGGTGTGCGCATCACCGAAGTCGCCAGCGAAAGCCCTGCTGAGAGTGCGGGCTTGCAGCCGAATGACTTGCTGCTGGCGATGGATGGCGAACCCGTCATCAACATGAGGATGATCCAGAAATCCGTGGCCCAATTCAAGCCGGGGCGCGTGGTGCAGCTGATCGTGAAACGGGGGGCGAACGAACGGCAGTGCAGCCTGCGTCTGGCGAGCAAGAGCAAGGTGGTGTCGAACTGGGATGGTGAAGACTTTGCCAATGGCGGCGTGTCCTTGCGCACTGATGGCTTTGCCGACGTGCTCCAGCATCAAGTTCCGCTCAACCCCGCCGACATGGGCGGCCCGCTGTTGAATTTGGATGGTCAACCTGTGGGACTGAACATCGCACGCGTGGATCGTGTGACCACCTTCGCCCTGCCCATGGAAGCCTTTTGGATTCAGGTGCAGCAGTGGATGGTGCTGGATCGCAAATCGAAGTAGCCCAGTCGCAGTCCAAAGGGGCTCAGTTATCCATGTGGCTGGAACACCACGCTACGGCACGCGTCTTTGGCGGAGTCATTCAGGCAGCGCCAGAACCGGGTCGTGCTAATGGGCGCGATGGCTTCGGACACGCCCTCGACAATGCGTAACTGGACCCGC
>Ga0114976_10002911_pt1 | contig 10713 bp, 13 predicted proteins | sample S_130805_EF_Meta_FD_87319 | JGI IMG/M metagenome (GOLD analysis project Ga0114976, IMG submission 87319) | Freshwater microbial communities from Lake Simoncouche, Canada to study carbon cycling - S_130805_EF_MetaG | ecosystem: Environmental > Aquatic > Freshwater > Lake | place: Lake...
CTATCTGCGGTAAAAATTAATCTTCCCCCTTGAGGAATCAATTTTAATCCGGCGCACAAGTCTGTAGCAACCTTCCGTATGAACATTGCTTGTTCTCCAGGTGTCCCTAGAACTTTCGAAGGGTCCTTTGTTCCAAATCCACCAAAGACCCCAAAAGTCTTGTGGAAAATATAGTTTCCATCGCAGAGTATATTAATCATTTGTAATTTTATTTTTCATTATAGATATATAGTATTAGATAATTTCAATTTATAGAATATACGATCATGGAAAATTATTATATTTATATTTATTTAGATCCAAGAAAACCTGGGATTTTTAATTATGATGATCTTCAATTTGAATTTGAGCCCTTCTATGTTGGAAAGGGAACTAGAGGTAGGTGCTTTAGCGGAATTAGAGATAAAAAGTCATCTAGAAAAGTATCCAAAATAAATTCTATTATTAAAGATGGAGAATTCCCTATTATAATTAAGATTGTAGAGGGAATAACAAATAAGGAATCCCAAATTTTAGAAAGAATAACTATTTCTAAAATAGGTAGGGCAGACAGTAATGAAGGTCCGTTAACAAATATGACATCCGGAGGGGATGGAGGATTAGGAATGAAACACTCCGAAGAATGGAAAAAAGTTTTATCTAAACCAATTCTTCAGTTTAGCCCCGATGGTGAATTTCTAGGAGAATATAATTCAGTTAAAGAAGCATCCGAAATTACAGGTACAATCAAACAAAATATATCAGCTAATCTTACCGGTAAATATAAATCGGCCGGAGGATTTATTTGGAAATATAAAGATCCTTCTTTCTCACTTCAAGGGCACTTGAAAAAATCATTTAAAATGCCCAAGCATTCAGAAGAGACTAAAAAGAAAATGTCATTTTCTGCAAAAAAAGGAGAGGACCATCACATGAGTAAAAAAATGGGAGATTTGCATCCGAGATCAAGAAAAATAATTCAGAAGAGCATGGAAGGAGAGACTATTAGAATCTGGAATTCGATGTCGGATATTAAAAAAGAACTAGGATTTAGCCCATCTAATATCTGTAGGTGCTGTAAGGGATCAGTTAAGAGAATTGGAGGATTCAAGTGGGAATATTACATCCAATAAGACGGATGAAGAATTTATAGTGAAATTTGGATCATTAATTTCGGTATCAAAGTCAGTAAATTCAAGGAAATCATGAAAATCTGCTTCTAGTCTTCTTTTGACGTCGTCCGAATCTCTTCTCTCCTCAAGTCTCTTTCTTCTGGTTTCTTCATCTATATTCAAATAAATAACAAGAGATTCTTTTCTATCTTCCGACTTGAGTTTGGAAATTCCCTTTGGTGTCATGATGAAAAGATTAGAAGAATCGAATTCTTCTATTGAAGTTCCATAAAACCAGCTATTGAAGTAAACCGCCTCATAAAATTTATCTGCCATTGATGTAAGTTCAGAACTTTCAATGAACCAATAGTCTTTTCCGTTTTCTTCCCCTTCTCTGATGGGTCTAGTAGTATGAGAAATACAATATTTAAACCCATTCTCTACTAAAATTTTTCTAAGATGATCTTTACCAGATCCTCCCTTCCCCACTATAATCACTCGTTTCTTCATTTAATTTTTCCTCCTTCGTCTTCCAAATCTTCAATCTCCTGAAATCTTTTGTCTGCTCTTTCTTTGGTAGAAAAAGTCCATGCCCACTTTCCAAAGTCCTCGTTAGACGGAAAAACCTCTCGTTCATTTAATTGAATGCCAAATACTAATTTTGGTGGATCTACTTTAAGTTTAAAAACCTCATAAGAAACTAAGATATTATCCTCGTCATCTATTTGACGGTACATGAGAGCTTTAGTTCCTCTCTTTTCTAATTCATAAATGAATCCTTTTCTTTTTATTTTTTCTGGTAATATGTCCATTAGTCTACTAATTTTTGAATTTGGAAAAATAGAGAGAGTAGAGAAACCACAGGGTCAATTACTACAGTCCTTTGTGCTTGGTGAGAGGCTACTAAGACAATAACTGCTGGGATAATCTTAGCCTTATCCGGGTGGTTTTTAACTATCCAATCAACGAATTCATTTCCAAGAGAAGTCATTACATCGTCAACTTTGGTTGAATATTGACCAACTATTACTTGGTAGTTGTTAACAGGATCTTTAGAAGTCATTACCATCTTGTAGAGATCTTCATAAGACCAGCTTGCTTCTTTAACCTTTGCGAGATCTAACTCGGTAATTCCCTCGATTGACCAAGATTGAATTCTATTTAAAGCAGATCTAAAGTCAGGAAAATAATTCTTTTCAAATGCAGAAAGAGAAGCTTCATCGATGGTGATTCCCAGTTTACCTAAAATCAATTTAACTCTAGATCTCCATTCATTCTTGATCAATTCTTCTTCCTCATAATTTGCCGGATCAAAATTAATAACTTCAAATCTGCTTTGGATTGCATCAGGAACTTTATTGATATAATTGCAAGTAGCAACGAATCTAGTGTTTCCTGCGAACTTCTCGATTGTTCCTCTTAGTGCTTTATAGAATTGATCAGAAGCTCCGTCAAATTCGTCTAGAATAACTACCTTCTTTGAAGATTTACCATCTAGCACTGAAATATTGGAGCAGAAATCGTTAATCTTATTTCTAATAGTATCTACTGAGCTTTCATCAGATACGTTAATGAACATATGCGGTAGATCTTTTGATAGAATCTTAGCAAGAGTTGTCTTTCCACATCCTGGTGAACCTGCCAGCAGGACATTCTGATTCAGTCCTTTGTTCTCAAATAGGACACGAATTCTCGGTGGGAGAATCATGTGTCTTATTTCTTTGGGTCTTAGTTTTTCGGTTAATAGATCTTGGATCATAGATGATAATTATAGTGTTCTGGGGTCCTTTAGTTTCCAATTAAAACATCTTAGACATATCATCAGCTGATGTTTTATCGTTTCGAATTTCTATGAACCGAGGGAGGAACAAACTACGACCTCCAAACTTGTCTGTGATTGGTTCATTGTATTGGATAGCTGCAATTTTTCCAGTTAGCGAATCTGGGTTCTGACTTAACTCTTGAAGATCCTTGTCGGTAAATCCAGATCCGATTCTAACCTCCAGAGTTCCGCTAGAATCTTTACAGATAAATCCTCCAATGAATCCCTCTCTCTTGCCTTCTCCAGGGAACCATCCGGTAATTTCTAGATCACAATCTTGGATCTGTTTTAATTTTACCCAATTCCTACTTCTACGGCATTCGTAAACATGATTTTCTGGTTTTAAAATAACTCCTTCCCCGCCCATTGAAACTATCAATCCATAGATTTTCTGAGTTTCCTCGATTGAATCTACCACCCATTGACGGGCTAATTTTACCGGACTATCTTCGGTCAAAAATGAAGTCAATAATTCAAGTTCCTGTCTTCTCTTGAGAAATGGGGTTGTTCCCTTTCCTGTCTTCAAAACTTCGGATTTTTCAATATCAAAAACATTGAAGATGAATTCTTTGTCAATCTCATTTGGAGCAGTTCCCTTAAGGATCTGGGTTACTTTTCCAGAAACTGATTTTCTGTTAAGGTCAGTAAGTTCTCCGTCAAAAAAGACATCTGAGATTACGTTAGCACCATGAAGCATTTTAATCAATTCAGATTCTATTCTAGAAAGTTTAACTTTGTCTAACTCATTAAAAGCTCGAGTGTAAAATTGAAATCCCGTTTCTCTATTTCCAACTGCAATTACTCGAACACCATCATACTTTTCTTCACAATAGATCTTACTCCATCCAGCTACTTCTTTCTGATCGTCCGAAGCCAACATTACAGAAGGATCGGGAATCAATTCCCTTCCCACTGCTTTATTAATCAGCTTAGCCCCAATCCCGATATTCATTCTCTTGGTTAAGATCTTCATTAGAATACCTCTAAGAGCAAGATCCATTTTAGGATCTTCGTCAATTTTAGTGTTTATTAGAAAATTAGCTCTCTGTCTTAAAGCATCATTAGCAGCAGGGGCTTTTTTAAGATCCTCTATTAGATTTTTGAAAAATTGAAATTCTGGTAACGGAGAAGGTGTAATAATACCCCTGGTTTTTTCTATCTCTAATTTATGGAGTTTTGTTGTAATGAATGGGTTAAAACAAACATCTATGATGTATAGCATTTATTCGGATAAATTCTCCGAAATAAGCCTTTGTTTTTCTTTTTGAGATCCGTTCCCGGTTAAAATCTCAACTTCTAATAGTACTGCTAATTCTTTCTTCATGTAGATTGGTTTTATCTACATAAATATACGGTCTGATTATAAAGTGAAAGATTCACCTCCAGATTCTTCTGCTCCTCCGGATTCTTTCTTAGCCTTTTCTGCTTCTTTGGCTTCTCTCTCTTTGTAAACTTTGTTCTTATCAAACTCGTCTCTCGACAGGGGAAGGAATCTTCTAATCAAAAAGTCTTTGTCGAAATATGGTTTTTCCTCGTCACCAACTTTCATTTTCATTTCGCCCAAAGAGTTTACAAAATCTGTTGACTTGACTAAATGAGAAAGATCTAGAAGTTTAGAAAACTGATTATCGTTATAGAAATCTAAACCTAGGTTAGCTTTAAAGCTTCTATCTTTAGAAAGTTCTGGAAAATCCAAGCACATCTGGATATAAAGGGGTTTAACTACAATCTCCTGAAAAATAGATCTAAGTCGGGTCAAGAATTTTTCAAATCTAATCTCGTCTCTTTCTAATTGATCAATGGAAATCTGATAATTAGCAGGAGATGCTCCTCTCCCAGCAAATCTAGCATATGGAATTTTTGAATCCATCTTCAATTTATTGTAGAAGTAGATAACATTATCCATAACGTTAAAGTCTGGTCCATTTGCGTTTAGCACATCCACTTGAGGGGATTGCCCATCTTTTTCCGGAAAAAGGTAGTTTTTATAGAATTGGATCTTCGGACTTCCGTTTATCAGAAGTTCACCAGAAGTGTCACTCATAGTTATATCTTCCTTATAAGAAGACATCAGCTGACCAAGAGTTTGCATTGCCTTCTGTTGAGATTGAGTTCCAACTGGAATCACAAACTTTAATCGATAAGAAGCATTCATCACGTTCCAAATCACCCTGCTGTTCTCCATTATTCTAAGGATATTGTAGGATCTAATCAGTCTTTCTATATAGCTAACTCGAGAAATGGAATTGCCCTTTGCATAAGAAATATAAATCACCTGCTCGGATTTCAATTTTCTAGAGAGCTGATTATCCTTAGGATATTGGACCCAGATTTGTTCAAATGATCCATCTGGTGATTTTTCAGTATGAGGTTGAAGTGAAGTTGGGTCTAATTCTTTAAATCCCACAATCTTCTTTCCGTCTGTCGAATAAACAATCTCAAAAGCTAAAAATCCATCAATTAAAAACTGTTTAAATAATTGCCAAGCAAGATTGTTTTGCTGAAAGGCATAAAGCATGTAAATCGTTTTAAAATTCTCATGGACCTTGTCTATGATATTTTCCTTCAGATCTAAATTATTTAATAGAGGTTGACAAAAGAAATTTTTGTCGTCGTAATTAACTGCTTCATCCGAAACCGTTTCCAAAATAAAATCTATCTCCCCATTGAGAGCAAATTTTCTTAAGAAATCTCTTTTTCCTAAATAGTCTTTATCAAAATAAGCAATGTATTTTCTTATCTTAGTGTCCTGGTAACCAAGTGTCCAGTAAAAAGCACTATCGTTAGTAAATCCATTACCTTCTTCGCTGAACATCTGAGATTCAGTTTGTCCAATAGTCTGAGAATTACGAATGACCATGTCTTCGTATTGCATTCCGAACTTTCCAATTCTACTTAAATTTTTGTAGACTTGAGTTAGAAATCTATTTTGTGGGGCGCTATCTAAAAAACCTGCCATTTGTTATTTTTTTATGGAGCTGGTTCCGGTTCCGGAGCTGGTGATGGTGCTTCTGGAGCTTCCGGAGTTGCTGTGGATGATTCTCCTGATCCTTCTTTCTTTTTCTTCTCATCAGCTTTCTTTCTAGCTTCTGCATTAGCTTTAATGTCATCACTAGATAAGCCTAGATAATTTTCTATGAGATAAGGAACGGAGAAGAAACCAGATCCGGTATCATCGGTTAGACCAATTAATCTATCAACAGATTCTTTTTTCTTTAAAACAATCTCCATCTCTTGATTTCTCTTAAATGGATTATCGGAAACGAAATCTAAACCGAGTTGGCTTTTAAACATGTAATCTTTCTCCAATTCAGGGAAGTCTTTACACATTTGTATCCAGAGTGGCTTTACTAAAATATCTTGAAAAGCTGTTCTAAGTCTATTGATAAACTTAGCAAATCTAATCTCTTGTTTATCTAAACCCTCCGAGGCATTAGCATATTTACCCATTGTACCTCCATCAGGACCAGTAAATCTTGAATTAGGTATTTTGGATTCGTTAATCAGCTTATCAAAGAAATAAGCTAGAGGAGCAGGATCGTTTAGATTTGGTCCAACATTGTTTAAAGGTTCAATAGTAGGTGTTCCGTTAACTCCAGAAGGCATCAAATAGTTCTTAAAAAATTGAATCTTTGGCTGTCCATTCACATAAAGTTCACCACTCTGATCATTCATTGTGATGTCCTCCTTGTAGATGCTCATTAATTCTCCAAGAGTCTGCATTCCTTTTTGTTGAGATCTAGTTCCAATGGGTATGGTCATCTTCATTCTAAACGAAGCATTCATCACGGACCAGATTACTCTAGTGTATTCAATTATCCTGAGAACATTATAAGGTCTAATCAATCTCTCTACGTAACTTACCCTAGAAACCGTATTTCCCTTTGCATATGAAATGTAAATGATTTGTGAATCATAAAGCATTCTTTTTCTTCTAGGGTCTTTAAAATACTGCCACCAAACATTTAGATAGGTTCCATCCTTCTGTTTTTCTACCGAAGGCATCAAAGTCATAGCATCAATTTCTTTGAAACCTATAATATTTTGCCCTTTATCATCATAAATAATCTCGAAGGCAACAAATCCATCTACTAGAAACTGTCTAAAATACTGCCAAGCACTAATGTCGTCAACAAACCCAAACATATCATAAAGCTTCTTATAGTTCTCATTGATTTTGTCAACTACTTTTTCTTTTAATCCGGTCAAGTTTAAAAATGCTGGATATGCAAAAAAGTTATGAGAGTCATAAGAAATAGATTCATCGTTAACTACATCTAGGATGAATTCAATTTCAGGATTTAGAGAGAATTTTCTTAAATAGTCTCTTTTTCCTTTGTAGTCCTTGTCGAAATAAGAAACATATTGTTTAGAAGAGGTGTCCTGTCTAGCCAAAGCATAAAGCATAGTTTCATCTTCAATCAAGCCTTTCTTTAAAAAGGCTGCTTCGGTCTGCCCAATAGCCTGAGAATTTTTTACCACCATGTCCCCATAATTCAAGCCAAAGTTACTGAGATTCTTGATTGAATCTCTAATTCTTTGGAAGATAGGACTTCCTTGTGGATTTTCTGTAAAACCTGCCATTTAATACTTAAGTATTTAGATTATAGATAAAATTATCCATTTAATTTCAATCTATAATCATTATATATCTCATTAATAGGTATCCCCTGAACAAGACTATATTTAAGATATGGTAGTTTATGCCAGTCCTCATAGTCTACCACCTTCATAGATTCCATAAATTTTAGTTTAAATCCAGTGAATGAAAAATTGTATCCAGTTCCTTCAAAGAGTCTAGGAAGATCTTTTGATGTTAATCTAATGGGTTCCGGAAATTCACCTTTTCTGATTTTCTTTTCATTGGATTCTAAAATATCCTTGAACTTGTCCCAGAAGTTCTGTAAAATCTGAAGTCTCTGTTCGGGTGGGGTGATGGTCAAATCTATACTTTTAACAATGATATCTTGCCCGACTTTTTCGGAAGAAATGTAAAGAATTAAAGGATTCCGATCGATGAATTTAATTTTTTCATCGGGTTTAGAATCTGGATTATATTTAAAGAAATAAATACTCCCTGGAAACAGAATTCCAGTATATTTAATATTTCCTCCCTTTCCGTTGTTGCCATATTTCTCCAAGAAATAAATATCGGTCTTGGTAGATAGTGAAGCTATTGAACTAGATCCCTTCCTATATTCTATAATTTTTTCTCTAAATTCCATATTTTAATTAGGGGCTTTTAAATAAGAAATTCTCGTCCACGACCCCAAAATTATAGTTCCTTTTTCTAGCCCATTCTCTAGCAGCCTTAAATTTGGATTGATTAGTAATCCAAAGATGCATTTTTTCATTATATGCTTTAAGCTTTGGTAAGGTATGAGGCTGGGTTAATTCAGGTTTTTTGTATTGGGATTCAGGTTTAATCTCTATAATCCAATCGGCTTCTGTCCTATCATCCTTTAGAACTTTTATATAAAAATCTACATGATAAACATGTTCTTTTTTGTCAAGTGGATTATAGTATGGGATCTGTAAAGGTTCAGAAGACCACTTTAGAATTTGTTCATTCGTATCGCAATATTTACAGAATCTAAATTCCCAAGAGGATCTGCAAATAATATTGTGGGGATCCCCGATATACTTGTCTGCATTGAGAGGTTCATAAAGTCCAGACTTGTATTTACCATTAGGCTTTACATTCTTAATCGACATAGATTAAATATTGTAGGAGTTTTCTTCCCCTGTGATGTGGGAAAATGGAATAGTTTTTGGTGCTTTTGGTGGATGAATTTTTTTCCATCCTTTTGCAAATCCATTTTTTGCAATCTGGGTATAATAAGCAAATGGGTTATTCGATTTTGCAGGATCGAATCTGTTCCAATATTTGCACAAATCTTCCATTGCAAAAGCCATGCAATCTTCTTTATCTTCAGGGTCTTTGTATGACATTTTTTTAGAGATACCTTGTATGATAAGATAAAACATATTAATAGTCTGTAAAGTTAGTTGACCCTTTTCTTTGGACTCTAAAATTGCCTTCATAAGATCCGAATTCTTAACATAATTTGCCATTTTTCTTAATTAATTTTTAGTGTAAAAAATAAATCCGCACTTAATCTATTATATGACTTAGTGCGGATTTAGTTTCGATAATTTGATATGCTTACATATCAAACCAGCTTTTTTCCCCAGGTTCTGGAGCTTTTACTGCTGGTCTATAAGGTCTATCCGTAGTTCCAGTTAAGATCTTATTGATAGTTTTATCAATTGCATCATAATCTACTTGTTGAGATCCGGAAGGTTCTTTGCTAACCTTTCTCATTAATTGGTCATTGGCTCCAAGAATCCTAGTCTTGATTAAAGTCCTAAGATTTCCGTAGATCTGGCCATCTGTTAAGCCCGGTTTATCCACACTCTTATGCCAATCTTGAAGAACGTCTTTTAAAGTAATTGCAATAACCTCATCAAACTGTTCGTCGCTAAGATTAGACCATCTTCTTCTGAATTCGCCATAAGCAACAGAATTAATTAATTCGACAAGCATTTTAGCTAATTTATGAGTCACGGTTTTAACAGGCCTATTAGGATTACCTAAAAGTTTAATGTAAATCGTTTCCCCCTCAGCTAATGATTTTTTAACCTCATCGGCAAGTTCCTTTTGATCGATAAATTTTTTAGATTCTGTTAAGATTCCTTCAAAATAGTTATCCGGTTGAACGTCTATAAATAAGTTCTCTCTAACAGATATAGAGGCTTGGTTAGAGATGAAATCCCCAAAATAGGTTAAATTTTTCATTATTTTTTAATTAATTTTTTTGATTGTTTTCTTGCCTCGTCCCCAATTTTATTCAAGAACTTAACATAGTCAATCGACTTAGTTTTAGTTAAAGGATAATCTCCAATAAGATCAGATTTTATTCCAGAATCTTTAATATCTATTGTAGATTTTATTCCTTCTATTTCTTTAGAAAGAGTTTCTCCACTTTCTTTGTATCCATAAGCTTTGGTTGCCATATCGATAAAATTCTTCTTAAACAATGGATTTAATCCATTTGCTCCAGGTTTACCAAAAGCTTCAAATATTTGAGATTCGTTAATCTCTTCAAAAGTTCTTAGATTTTTCATAGTGGTCTATATATCAATTTTTTATTCTTTTTCCTCTCCTTCTTCGTCTTCACGAGAAATGAGTGAATCTTCGGATTTGTTTTTCTTTCCATCCGGAGCTACACTCATTTTTCCCTCAAGGCTTTCTATTTCAGATTTAGGATTCTTATTTTCTGCTTCCTCGTTTTCAGGAGCAAATGCCCAAATCTTACTTAGAGCGGATTTTAATTTTTTTTTAATTCAGGACTAGGTCTTTCAAATCCTTCGTTCATAAGATCTTGTAGCATCTTTTGAACTTCTTCAGAATCTTTATTTTCTAGAATGTACTCTTTAATCCCTGCTAGAGTTAAAGGATCAGATGTAGAGGTTTCACCTTCACCGATATTGTATCCTGTTTCCGTATCAAGTTTATAGCTAACTCCACTCTCTGCACCTTCAGAAGGAGCATCAGATAGATTCATGTTATCTAGATTATCGATTTCTTTCTTTCCTCCAGTGTGACTTGGATATTGGAAAGCTTCGTATCCTGAATCACTTTCTACCTTTCCTGGAGCAGTAGCTAAACTAGGGTTTGTTTTATCTTTGGTAGGAACTTTAGCCCCTTTTTCAGGAGCATCCGCTAAATTCATAGTTGACAGATCATTAATTTCAGGACTGTTAGCTTTAGGGATATTAATCTTATTTTCGTAACCA
>Ga0114976_10002915_pt1 | contig 10710 bp, 11 predicted proteins | sample S_130805_EF_Meta_FD_87319 | JGI IMG/M metagenome (GOLD analysis project Ga0114976, IMG submission 87319) | Freshwater microbial communities from Lake Simoncouche, Canada to study carbon cycling - S_130805_EF_MetaG | ecosystem: Environmental > Aquatic > Freshwater > Lake | place: Lake...
AAGCATTTCAAAGAATGTTTGAATTAAAGTGGACACCTCCAGGTCGTGGTCTATGGGCATTTGGTACACCAATGACTATGGAGAAGCGCAATTCAGCATCCCTTCAAAATTGTGCAATGGTTTCTACTCGTGACATTGATCGTAATGATCCTGGCGCATTATTTGCTTGGGTAATGGATGCATTAATGTTGGGTATTGGAGTTGGATTTGATACCCTTGGACAAGACAAGCAAATGTCTATTTATGCACCTACAGAGCCTGCATCTCTTTATGAGATCCCAGATACTCGTGAAGGTTGGGTAGAATCTGTACGCCTTTTAATCAACTCATTTTTACGCCAGAACCAGCCTATTCAAGAGTTCAATTATGATCTTATCCGTCCTGTAGGAGCACCCATTAAGGGCTTTGGCGGGGTAGCCAGCGGTCCAGCACCTTTGATTGATCTCCATACACGCATACGTAATGTAGTTGGCTCTAGAGCAGGAGATGCCCTTGATAGCCGTGCAATTGTTGATATTGTAAACCTTATTGGAACATGCGTTGTTTCTGGCAATGTTCGCCGTTCTGCAACTCTTGCATTAGGTACTGCAGAAGATGATGGTTTTATTAATCTTAAAAACCCAGAAGTATTTCCAGAAAGAAACTCATATGATCCAGCAAAACCAGGTTGGGCATGGATGAGTAATAATTCTATTGCTGCTGAAGTTGGAACAAAATATGAAGACTATGTTGATCTAATTGCAGATAATGGAGAGCCAGGTTTTATTTGGCTTGGAGTTGCTCGTGATTATGGTCGTCTTGCAGATGCACCAGATTACAAGGATGCTCGTATCATGGGGTTCAATCCCTGTGCAGAGCAACCACTTGAATCTTATGAACTTTGTACTCTTGTAGAAGTTCACCTTAACCGACATGATTCAAAAGAAGATTTCTTAAAGACTCTTAAGTTTGCATACTTGTACGGCAAGACCGTTACACTTATGCCAACACATTGGCCAACTACAAATGGTATTATGCAACGCAATCGCCGTATCGGTACATCTCTTACAGGTATTGCTTCATTTGCCGATGAAAATGGTTTGCCAACTACCCGTGAATGGATGGATGAAGGCTATCACAAGATTCGCTACTACGATCATAAGTATTCAGAGTGGCTATGTGTTCGTGAATCAGTTCGTGTAACAACAGTTAAGCCATCAGGATCTGTTTCACTTCTTTCTGGTGCAACACCTGGAGTTCACTGGGGACCTGGAGGAGAGTTCTATCTTCGGGCTATTCGTTTTGGTGATACCGATCCAATGCTTCATTTGTTTAAAGCGGCGGGATATAAAGTTGAACCAGATCTAGTATCAGCAAATACTCAAGTAGTATATTTCCCAGTAGCATCTGGACACAAACGTGCAGAGAAGCAGGTCAGCCTATTTGAAAAGATTGGTTTGGCAGCAACTGCTCAGAAGTATTGGTCAGATAATGGTGTTTCTGTAACACTCTCATTTGATAAAGAGACCGAAAAGAAGTTTGTAGCGCCAGCACTAAACATGTATGAGGGCCAGTTAAAGGCAGTTTCTTTCCTTCCAATGGGAGACAAGGTTTATCCTCAGCAGCCTTATAGTGAGATTACTCGTGAAGAATACAACGCATATGTAGGCAAGATTGGTAAAATTGACTGGTCTGCTATTTATGATGGAGTAGAAAACCTTGAGGCTGAAGGCGAGAGTTATTGCTCCACAGACGCATGCGAGATCAAGTTTTACTAAACTCTTGGTAGTCTAACTACTAATCTAATAGGAATATGGTATACTGATGGTTATGGATTCTTTAATCAACCCCGAAACTGGCGAGCCAATTGTCAAAAATGTACGTAGACAAGTTATTGAAAAGAAGTATAACTGGGGTCTATATGTGTACAAGAAATCAACTGGCAAGTGGTTTACTGACGGAGAAGGCAATGTTCTAAACATTGAGGCAATGCGTAATGACTTGTCAAAAATTGCAGAACTTAAAGCAGCAGCCAAGCATTATGGTGATGAAGGCGACGGGGAAGCAGTATTTGTTCCTGGACTTACCAGAATTACAGATGAAGAACACTCAGAGCAAATGGATCGTATGAAACAAGGACTGATTCCATCTATGAACGATCTTGGTGCATGGCATGCAGCACAACAGACTCTCAACAAGGCAGGCAAGGAATCATTTAATGAATAACGAAGATTATCTAGAAGCCAGACTTGGTACAACAGAAAAACCAGAAAGCCAATTTAAAAATAGTGACCCATTTAATAAATCATGGGAAGAACTAAAAAATCTTGCAGGACTTGAAGATAATTTTAAACGTCGTATGACACGACAAGTAAATAAAGCAATGACACAAGAAGGCTACCTTGCAACTAATGCAAACATTGACCTTCTTAGCACCCCGTATCTTGATTCAGCAAATGCAGATCCAAAAGGAAGAGAAGACTCTGGATCAAAGGCAATTAATCCTGGTTTGGTATACCGAAATGGATACGGTCTTTTTGATGTAATCACACCACCGTATAACATGTATGAACTTGCTAATTTTTATGACACATCTTTTGCTAACCATGCTGCTATTGATGCAAAGGTAGAAAATGTTGTTGGTCTTGGTTACCGTTTTGATGTAACAGACCGTACAATGATGAGCCTTGAAAATAACGCAGACCAAGGTGCAACAGATCGTGCACGTAAGAGAATTGAAAGAGCAAAACTAGAACTTCGTGATTGGCTTGAGTCACTTAACGATGATGATAGTTTTACACGTACAATGGAAAAGATTTATACTGACCTTCAGGCAACTGGAAATGGTTACATGGAAGTTGGTAGAACAGTAAGTGGTGAGATTGGATATGTTGGTCATATTCCATCTACAACAATGCGTGTTCGTCGTATCCGTGATGGACACGTTCAGATCATTGGGCCAAAGGTTGTTTACTTCCGTAATTTTGGTGCTACAAATATTAATCCACTAACAGCAGATCCACGTCCAAATGAAATTATTCACTTTAAGGATTATTCACCACTAAATACATATTATGGTGTTCCAGATATTATTGCAGCGCTACCATCACTTATTGGTGATCAACTTGCTTCACAATACAACATTGATTATTTTGAAAACAAAGCGGTACCAAGATATGTAATCACTCTTAAGGGTGCTAAATTATCTGCTGATGCCGAAGATAAGATGTTTAGATTCTTGCAAACAGGACTAAAGTCTCAGTCACACAGAACTCTATATATCCCACTTCCTGGCGACAATGATCACTCTAAGGTTGAGTTTGATATGAAGCCAATTGAAAACGGTATTCAAGATGGATCATTTAAAGAGTATCGTAAGCAGAACCGTGATGATATTTTAATTGCTCATCAGGTTCCAATTTCTAAACTTGGTGGATCAGACTCTGGTATCGCAGCATCATTATCACAAGACCGTACATTTAAAGAGCAGGTTTCTCGTCCAGAGCAACAGCATCTTGAGAAGGTAATTAGCAAACTTATTAAGGAAAGAACTGATATTCTTCAGTTTAAGTTTAACGAACTTACTCTTACAGATGAGATTGCACAATCACAAATCCTTGAACGTTATGTTAAGAATCAGATTATGCTTCCTAACGAAGCCCGTGAAATCTTAGATCTTCCACAAGCAGATCATGGTGATACCCCGCTTGAATTAAGCCCAAGACAGGCTGCAGATTCAAGAGCAAATGGAAATCGTTCTAGAGATGCAGAGAGAACAAACAGCCAATCAGATGGCCCTGCAACTGTATCTGGACGTAATCCGAAGGGTGAAGGTAGAGCGTCTCAATAGTTGAGAAATCTACATAAACATTTGGTATAATGGAATACGATATGAACATAAATAAGGCTTTTTGGACCACTGACGGCGACAATGTTCGCTTATCAATGCCCTTTGGCAAAGTAGATATTGAAAAGAGAATTGTCTCTGGTTTTGCATCCCTTGACAATGTTGATAAGCAATATGACATTGTTACAACTGAAGCATCTTTGAGTGCTTTTGCAAAGTTCCGTGGAAACATTCGTGAAATGCATCAGCCTTCAGCAGTTGGCAAGATGATTTCATTTAAAGAAGAAAAATATTTTGATCCAGAATCAAAGAAGTTCTATAAGGGAATCTATGTATCTACATACATTTCTAAGGGCGCAAGCGATGCTTGGGAAAAAGTTCTTGATGGAACATACACAGGTTTTTCTATCGGCGGTAGAATGAACAAGTGGGATGATGCATATAATGAAGAACTTGATAAAGCAATTAGAGTTATTAAGGATTATGATCTTGTTGAGTTGAGTCTTGTAGATTCCCCAGCAAATCAATTTGCAAGTATTATGTCAGTTGAAAAAGTTGACGGCGTAGATACAATTAAAGGCGATATTGCTAACACAATTGTAGAAAATGTTTTCTATGATGAAGAAACAGGAATTGTTCTAACTTCTGATGAAGAAACATACGTTAGCCCAGTAAGTGGTAACGAAATGAAAAACATTGGTTTTGTAGAAAAAAATGACTCAGAAAAAGCAAATATGATAAAGTTCTTAGTTGATAGTGCTAAAGGCATTAATACATCTAAGATTACCAAGGAGGTAAACCCTATGTCAGAAGATACAACAGCAGTAGTTGATGCACCAGTTGCAGAAGCAGAAGCAGTATCCGCAGAGGTTGCTCCAGAGGCACAACCAACAGAAACAGTAGAAGCAGTCGTAGAAGCCGAGGCACCAGTTGCTGAAGCAGAAAAGTCTGATTCAATTGTGGAAGATAGTGCTACATCTTCAGCAGAAGATGCAATTCAGACTCCAGAAGCACCAGCAGCAGAAGACGCTGCAAAGGCTGACGATGTAATTGCAAATGCAATTGCAGAAATCAAGGAATCTGTTACTAATGCCTTTGGCGATCTAACAGCAACAATTAAGTCACTTGGTGATGAAGTTGCTAATATGAAGAAGTCTCTTGATGCCACAACAACTGATGTAAATCAGATCAAGGGTACTTTTAATGAAATTGGAAAGAGAGTTGATTCCGTAGAAAAGGACACCGCTTTCCGCAAGTCTGGCGATCTAGGCGAGATCGTGCAGGAATTGGATTCAACTCCAGTTCACAAATCCCTATGGGGCGGACGTTTCCTCAAATTCTCCGACCTATACAACTAACATAAAAATCACTAGGAGGTGAACAATATGTCAGAAGATATCGTAAAAAACTATCCAGGAACTACCGCAGCCCACGGGCATGATGGAACAGGTGCAGTCGCATCTGGTTCAACAGGTAACGCAGCAGCCATCGTAAGTGGTCGTGACGGCGTACTAGGTAATATTACTGGTGCAAATTACGGAACATCAGGTGCAAACGCAGTTAACCCTGTCGGTACACCAGGTGGTATCCTATTGCCTGAACAAGCACGTCGCTTCATTGATTATGTGTGGGATGCTACAGTTCTCGCTAAAGATGGACGTAGAGTTACAATGCGAGCAAATACAATGGAACTTGAAAAAGTTAACGTTGGTGAGCGTGTAATTCGTGCAGCAGCACAAGCAGACCCTACATTTACAAATGCAGGCGCAACTTTCTCAAAGGTTGAATTGACTACAAAGAAGATTCGTCTTGACTGGGAAGTATCAACAGAAGCACTAGAAGATAACGTAGAAGGTGGCGCTCTTGAAGACCATCTAGTACGTTTGATGACAACTGCTTTTGCAAACGACATTGAAGATCTTGCGATCAACGGTGACGGTTCAACAGGAAACTTCCTTTCAATCATGGAAGGTTTCGTTTCAAAGGTACAGGGCGGAGACTCACACGAGTCAATGGTCACTGTAGCAAACAACGCATGGACAACAGAGATTATGCAAAACATTATTCTCGCAATGCCACGTAAGTATCGTGCAATTAAGAACAACCTTAAGTTCTATGCAGGTACAGACGCATTCCAGGGTATCATTAAGAACAATGGTACATTGGCTGATGCAATCGCAGAAGCATTTGCTGGCAAGCCAGCAGGTACACCTGCAAACCGTCAGGCATACCTTGATGGTAACGCTCAGACATTTGGTGGAGCACGTACAACTCGTGTTCTCGGTGTTGAAGTCCAGGAAGTTCCTTACTACCCTGCAGGATACATTGATTTGACATTCCCGCAGAACCGTGTATGGGGATTCCAACGTGATATCACTGTAAACCGTTTCTACCAGCCAAAGAAGGACACAATTGAGTACACAGTATTCGTCCGCTTTGGTATTCAGTGGGAAGAACTTGACGCAGTTGCATTCGCAACAGCAGCAAACAACTCATAATCGCTAAACGATTGACTTGGGGGACGGAGAAATCTGTCCCCTTTAGTCATTCATAAGGAGAAGTAATGTCATATCCAGGAACACCTATTGATCATTCACACAATGGTGAAGGTGCAATAGTTACATTAGGAAATCCAGGAGTAATTATAATGGGTTCTAATGGTTTGCAAGTTAATACTATGGGAACCATTGGAAATGCAAACCTTGGTGATACATCAGGGCCAAACGCAGTTAATCCATCTGGTACACCAAATGGAATTCGTTTGCCATCACAAAATAATTTTGGTAGAGGAAGAAGACGGCGCTAATTCTGGTATAATGACATAGGAGGAACTAATGTCTATTATTGAAGATTTGTCTAAAAAGACTGTTATGGAAATAAAGTCTTATGCAAAGAAAAATAACATTGATTTATTTGGGGTAACAACAAAGGCTCATATGCTTGAGGTAATTGCTAGTTGGACTCCCAAAGAAGAGTCAATAGTAAAGCCAAAGGTAGAAAAAGGCAAAGATCAAAAAGTAGCACTTTTTTCAGACCGCAATATATTCTGGAACGGTGTTGGAGAAGTCGTAAAAGGCTATAACATTGTAACCAAGGAGGTTTCCGAAAAGTGGCTTACCCACGATAAGGTTCGCATAGCGACACCACAAGAGGTAGCAAAACACTACGGTAAATAATTATGATCATTCTAAGACTCCCGCCATACCCAATTGAGGTAAAGTACGATGTTCCAGAGCCAGATACAGACTATCTGTTTACAATTGAGAATGCTCCAAAAACTATTGAGGTTTCAGAAACACTAACTTCTGATGCTAACTCGCAGATCACATTTGTTCTTACTGAAGATTTTATTACATACGATCATGATTACTCTGTCCAAATTTATGAAATTACTCAAGACGCTGAAGAGCATATTCTTGTACAAGATATTCTTAGCGTAATTAGACCATATGTTGATCCAAAGACTTTGGGGACAACGGCCACAGAAATTGCAGAAGCAACATATAACGAAAGAATTGCTAGAGCAATTGTTGATTCATTAATCAATCGTGGTTTTACATTTGAAAAGAAAATCCTTGAAGTTGTTGGACAAGGCACAGACTATATTCCTGTTTGGGGCACAGTATACAAGATTAATCAAGTTTATGAAAATGGAAAACTTGTATATGACATTACAGACACAGTAGACGGACCTGCTTTGGATGGTTTTAACTATGTCGTTACAAAAGACAGAACATCAATTGTAAAAGTTCCAACAGACTCTTCATACTATGAATCAAAAAATCGTGCAGAAAGAAAACCCCTCAAGTATAGAGATGCAGGCTCAGACTCATTTTATACATATGCTCCATATGAAAATTATGACAATATGTGGACAAATACAAAAAATACAGCAGTCGCATTTCCTGAAGGGGTTGACTATATAATTGATTATGATGCAGGGTACAAGGTTATTCCAAATGATGTACGTGATGCAGTAGGAATGATGATTGATGACCTTAAGTGTGGAAGAATGGATCACTATAAGTCTTATATTACTGAGTATGAAACAGACCAGTTTAAATTAAAATATGATTCTTCAAAATTTTTTGGCACTGGTAATATCATGGTTGATATTATTCTTGATAAGTATATTACAAACTTGCGTACACCAGGGATGTTGTAATGCATGGTTCAGCATCTGATTCTTGCGATACAACAGATTTTTTGTATCCAATGCTTGCTGATGTTTACTACGCAATAATCACACAAAATGAATATGGCAAGGCCGTAAAAGATTGGGTATTTGACAGAACAATTACCTGCAATGCACAGCCAATAACAAAAAGAACACAAGAAGAAATAAGCCCAGCAGTATTCCTTCAGTCAGATGGCAAACTTATAGCACGATCACGAACTGATATAAGAACATCAACCAAAAATAGCAATACAAGCATTACTAACATTTTAATAACAAACGTAAGGCTCCCAGGAGATAATATAGTTTATAGAGAAACCGCTGGAGTTAGAAATGGAAGAGGCACAATCTTTGAAGTTGCTACTCTTGAGCCATTTGTTGGTGGACTTCAAAGCATTGAGTACTACTATATGATGTGGCGTAGATCAGAAAATCAGACGGTTGAAGACTAATGAGAGTAAACCTTGATACAAGAGAACTTGAAAAAAAGATACTAAATGTGTATCAGTATTCTGTTGGATTTTTAGATGGAGCAAATAAGGGTAAAAGTAAATTTTTAAACAATCTCGGCATAGGAACAATTGAAGTACTAAAGCAGTACATTGATGCAGAAGCAAGATCAAACCCAAAATCATTGCATCACATTTATGAGTGGTATAAAACAGGAAGCCCAAGTGCAAGACTATACAATCTTAACTATACAGTTAGCAGTTTAGGACTGTCAATTAAATCAAAGTTTAGCCAGTCAACAAGTGTGTCAAACGGATCTTCTACACCATTTTATAATAAAGCAAGAATTATGGAAGAAGGTATTCCAGTTACAATTTCTCCAAGAAAAGCAGAAAAACTTGTATTTGAAATTGACGGAGAAGTTATTTTTACAGATAAAGAAATTACAGTATCTAATCCTGGAGGAGATTTTGTTCAGGGCTCCTTTGAAAGAGTCGTTGACGAATTCTTTAGAATGTATTTTAAGCAATCATTTTTACAGTCTTCAGGAATATATTCTTATATTCAGAACCCAACTCTATACAAGAAGAACTTTGCTTCAGGAGCAAAGGGTGGTAGATCTGTTGGTGTAGAGACTGGATTTAAATGGATAGCAAACGCAAGAATTGGAGCAGCATAATATTATGGCAGAAAGCGTAGCATTACAGACAGCATTTCCACCAGTTTTAATTAATAAGTATATTCTTGCTCAATTAAAAAGGTTTGAACTCTTGACTGGTATTGAGGGAATTGACCCTATTTTTCCAGTACAGTCAACAAACCTTGATGACCTATATACTGAGATTACAATAACTGGAGAGCCATTCATGATTTTTTGGGATAGGCTAATTAGATATGGCTCAGACACTAAGTATTGGAACAAAAAAGAGCAACTAGTCTATACCATCCACTCAGCAAGCGATATTCAGGGCATCAATATTTCCAGGGTAATTACAGAAGCCCTTGATCGTGAAGATGCAGCAGCCCAAGACGTAAATACCTGGCTAAGTGAGAACAGCGCTGACCTACCACCTTTAAATGTATTTTTCCATAATTTCAGGGTATTTCAGATTGATGAGACAAGAGATCTCCTAGAACTGGCCTCAGTAAAGTTTAACTGGAAGAATAAGATCATTATTGAGTACGACTACCACACAAATACCTCCCTGTACAATTAAAAATGCTGTTATACTGGGTTTGAGGAAACACAGCGCCAAAACAATTTAATAACCCTATTTAGGAAAAAAGAGGTGAAAATATGGCTAATTATAGTCGTGGTACATCAACCAACATTATCGTTGGTGCAGCAGCACTTTTCGTTGCAGATACAACTCTTGATGCAGCAAGCCTTACAGCATTTGAATCTGCTAAGTCTTTTAAGGATACCCTTACAAATGACGCAGATTACACAAACGTAGGCTACACAATGAACGGCCTTGAATTGCAGTTCCAACCAGACTTCGGTGAAGTCCAGGTAGATCAGATTCTTGACGTTGCAAAACTTTATAAGCAGGGCATGCAGGTTTCTCTTGCAACAGCATTCGCTGAAGCAACACTAGAGAACCTTCTTCTTGCACTAGCATATAAGGATTCAAAACTTACAGGTACTAAGGCTACTTCTGGTGGTCGTGTACTTGATCTTTCTGCAGGCGATATTGGCGAATGTCCAGTAGAGCGTGGATTGGTCGCAGTTGGTCCAGGTACTGGCGATTGCGTTAATTCAACAACAATAGAGCGTGTTTACACAGCATACCGTGCACTTTCAATTGAAAATGTTACAGTGTCTGCAAAGCGTGACGAGGCTTCAATGTTCGCAGTTAACTTCCGTCTTCTTCCAGAAGACGTCTCAGGTTCATACGGTAAGATCGTAGATCGTACATTCGTTCCTGCTTCATAATTTAATATAATTATACGACTTAGCCCACTACCAAAAGTAGTGGGTTTTGTTGTTTCTATGTGCTAAAATTGAAGTATATGGCTACAACTGTTTATAATAATAAAATAATTAAACTTATTGATGGAACTGAGTTAGAGGCAATGCCTTTAAAAATAAAGTACCTTCGTGAGTTTATGGATGCTTTTCAAATTGTTCAAACAGCAAAAAATGATGATGATGCCATTGACCTACTTGTTGAGTGCGTAAGAATAGCGATGAAGCAATACTATCCTGCAATATCTAGAAGCACTGAGGACATTGAGGACAATATTGATCTGCCTA
>Ga0114976_10002916_pt1 | contig 10705 bp, 7 predicted proteins | sample S_130805_EF_Meta_FD_87319 | JGI IMG/M metagenome (GOLD analysis project Ga0114976, IMG submission 87319) | Freshwater microbial communities from Lake Simoncouche, Canada to study carbon cycling - S_130805_EF_MetaG | ecosystem: Environmental > Aquatic > Freshwater > Lake | place: Lake...
CAATAACAAAAGAGGAAGTTTTATTAAGGGTTATTGACCAACCTCAAATACAAACTAATGTTTTTGTTGAACGCGGCAAAATTTCGGTCTATGAAAGAATTCAAAGATTAGGTGAGGTTGACAACTTAGGTGATATGATAAACTACGGATATGGTTTTTTTCACATTGTTAAAAAGAATTAATTAGTATTTATAAGAATATGAAAGTTTGTAATAAATGTAATATTGAAAAACCGTTGAAAGATTTTTATGCTGAAAAAAGAAATAAATCAGGTGTTAGTGGTTCGTGTAAAGATTGTTGTAATCTGAAACAAAAAGAGTGGAGGAAAGAAAATCATGGTAAAGTCAAAGAGAGATATCAAAAATATCAAGAAAATAATAAAGAAAAAGAAAAGGAAAGATGGTCAAAATATAGATTGGAAAATAAAGAGGAGATTTTGATTAAAGGGAAAGACTATCGTAAAAAAAATCTTAAAAAAATAAATGAACAAATAAAATTTTGGAAATTAAATAACCGAGAAAAACTATTAATTAATCAAAAAATATATAGAGAAAAGAATAAAGAAAAGGAGCAAGAATATCGTCGTAAATATAGAATAGAAAACATTGATAAAATTAACGATAATAGAAAAAAAACACAACCATTAATCAATTCTTATCTTAAGAATAAAAGGGATAGTGACCCTGTTTATAAAATTACTGTTTATATGAGAAGTAGAGTAAAATCATATTTTACAATAAAAAATATTACTAAAAAAAATAAAACTTTTGAAATAGTTGGCATAAAACCAATTGAGTTAAAAGAATATATTGAAAAACAATTTACGGAAGGAATGTCTTGGGATAATTACGGATTATACGGATGGCATATTGACCATATAATTCCATTATCTTCTGCCAAATCTGAAGATGAGATTTATAAATTATGTCATTATACAAATCTTCAACCTTTATGGGCTGAAGACAATTTAAAAAAAAGTAATAAAATATTAAAAAAAATATAAAAAATGGCAATTGGAAGTTACGGCACGATAAGACCTTCAGACGTTAGTCCTGAAGATGTTGAAATCATACTAAATTATACACCATCAAGAGATGTTACAGACAATTTTGTCTTAACTCAACTTGATGCTCAAACAATTTTAAAACCTTATTTTAATAATACTGAAACAGGGGGTAATGCTGGCGTTGAAGTTCTTGGTGGGTTATATAATTTAACATTACCTGCCGAACAATTTAATGCTCTTGGATTCTATACACTTTATTTAAGACCAGCACAGATTAGAACTGTAATTACAGATTGTGGAGTGTTGAGTGCTCTACCTAATGTCAAAGGAATTATTATTGATATTACTAATGTGCCTGTACAATATCAAAATAAATTTGTACCTCAAGGTTTAGTAGGGTTTAGAATTGAGTATTTAAATTCCGATGGGTCAAAAATACCTAACTTCTTTAGAGTTGTTACATCATCTTTCTTTTGTGAGCCAGTAGTAACTAATGAAGTTAATACAACACAAAAATCTGTGAGATATAGATATGTTGATGGTACATCCAATTTAATTTTCTTAACACTTTCACCATCATCTTCACCAACAAATAAGCCAAACGCAACACCCTATATCGGACAACCAAGTCAGAATATAATCATAACTAATACATTCTTCAATCCTGTAACATTAGAGGTTGAAATGGTTGAATACGATATTTCATCTCTTGCAATTGCTCTTTATGGTAATCAAACTAAGTCTATTGATGATGGTATCTACACAATTTACGATAGTGAAGATAACATCTACAGACAATACAACTTGTATGAGATTAGAGACCAATTTAATGCATTATTGTATGAGGTTAGACAGAGTAGAGGAAATAATATTGATTTCAGTAAAAACTTCACAAATATAACCACTTAATGGCAACATCAAGAACTAAATATTTTTATCCACCTAGACCAGGAAGCGGTGCGGGTACATTTTCTGACAACATTGTAGGTTTACAAACTGTTGAAGGTGGTGGACTTACGCAAGGAAATTTCGAGTTTACTACAGGTGTTACTGAAAAGGTTAATAGAAAATTCAATGTAGGAGCGTTCTCGGAACCAATCTCATTGGATATGTTGAACATTGACAGTTTAGAGGAGAGTAGAAGAATTTTATCAACTCAATTCAGAGTATATCCTAATTATGATGTCAGTCAAGTTCTGAATTTTTCAATGTATGGTTCATTGGCAAAAAGATTTAGTGTATCTATTACTCAAATCATTAACTATTTTCCAGCGTCGTTAGATGTTGTTTTTAATAGTTCAGACTATACGACAGGAGACACTGCGATTAATATTTCATATGATGTTCAGAATGATGAAACTTACTTCCAAGTTAATGTTAATAGAATTAACAATCCGTTTGATATTGATTATTCTTTGAGTGCAGCAACAAATCTTTCTGCAAGAGAATTACAAGTTTCTCCTTACAGAGATTTATATGCAACTTACTTAGATTATTGTATTAGTATAAATGATAACATATATAATGTATTATCATTTGCACCATCTGATACTTTATCTTCGGGTTACTTAACATTTTATGTTTCAGGTGCTCCATTTGGAACAACGGCAAGTACTATTAATGATGACTTCCAAATTAGACCAAATGATTTTATAGTTGATAAAGTATTTGCCGAGACGTTTAATGAAGTTGAAAAGTTTTTAGTTAATAGATTAATAAGACCTGAGTATACTGCAATATTCCAAGTACCTCAACAAAATGAATATGGTCAAGTATATACTGACTATCAACAAGTAACATGGCCAAAAAATGGACCTTGGAATTTAGATATTAGGTCTTTCTTATTTGATAGATACTTGGAAGAAATCCAAGCAATTGCAATTAACTTAGATGAATTTAAAACAAATTTAATATCAAGATTTTTAGTGACAGATTCATTAAAAGAATTTGATACTTTAGGACAAAAAGTTGAAAAAATATTCCAAATATATGGTAGAAGTTTTGACCAAATAAAACAATTCGTTGATGGATTAGCTTACATGACTTCGGTTAATTATAATCCTTCAAATGATATCCCGTCAGAGTTATTGGTTAATTTGGCAAGAACTTTAGGTTGGTCATCAAATTTTTCACCAATAACTAATGAGGATTTCTTAGGGTCAGTCTTTGGTAATACAAATACTCCAACTTATCCTGGATATGCAAGAGCCTTAACACCAACGGAATTAAACTACTCGTTTTATAGAAATTTAATATTAAATGCTTCTTATTTGTTTAAGTCGAAAGGAACAAGAAGGTCTATTGAATTTTTATTAAGATTGATTGGTGCTCCTGATTCATTGATTGAATTTAATGAACACATTTATTTGGCCGACCAAAAGATTAATTTGGACCAATTCTATACTCAATGGGCTCAAATATCTGGTGGTACTTATGTTGAACAAAGTCCAAGTTATTTGACCAATGACACATTTAAAGTTAAAGGGCAATTATTTACCGCATTTACTGCAACATCATCTTATCAAGATACAAGTATTAGATTAGTTGATTATCCTATGGACATTGAAGGTTATCCAAAAGCGCCACTTAACACTGAAACTTATTTTTTCCAAATAGGTTCAGGTTGGTATGAAGAAACACCACAACATAGAAGCCCTGATGAAGTGGTAATTACTGGTGCGGTTTTTACAGGTCAAAACTTTGATATCCAAACACAATTAATGCCGTTCACTTATGGTCAAACATATTTGAATAGATTTAGAAATTTCCCATATATGAATGAAGGTTTCAAACTTCAAAAAGTTGTGGATAATAATAAATCATGGTTACAAGACGATAATAAAATTAGAGTATCAACACAAGGAGATTATAATGCATATTATTATGTTGATAATGAGAAATTAGTTTTAAATGTTAAGAATGTTGATTTGTTTTTAAATCCTGCTCAAGGTATTGTTTACGATGTGTGGGACGAATCAAGAAGATATGACTATCCGATACCTGAATCAGGTTTAACGGTTGGATATCCCGTGCCAGGTGGTGTGGATTGGACATATATTAATCCTGAACCAAAGAAGAAAACATTCTTTGAGTTTTCTCAAACTTTTTGGGAGAATATGATTAACGTAAGAAACAGACAATACATTTCGGATGGTAAGACTGGAGGGTATCCAACACTTCAATCTATTTTTTGGAAATATATTGAATCTGAACAAACAGTGGGATTGCCAAACAACCAATATACATATCAAAAGTTAATTGATTATGTGAATGGTATTGGTCCTTATTGGTTAAAGTTAGTTGAACAAATGATGCCTGCAACTACCATTTGGCAAGGGGGAATAAAATTAGAAAATAACGTATTTAACAAACAAAAATTTGTTTATAGAAGACAAAGAGGTTGTCAATTCATACCAGTTCCTGTTGACCCATGTTATATTATATCAAACATATTTGATTATACATGTTCAACAGAATATGTTGACTTCTTTATCTATCCTTGGTTGAACGGTGATGTTACGGTATCTAACTTTAGTAGCATATTAGTTAATAGAGTAAATAATATGTTAGCGTCAAGTGGATTAACTTTGAGTCAATGTGTTGAAAACTCAGTTGCGACTAATTGGTATGTGGATTTAAGAATTGGAACTGATGTTATTATTCAAAGTTCATTCTATAATGGATATGGATTGACTGACGTACCTACAAATTCTCAATGGAGAACTGCATTGATTAATTATTTACCTAATATATATGAATATGGCTATACATATTTCCTAAATGGTAATACATTAACCATAACTAACTTAACTTGCCAACCTCAAAATTTACAAGAGACTGTTTATTTAAATGTTGGGATAAATATTAATATAGATTGTACTAACTAATAATGGCGGATTTTAATTATATTATATCGGTAACGGGTGATTGTCAATCAACTAGTGTTGGTGCGATGTCATTATCCTATACAGGAGGTACGGAGCCGTATACAACTGAATGGATATTTCCATATATTTCATATACTGCAACTACAAATCCTGCGATTTTAACTAATTTGAGCGCTGATACGTATGTTCTTAGAGTTAATGATAGTACATTACCTATAAACCAAGAATTTTTTATTAACGTTCCAATATCAAGCGGAGTTTGTTCAAGTATTACAACAGTACAAGGTACCACTTGTTCATTGAACAACGGTTCTGTAACTGGAACATCTACCTCAGAGTATTCATCTACTAATTATTATCTTTATTTTGCAGATAATACTTATATTACATCTGCAACAACTAATACATCATATATTTCCTTTGGTAATTTAACTGCAGGAACTTATTACATGACAGTTGAAGATTTAGGTGGTTGTTCAGGTACAACTTCTGATTTCATCATTGAAGATTCAGAACCATTAAGTTATGGATTATATATTGTGCCAAATTCAAGTTGTGGTGGAACTTCAATTGGTAAGATTTTTGTTACGGGAGTAACGGGCCATGCGCCATATACTTATTTGTGGAACACAGGACAATCGGGCAGTACAATTACAGGATTAACTAGCGGAAATTATTCGGTTCAAGTAACAGATAATTACGGTTGTACATTAACTCAAGATGCCTATATTGCAGATGTTTCTCCAATTGGTCTAAGACCATTCCAAGCAACACAGCCTAGTTGTTTTTCATCTGATGGTACAATAACTGTTCAAATTACTGGAGGAACTGCGCCATATTATTATTCTGCATCAACTGGAAATATTTTTATAGGTTATCCTCAAACATGGACATTATCAGGTTTATCTGCGGGGCAATATAACTTTCAAGTTACGGATGCTGCGTTATGTACTGTTGTTGGTGGCACTACTTTAGTAACACCTCAAGGAATTGCCTCATTAAACATAAGTGCTCAAGGGTCAACTTGTTCAAGTTCAGGAGGTACAATTACAGTTTCAGTTATTGGAGGAACAACTCCATATGTTTATACTTTAATATATCCAAATGGAAATACGGTTAATGTTAATAATACACAAACAACCCAAGTATTTTCAAATTTAAGTACGGGCACATATACTGTGGCTGTTGCAGATGCCGTTGGTTGTTCATACATGCAAGAAGTAACTTTATTTGCGACCAATACTTTTACAATATCAACGCAAGTAACAGGAACTACTTGTAACCAAAATAATGGTACTATTTTGGTAACAAAAACTACGGGTGGTACTTCACCTTTTACATATACTTTAGATGGAAATGTAAGTGTATTAAATACTGCTTTATCTGCTACAACATTTAATAATGTTGCGGGTGGACAACACACGGTAACAGTATCTGATGCAACAGGGTGTACTCAAACAACTCAAGTATATGTTGGACAAAGTGTGCCTTTAGATTTTACATTATATAGAACATCATGTGGCACAGGCTCAAGTGGTAGTTTAACTGCATTCATTTCATCAGGGACTCCACCATATACATTTAATTGGTCAAATAATATTCCAAATAATCCACAACAAATTCAAGTTACAGGATTGACTGCAGGAACATATAGTTTGACAGTAATTGATAATGCAGGTTGTTCATTAAAAAGAACAGGTATTATTGATTGTGATGCAACTTATGTATCTTATCAAACATATGTTATGGGTTCAGAGAAATTTAATGTTCAATCTTTAACTAAGTACGGTTTATCACAAATGTTGAATGAAGGGTTTAATGACTTAACTTCAGGTAACACAAGTTGTAGTTTAGTATCTGCAATATTTGGTGTTAAAGTTTCTGTTAATCCATTAGGTATTACCGCAAGTTCAAATTTCTTTACGGCAACTTCATTAGTTAATGCACCTGCAGACAATCAATACTATGATACTGTTAAAAATTTATTAAGTACAATATCGGGAATCGGCAATATAATAATTGATGACTCCAATAACCAAATTACTATTGAAACAAATCCTGGTGATACTTCATTGAACGGACAAGAAATTGTTGTGGATTTAACAATAGTATATGACATTATGTGTATATCATGATACAAGTAAGGATAACAAATATTTCAGGGGGTACATTCCCAATTAGTGTTTATATTGCTGATGTTTACGGTAATAATAAATCTTTGCTTGGAACAATTTCATCAGGTGTTCCGCCGACTGTTTCATATAATTCTGTAATACCTGCAATATTTGATACCGCGCCTGAAATAATGTTAATATTATCGGATTCTTCGGGTTGTGAAGTATTCCAAATTTTAGATTGTACTTTCGGATGTGCATTTGCTATTACCATAGAATTGGCTTCTTGTATTGTAGATATGACCATACAAGATGCTTCTTGCGCGGTATCAATCACTTCAGATTTAACAATTACTACAACATAGTTTTTGTAATAATATCTTTTAAAAAATCTTTTTCTATTAACTTTTAATGAAATCTATTGGTCGTGGTATTTATTTAATAAAAACCGCGGATGACTACATATTCAATTCTTGTTACAAACAATGCTCCAGGTTGTAATACTGAAATAGTTCAACAACTAAGTGTAACAGGGTGTACAACATATATCGTTAGATTGGCTTCTAATTCAAATGCACTTGGTCCATTTAATGTTTATGTGGACACAGTTATTTATTACTCAGCGCAAACAAGAACAGAAATGTTGAACGGTGTCGTTGTTAATTTATCTTGTGTTACACCTTCACCAACTGCAACTCCAACATTTACTCCAACACCAACTCAAACAGACCCATTAACAGGTGCAACGCCAACAACAACTTCAACACCAACAAATACACCAACAAATACTTCAACTACAACTAATACACCAACTCCTACACCAACTTTACCTCCAACTACTCCAACAAGTACTGTTACACCGACTGCAACAGTTACACCAACTAATACTGAAACTCCAACAACAACTCCAACAAATACGCCAACTAATACAACAAGTGTAACTCCAACTAATACGTCAAGTGTTACACCAACTAATACCGCAACACCAACAAATACACCAACTAATACTGCAAGCATAACTCCAACTAATACCGAAACATCTACGCCGACTCCGACAGAGACTCCTACAAACACACCAACAAATACTGCAAGTGTAACTCCAACTAATACTGAAACTCCAACACAGACTCCAAGTGAGACTCCTACAAACACGCCAACAAATACACAAACACAGACTCCAACTAATACAGAGACTCCTACAAACACACCAACAAATACTGCAAGTGTAACTCCAACTAATACCGAAACATCTACACCAACTCCAACTAACACTGGGACAGTAACTCCAACTAACACTGAGACAGTAACTCCAACTAATACAGAGACTCCGACAAATACACCTTCAGAGACTCCTACAAACACGCCAACTAATACCGAAACATCTACGCCGACACCTACAAATACTCCTACAAATACTGAGACTTCAACACCTACAGTAACACCAACTAATACAGAAACACCTACAAATACTCCAAGTGAGACTCCTACAAGCACTCCAACTGAAACACCAACTCAGACTCCAACAGTTACTAGCACACCTACTACAACATTAACATCAACACCTACTGAAACAGCAACTTCAACACCTACTCCAACTAATACTGCAACAGTAACTGCTACAGCTACTGAAACTCCTACTCCAACAGTAACGGCTACATCAACTGAAACTCCAACACCAACGGCTACTGCCACACCTACTGAGACGGCAACTCCAACTCAAACCGCGACTATAACTTCAACACCTACTGAGACGCCAACAAATACACCAACGGTAACACAAACAAATACACCAACTAATACGGAAACACCAACTCGGACACCAACACCAACGCCAACAAATCAACCTTTATTTGCTTACATGACTATTGACCAAAACTCTACAGCACCAAAAAATAATTTAAATGCTTGGATGACATCAAAAGGAAGTAGTTGGAAAGGATTTAATGGTGTTCCTGCAGCACCTAGTACTATTCAAGCAACATTTAATACACAAATGAATGCTTATATGAGTTATAGTGGATGGGGGATTTATAATCCAGCAATAATTACATCTCCAATATCTACAACATCTGGTGGGTTTGACGCTTATGGTTTACCAATTAATGCGTATAAATTCCAAACAGTTCAACTTCCAATTGGAGCACTGTCAGCAACAAGTTGGGTTACTTGGTTTGTATCTACCGCAGCAACGAATGGACAACAATATTCAACAATATATAACGGAAGTGATGCGACTGGTTTTCCAAGAACAATGACTCCAAACTACTCAAATCTTATTGTAAATTATACTGGTAGTACAAATATGCCTGCAGGAGTTTATAAAGTTTATACAACATATACAGATTCAACTTTCAATGTCGCGGTGGCACTTTTACCGCAATATTATAGAGGTGGAGATTTAATTTAATAAAATAAAAAAATTAAAAATAAAAAATAATGAGTTTTAATTATAAAAACCCAGTATCTGCAACTAAAATAACAGGCGCATTCTCAGTAGTTCGTCAGGCAACAACTGGCACTAACTTTAGTGTCAATACTATTGGAGGGTATATGGAAGTTTACTATTTGTCCAATTTGGATTGGACAATCCCTCAACAAACTTATGAAGATGGAGGCCCTGTACAATATTCAGGAAATTCAATACCAATTGAGTTTTCATATGGTGGTGATTTATATAATACTCCTCCGATTATTAATCAACTTACATTATATAATGATGGAATTTCTTCTGGAAGAAGAAGATTAGGTATGTTGGTATTCGTTCAAGAAAATCAAACGACATATCAATATACAATTCCAAATTATACCAATCTTTGGACTCTTGCAGAAACGGACAATTGTGTATTGTCTCTTGAAAGTGGATATCAAGTATTCAATGTAAATATAGACACTGGAGAGTTGGCGGGTGGTGGTATTGAATTTTTAAATGCATGGACAGGGTCAACTATTGAAGGTGTTAGTGGTGTTACTAAAGAAAATGCTAGATGGAGAGTTGCGAATTTAAATGATACTATTATTACTGGAGGTACATATTTTTCTGCAATAACAACATTAGATTTATATGATAATGATGGTGGTACCGTAACAATCACAGGATTTACAGGAACGGTAACTGGAGGAACTTATAATAGTGGTACTTCAACGATAACTTTAAATAATAGTGATGGTAGTGTTGTATCAATTACGGGTATAACTTCAGGGTCTGGCTCAGCCTTATCAGTTGGAGACGGTACGACAACAGTTACTTCTGTTTCAGGGATTACATTCAGTGGAGCTTCGGTTATAAATAATGGTGGTGGAAACATTACAGTATCAATAACAGGAGGAACAAGTGGAACTTCAGGAACTAGTGGTACAAGCGGTACTTCAGGTTCTAACGGAACTAGTGGTACTTCAGGTTCAAATGGAACATCAGGTACAAGCGGTACTTCTGGTTCAAACGGAACTAGTGGTACTTCAGGAACTAGTGGAACTTCTGGCTCAAATGGAACTTCAGGAACTTCTGGTTCTAACGGAACATCGGGTTCAAGTGGTACTTCGGGAACTAGTGGTAGTTCAGGTTTAAGTGGGGTTAATGGTACAAATGGAACATCAGGAACTAGTGGCACAAATGGAACTAATGGTACTTCATGAACTTCGGGTTCTAAAGGAAAATAAGGTACTTCAGGAACTTCGGGTTCTAACGGAACTAGTGGAAC
>Ga0114976_10002917_pt1 | contig 10705 bp, 9 predicted proteins | sample S_130805_EF_Meta_FD_87319 | JGI IMG/M metagenome (GOLD analysis project Ga0114976, IMG submission 87319) | Freshwater microbial communities from Lake Simoncouche, Canada to study carbon cycling - S_130805_EF_MetaG | ecosystem: Environmental > Aquatic > Freshwater > Lake | place: Lake...
TCAAAGCTTGCAGCGTGGTTCGAATGTCGTTGAACTGAATCTCTTGCGCGTGCAAGGAACGTCCAGAAGTTTGAATGTGGTATTTCAATTTCTGGCTTCGCTCGTTCGCGCCATATTTGTTCTTCATGGCCACGGCCCAAATACGACGTGCTACGCGGCCCATCACGGTGTATTCAGGGTCCATGCCGTTGCTGAAGAAGAAGCTCAAGTTCGGCGCGAAATCGTCGATGTGCATGCCGCGCGCCAAGTAGGCTTCTACAAACGTAAAACCATTGGAGAGTGTGAAGGCCAATTGGCTGATGGGGTTGGCACCCGCTTCGGCAATGTGATAACCACTGATGGACACAGAGTAGAAATTGCGCACATCGTTGTGCACAAAATATTGGGCAATGTCGCCCATGACTTTCAAGCTGAACTCGGTGCTGAAGATGCACGTGTTTTGGCCTTGGTCTTCTTTCAAGATGTCGGCTTGTACGGTACCCCGCACGTTGGCCAAAACCCACTCGCGAATTTTGGCGGCTTCAGTTTCGGTCGGCTCGCGGCCGTTGTCGGTTTTGAATTTTTCCAAGTTTTGATCAATGGCGGTGTTCATGAACATGGCCAAGATAGAAGGCGCGGGGCCGTTGATGGTCATGGACACGCTGGTGCTGGGGTTGCACAAATCGAATCCGCCATAGAGCACTTTCATGTCGTCCAAAGTGGCAATGCTCACACCCGAGTTGCCGACCTTGCCGTAGATGTCTGGACGAGGATCGGGGTCGTTGCCATACAGCGTGACGGAGTCAAACGCCGTGGACAAACGTTTGGCGGCCATGCCTGCGCTGAGCAACTTGAAACGGGTGTTGGTTCTAAAGGCATCGCCTTCGCCGGCAAACATGCGCGTGGGATCTTCGCCTTCGCGTTTGAACGCAAAGGTGCCGGCGGTGTAGGGGAAACTGCCGGGCACGTTGTCGAGCATGAGCCACTTTAAAATCTCACCATGGTCTTCGTAAGTGGGCAAAGACACTTTGCGAATGCTGGTGCCCGACAAACTTTTGGAAATGAGCGCGGTGCGAATTTCTTTGTCGCGAATTTTCACCACATACTCATCGGCCGCGTAGGCCTTTTGCATCTCTGGCCACTGCACCAATAATTTCTTTGCGCCAGGGTCTTGCGTTTCTTCTCTTCGATTTGCCAGATCGATTGCAGCCTCTGAGGCTTTGGCGCGCCCTGGCTTGTCGACTTCCAGCATGACGGCAGCAGCCCGCAATTGCTGAATTTCGCGGGCCAATTGTGCTTGCGCGCGAGCTTGTTTTTTATAGCCACGAACGGTGTCACTGATTTCTGCCAAGTAGCGTGTGCGCGCAGTGGGCACCACAGGGGTTTGGTTGGTGCTGTGTCGAACGTCGACTGTGGGTAGCAGGCCTTCCTTCAACTTCAAACCCAATTCGCCCAATCGAACTTTGAGTGCTTGGTACAAAGCGGTCACGCCATCGTCGTTGAAGCGAGCAGCCATGGTGCCAAACACGGGCATTTTTTCTGTGGGCACGGTCCAAGCTTCTTGGTTGCGTTGAACTTGTTTGGCTACATCACGCAGCGCATCGCTGGCACCTTTGCGGTCAAACTTGTTGATGGCCACAAACTCTGCAAAGTCGAGCATGTCGATTTTTTCTAACTGGCTGGCCGCACCAAATTCTGGCGTCATGACGTACATGGGCAAGTCAACGTGCGGCACGATGGCAGCATCGCCTTGACCAATGCCAGAGGTTTCAACCACCACCACATCAAAGCCAGCCACCTTGCAAGCGGCCACCACATCGGGCAGCGCCGCAGAAATTTCGCTGCCAAAATCGCGCGTGGCCAAACTGCGCATGAACACGCGCTGGCCATTGCGCCAAGGGTTGATGGCATTCATGCGAATGCGATCTCCCAAGAGTGCACCGCCACTCTTGCGCCGTGAGGGGTCGATGGACACCACTGCGATGCGCAAGTCATCACCTTGGTCTAAACGCAAACGACGAATGAGTTCGTCGGTTAAAGAAGATTTGCCAGCGCCGCCAGTACCGGTAATGCCCAGCACGGGTACTTTGTGCAGAGCGGCCTCTGTGCGCAATGCAGCCACCATGTCGGCAGAAGCGCTGCCATTTTCTAAAACGGTGATCAGTTGAGACAAGGCGCGCCAATGGACTTCGGTGTTGCCTTGAATGGCTTTCAAATCTTTGGGGGCATAAGGGCTGAGGTCTTTGTCGCAGCGCATGACCATCTCGCCAATCATGCCGGCCAAGCCCATGCGTTGGCCGTCTTCGGGGCTGTAAATGCGGCCTACGCCATAAGCGTGCAACTCGCGAATGGCTGCAGGAACAATGACACCGCCGCCGCCGCCAAAGACTTGGATGTGTTCACCGCCGCGCTGGCGCAACAGGTCGACCATGTATTTGAAATACTCGACGTGGCCGCCTTGGTAGGAGCTGATGGCAATGCCTTGCGCGTCCTCTTGCAAAGCGGCCGTGACCACTTCATCGACGGAGCGGTTGTGACCCAAGTGAATCACTTCGGCACCCATGCTTTGCAAAATGCGGCGCATGATGTTGATGGCCGCATCGTGGCCATCAAACAAACTGGCGGCAGTGACAAATCGCACTTTGTGCGTGGGGCGGTATTCGGCGAGGGCTTTGTATTCGGCAGACAAGTCGGTCATGTCAAGGTTCCAGTCAAGGATGAAAAGGGCCGCATGAGGAAGCGGCTCAGCCTAATTGACGTTTACGTCAACGTCAATCTGCGATCTTAGCGCTTTTACTTAGAAAAGTCTTACAAATCAACATGCCAGCCAACATGGCGGCGGTGAAAATCAGGGCATCTGTGCTCAAAAGAGCGCTGGCGAGAGCCGGACCTGGACAGTAGCCCACCAAGCCCCAGCCCGCACCAAACAAGACAGCACCGCCCACCAGTGGTAAGTCGATGTGTCGCTGGTCGGGTTCATGGAATTGGTCGGCGAATCGGGGAGCTTGAGCTATTCTTTGTGTCCATCCAAAGGCCAGCAAGGTGACGCAGACGGCACCGCCCATGACAAAGGCCAAAGTTGGGTCCCAAAGCCCTGGAAATGGCCCTTTTCCGATGGCGGTGATGTCTAAAAACCCCAATACTTTGAGAGGCTGCGTCATGCCAGACAAAACCAAGCCTGCCGAAAATAAAAGGCCAGCAGAGAAGGCCAAGCCAAGACGGCCAGCGCGTTCGGGTTGTGAACTCATGCTGCACCTCGCATCAAAGTGACGGCCAGCATACCTGTGGCCATAAACACACCAACGGCTATCAAGGACCTGAGGGACAGCCTGCCCAAGCCGCACACCCCATGGCCACTGGTGCAGCCACTTCCCCAGACGGTTCCAATGCCTACCAAAAGCCCTGCAGGAATGAGCAAGTAAAGTGGTCTGGTGGAGAGGGTGGGGACCTCCAAGCCTTGACCCAAAAGGCATCCACCCAAAATCAAGCCTGCTAAAAACGCCCAACGCCATGTGTCGGGGTGAGTGGGGGCGGCAATTGTTTCCGAGGTGATACCGCTGATACCCGCAATGCGGCCAAGGCCCCACCATAGGAGCCAACTGGCTAAACCAATCAGAATACCGCCGAGTCCGGCAGTGAGATAAGGGTGCAAATTAGAAAGCATCGATGAGAGTTTCGCGTGTGTGTGTTCAAAAGCTGACAAAAGTTATCATAATTTGTGGTCCTCCAGAAAGATTTCCATGAGCCGCATTGCCAATCCTGAAAAAAAGAAAGCCCTTTGTGCCCGTCTGGCCCGAATTGAAGGCCAATTGCGGGGTTTGCAAAAACTGATCGAGACCGATGCAGACTGCGAAAAAATCGCCCAACAAATGGCGGCATCGCGCAAAGCCTTGGACAAATCCTTTTTTGCCATGGTGGCGTGCATGATCGAGCAGGGTGATCTATCGGCAGAACATGTGGCCGAAATGCTCACGAAATTTGCTTGAAGTTTGAAATGAACAATTCTCAAGCACAAGCACAAGTTATTCAACTGTTCGACAGCGATTCCAGCACCTACACCTATTTGGTCTTTGACCCGGACACCCTAGAAGCCGTCATCATTGACCCCGTGGACGATCAAATTGCACGGGATCAAAAGCTCATTCAAGACAAAGGTCTCAAAGTCAATTGGGCTTTAGAAACGCATGCGCATGCAGACCACATTACCAGCGCAGGTTTGCTAGCTGAACATTTGGGATTGAAAACAGCAGCGCCTGAAGCTTGTCACATTGGGACTGCATCGGTTCAACTGGTCGATGGTCAAATGATTCCGTTTGGTGCTTTTGCTCTCAAGGCTTTGCACACCCCGGGACATACAGCCGGCAGCATGAGTTTTTACGTGGCTGCCAGCCAAGGCGGACATATTTTCACGGGCGATACCTTGCTCATTGAGGGTTGTGGCCGCACAGACTTTCAGTCGGGCAGTGCCGAAGCGTTGTATCACAGCCTGACTGAGATCTTGTTCAAATTGCCAGAAGACACCACCGTCTGGCCAGGGCATGATTACAAAGGTCGAACCCATTCAAGCATTGGCCATGAAATCAAAAACAACGTGCGTGTTGCGGGTCAAACCAAAGAGCAGTTTGTGAAGACCCTGCACGAGTTGAACCTGCCTAAGCCGCGCCGAATAGACGAAGCGGTCCCCGCCAATTTAAATTCTGGATTACGGCAAGATGCCGGAGGAGAGCCTGTGCGAAATGATGTTCTAACCATTCGAGCCGCAGACGGTTATGCTGGCGATGTATCGCCTGAATTGGCCTGGCACTGGGTGCAGTCGGGCGAAGCTGTCATGGTCGATGTGCGATCTGATGCCGAGCGTGCGTGGGTGGGCTTTGTACCCGAAGCCAAGCCCTTGGCTTGGAAGCAGTGGCCGGTGGTCGATGTGAATCCGGAATTTGACGCGGGTATTCAACGCATTGCGGCTGAGGGGCTCAAAATTGTGTTGCTGTGCCGAAGCGGCGTCAGATCTGTCGCTGCTGCTCAAAGGGCCACGCAACTGGGCATTGAGGCCTTCAATATTTTGGAAGGTTTTGAGGGCGATCCTGATGCCCACGCACATCGGGGCAATTTGGGTGGCTGGAAAATGCGCGGATTGCCCTGGAGACAAAATTGATGACGACCAAAACCTCCCCTGAGTCACTCAGCCCGCAAGTTCAAGCTTTGTTGGCGCGCATAGAGGCCAAGCAAGATGATGTGGTGGCACTCACGCAAGAGTTGGTGCGCATTCCTACCGTCAACCCGCCCGGCGATGCCTACGAAGCCTGCGCTCGCTTGATTGGTGAGCGACTCAAGCCGCGCGGCTTTGCGGTGGAGTATGTCAGAGCGCATGGCGCACCCGGCGATTCAGATGCCAAGCCCCGTGTCAACGTGGTGGCGCGGTGGCAAGGCTCAAGCGCCGGCGAATGCGTTCACTTCAACAGCCACATTGATGTGGTGGAAGCCGGCAGTGGTTGGCACTCCGATCCCTTCGCTGCAGAAATTCGCGATGGGAAAATTTATGGCCGTGGCACTTGCGACATGAAAGGCGGTTTGGCCGCCAGCATCATTGCATGTGAAGCCCTGATTGAATCGGGCATGCCCATCCCAGGCGCACTTGAAATCAGCGGCACCGTTGACGAAGAGTCTGGCGGCTTTGCTGGTGTGGGTTACTTGGCAGAGCGCGGTTATTTCAGCAAACCCCGTGTGCACCACGTCATCATTCCTGAGCCATTAGGCGTAGACCGAATTTGTTTGGGCCACCGCGGTGTCTGGTGGGGTGAGGTTGAAACCAAGGGCCGCATTGCGCATGGCTCTATGCCCTTTTTGGGAGACAGCGCCATCAATCACATGAGTGCGTTTATTCATTTGCTTGAAACTCAATTGCAACCCCGCTTGAAAGAACGCCATACGTCCGAGCCTGTCGAACCGCAGGGCGCGCGCGTCAGTACCTTGAATATCAACAGCATCCACGGGGGTCAAGTTGAGCAACACTATGCAACCGATGCTCGCGGCTGGCCGACCGCCGATTCGCCGTCACCTGTGGTGGCCCACAGCTGTCGCACCGTGCTCGATCGGCGATTCATTGCAGAAGAAAATTTGGAAGCTGTGAAGCAAGAAATCATTGACATGCTCGATGAATTGAAACGCACGCGCCCAGGTTTTGATTTTGGTATTCGCGACATCATGAGCTTTGTGCCCACCGCCACACCTCGCGATGCCCCTGTGGTGGATGCCACTGCGCGGGCCATTGCGCGTGTCTTGGGACGCGAACCTTCTTACATTTCCAGCCCCGGTACCTACGATCAAAAGCACATTGTGCGAACAGGCAAGCTCAAAGATTGCATTGCTTATGGCCCAGGTATTTTGGATTTGGCGCACCAGCCCAATGAGTATGTGGGCATTCAAGAATTGGTGGACTCGGCCAAAGTGATGGCCTTGGCCAGTCTGACTTTGACAGGTGCGATGCGCTAACAAAGCGCAAAGAGTTCTGGCACTTTGCAGGCAGAAGTTAAACCCCAGGCGGTCTCATCTGAATTAAATTTTGAGCAGCCTGCTCGTACGCATAGGCTACTTGTAGCAGCTCAAAATCGGCTTGCGGTTTGCCAATGAGCTGCAAGCCCATGGGCAGTCCTTGCGCATTGAATCCAGCAGGCACGCTGATCGCGGGCAAGCCTGCAAAAGTGGGGTAGATCACGACTTCCATCCAGCGGTGATAGGTGTCCATCGCTTGACCATGAATGTGGGTCGGCCAACGCTCTTTGACATCAAATGGCCAAACTTGAGCGCTGGGTATGGCCAGCACATCAAAGGTCTCAAACAGGGTGAGCATGCTTTGGTAATAGCTTGTGCGCGTGGCACTTGCTTTCATCAATTGGATGCCAGTCAGATCAAGCGATTGGTCGAACTCCCATTGAGCTTCTGGCTTGACCTTGTCTCGCCAATTCGCCATGTGCACAAAGCTCCCCACATTGCGCCCCGCCAAAGCTTTGCGCCACACCAGCCAGGCATCCCAAATCTCTTCTGGATTCATGACCAAAGACGCAGTGTCTACCTTGCACCCTGTGGTTTCTAAAACCTCGAGTGCACTTTGGCAAGTTTCCAAAATACCCGGTGCCATGGGCAGATAGCCGTTTAAGTTACCCAGCCAGCCAATGCGTTGACCTTGCAGCTTGGTTTCTAAGTTTTGAGAAAATGCCAAGCCATTTTCTTGAATAGACAAAGGTGCACGCGCATCGTAGCCAGCCTGGGTTGAAAGCAGCATGGCCAGATCAGGGACTGTGCGGGCCATGGGCCCTTCAGTGCTAAGTTGTGCAATGAACACGTCGGGCACCGATGGTTTGGGAACGCGGCCTTGCGATGGACGCATACCAAACACATGGTTCCAACCCGCTGGATTTCGAAGGCTGCCCATGAAGTCGGAACCATCTGCCACAGGCAACATGCGCTGCGCCAATGCCACGGCTGCGCCACCGCTGCTACCCCCTGCCGTTTTGCGGATATCCCAAGCATTGAGGGTAGCGCCGAATACTTCATTGAAAGTGTGTGATCCCAAACCAAATTCAGGCGTATTGGTTTTGCCAATCATGATGCAACCCGCATCTCGCATGCGCGAGGCCATGAGGCCATCTTTGGCGGCTGGGGTCAGTGGCGTCAGTGGCGAGCCTTGGCTGGTTCGAAAGCCTTGCACATCAGCCAAATCTTTGACCGCTTGGGGCAGGCCATGCATCCAGCCCTTGGTTTGACCGCGAGCCAACTGGGCATCGCGTTCGTTAGCTTGTGCTAAAAGGGCTTCTTGAGGCGCTAGGCTGACGATGGCGTTGCTGCCAGGATTGTGTTTTTCAATTTGGTTTAAAAAAGCCTGCATGACCTCGCGACACGAAACTTGCTTGCTGTGGATGGCTTGCGACAAGGCAAGCGCAGACATATTGGGGATGACCATGAGCTTATTTGACGTTGAGGGGTCTATAGTGAAATGAATTTGGACCCTGCATTTTGAGCTTAGTTTCATCCCCGCGCTGTCACTTATTTTCACTGAGGACATGACATGAACCCTGCTATCAACAGTCCTGTGAGCACGCCCACAGATTTAACGCAGTGCACAGCAGAGCAGTTGCTGCATGTGTATCGAAGTGGTCAAGCATCACCCGTCGACGCCACCAAAGCCTTGTTGGCGCGCATTGAGAAAATCAACCCAAAGCTCAATGCCTTTTCCTTGGTCGATGAAGACGTGGCCATGAACTGTGCCAAGTCCAGCGAAGCCAAGTGGCAAGCGCATCGAAAAGCAGCGCTACATGGCGGCGCCGAGGTGGGCGCTTTGGAAGGCGTGCCCGTCTCCATCAAAGACTTAATTTTGACGCGCGGTTGGCCCACCTTGCGCGGTAGCCGTACCGTCGATCCCAACCAAGCTTGGGACATCGATGCCCCCGTGACAGCTCGCTTGCGCGAAGCTGGCGCGGTCTTGTTTGCCAAAACCACAACCCCCGAATTTGGTTGCAAAGGAGAGACCAACTCACCCGCCACAGGCATCACGCGCAATCCATGGAACACGGATAAAACGCCAGGCGGATCTTCTGGCGGCACCGCTGCTGCGGTCGCGGCAGGTTTGGGTCCGATCGGTGTAGGCACTGACGGCGCGGGCAGTGTGCGTATTCCAGCTGCGTTCTGCGGCAACTTTGGTTTAAAGCCCAGCTTTGGTCGTGTCCCTGCTTATCCACTTTCTCCTTTTGGTTCTGTAGCTCATTTGGGTCCTCACTCCATGAGCGTGCGTGATGCAGCGCTCATGATGAATGTCATGAAGCAGCCCGATGCCCGCGACTGGACGTCTTTGCCACCCGATGCCACCGATTACTGCGTTGGCTTGGATGACGGCATTCGCGTTTTGCGCATTGCGTATTCACCCGCATTGGGCTACGCCAAAAACATTCACCCTGAAGTAGCCGCCGCTGTCGAAACGGCCGTGACGGTGTTGCAAAGTTTAGGCGCACAGGTTGAGCAAATCGACCCAGGCTTTGAAGACCCCCTAGAAATTACGACGGGCTTGTGGTTCTTGGGGGCACTCTCCGTTTGGGAAGGCCTTTCGGCTGAGCAACAAGCTTTAGCCGATCCTGATTTCAAAGCTGAAGCCATGTTGGGTGAAAAGCTCAGTGCCATGGACGTGCAGCAATTGAATTTAAAGCGCGGCGCATTGGGCTCGCACATGCGTCAGTTCATGCAGAAATACGATTTGTTGGTCACGCCCTCGGTGGCTGTGCCAGCATTTGACGCGCGCCCCGCAGGACAACAAGCCATGACACCCGAAGCCATGTTGGGCTGGACGCCTTTTAGCTATCCGTTCAACCTCACGCAGCAACCGGCTTCGACCATTCCTTGCGGGCTGACCCAAGATGGCTTGCCCATTGGCCTCCAATTTGTGGGCCGCATGTTTGACGATGCGTTGGTTTTGCGTGCATCCAGGGCCTATGAATCTGTCTGCCCTATCCCTCGACCTCAGATTTGATAGACGTGTTGGCGCTTAGCCGCTGAAAAATCATTATCATCCGCACATGACATTTTTGGCAATCGACGTTGGCAACACTCGTTTGAAGTGGGCGCTCTACGATAAGCCTCACACCCAAGCCACTGTTTTGGCTCAAGGTGCAGAGTTTTTAGAAAACATCGAAACCCTCATTGAAGGGTCATGGGCCAACTTGCCTGTGCCTCAGTACATGCTGGGTTGCGTGGTGGCCGGCGATGCCGTGAAGCGCCGCGTTCAAGAGCAAATGGAGCTTTGGGATGTAGCCCCGCAGTGGGTGGTGTCATCCGCTGCTGAAGCTGGTGTCAGCAACGGCTACGATCATCCCACTCGCTTAGGTTCAGACCGTTGGGTGGCCATGGTCGGCGCGCGCCATCGCATGCTGACCAAGGGGCATGAAAAACCCTTGGTGGTGGTCATGGTGGGCACAGCCGTCACGGTGGAAGCGCTCGATCAGCATGGTAAATTTTTAGGCGGTTTCATCTTGCCGGGGCACGGCATTATGTTGCGCGCTCTAGAGTCTGGCACGGCTGGCTTGCACGTGCCAACGGGCGAAGTCAGACCCTTTCCCACCAACACCAGCGATGCACTCACCAGTGGTGGCACCTATGCCATTGCGGGGGCCTGTGAACGCATGGTGCAACACCTCAGAGAGCACACAGGCCTAGAGCCACAATGTGTGATGACCGGTGGTGCGGGTTGGAAAATGGCGCCCAGCATGGCCATTCAATTTGAGTTGGTTGACAGCCTTATTTTTGACGGTCTGTTGAAGCTGGCGCAAACGCGTTTTGCTTGAAAGCTTCAAGCTGTGTTAGCCGCGTAGGCGTTTGTCAACTGCATCAAATGAGCACGCGCTTGTTCATTTTCCAAGTAAGGTGCCAGCAACAACAGCACATGCCGCGCACCCCTCGCTAGCGCATCACCTGCACTCTCGGGTTCCATGGCGTGGCGTGGGTTGCGCACGTATTCATAACTGAGCCAGTAAGTCACCACCACGGACATGCTGGCCGACAGGGTGATGAAGTTCTCTGGCTCATTGCGAATGTGGCCTTGCTTGGCTAAAGCCTTTAACAATTGCTGAAGTTATGCCTTTTTAACTTCTAAGATGTGCTTTAAATTGGTTTCGAGGTGGCGATTTTTAGACAGCAGATCGTTGAGGTCTCGGTACAAAAACCGATGCTCCCAAATGAGTTCAAA
>Ga0114976_10002919_pt1 | contig 10695 bp, 7 predicted proteins | sample S_130805_EF_Meta_FD_87319 | JGI IMG/M metagenome (GOLD analysis project Ga0114976, IMG submission 87319) | Freshwater microbial communities from Lake Simoncouche, Canada to study carbon cycling - S_130805_EF_MetaG | ecosystem: Environmental > Aquatic > Freshwater > Lake | place: Lake...
GCCCTAGCCGATGGCAGGTTGGCCTACCTGGATTTCGGCATGATGAGTGAGGTGAGTCGCGAGTCCCGCACCGGCCTGATCCAGGCGGTGGTCCATCTAGTGAATCGTGACTTCACCTCCCTCTCCCAAGACTTCGTCAAACTTGGCTTCTTGAGTGAACAGGTGAATCTGGAGCCGATCGTGCCCGCCTTCGAAGGGGTGTTTGGCCAAGCCCTGGAAATGGGCGTCAGCCGAATGGACTTTAAAGCAGTGACGGATGATCTTTCTGGGGTGATGTATCGGTTTCCCTTTCGCGTCCCCCCCTACTACGCCCTGATTATTCGTTCACTGGTCACCCTCGAAGGCATCGCCTTGAGTGTGGATCCCAATTTCAAAATTCTTGGCGCAGCCTATCCCTATTTCGCCCGGCGTCTGATGGAAGATCCCGATCCTGAACTGCGCCAAAGCCTGCGGGAAATGCTCTACGACGGCGATGAATTCCGCTGGGAGCGGCTGGAGAGCCTGATCGGCAGTGCCTCCCTGCAGGACCAACTGGATCTCGATGGCCTGCTGGATCAGGTGCTGGATTTCCTGTTCTCCCCCAAGGGCGGCCTGCTGCGTCAGCAATTGGTGGATGCCGTGGTGAAACGCATGGACGATCTGGCCTGGCGCACCACCCTGCGCCTGGGCCGACAGATGCCGCAACGCCTTCTGCCACCGGGGCTGAGGGAACGGCCCCAACCACTCAACACCGGCCCCCTGATGGACCTCGAACCGATCCGTCAGCTGGTAGCGATCTTGAAAAACCTTCCAGGTTTCCAGCCCCAACTGCTGTTCAAGCGTCTGCCGCGGGTGCTGGGGGAACCGGAACTACGCCGCATGGGCCTGGAGGTGGCCCGGGGCCTCGCCGAACGCAGCATGGTCCACCTGGTGCGCGACCTCCTGGTCTCCCCTGCGCTGCTGAGGTCCCCCTGACCCCGGCCTACAGTCCCCACTCACCTTCCACCCAATCCCGCCGGTGAAGCAAAGGAGCAAGCGGCAACGGCTTCTGGCAATCACCCTCGGCCTAGGGCTGGGCCTTGGAGCACCCGCCTCCCAGGCCGCTGAGAATCTCGTTTTCGTGAGCGGGGCCTTCCGCCGCTCCCTGCCGGTAGCCGACCTGGAGCACCTGGCCACCACGGGCCAGGCCCGGGGGTTGCTGGCCCAGGGCCTCGCCCTCGGCAAGCAGAACCCCACGGAGGTGGCCAGGATGCTGAACGAGAAGATTCCCCTGCCGGTGGCCCTGGTGAGCCGCTTGCTCAACACCCGCATCGGCGAAGCGATCCTGGAACGGCTGGCCCGGGTGATCTTTCCTCTGAACACCCCCTCGGTGGGCATCCCCGCCCTGCGCTCAGCCATGGTGATCGGGATCGTGGACGGGAAGGGGTCCCTCTCGGCGATGTCCTTCCTACGGGCCTATCCAAACGACAACATTGAGGTGAGCATTCCCGCGCTGATGGCGTTGATGCAGAAAGCCAGCTCGATCTCCGATCTGGTGCGTTTCTTCTCCGAATCCCCCCTGGATGGCCTGCGGGGCACCACGCCACCCAAGCCCTGACCGGGGCGCAGCGTAAATTCAAGGCAGCCCTAGCCCTGTTGCCGTGCCCCTGCTCGACGTTCTGCGGCGCCTGGGCCCGCAGCCCACCCTGCAGGACTGGCCAGGGCTGATCAACGCCTATCGCCGCTGGCTGCCGGTTTCCAAGGCCACGCCGGTGATCACCCTGCGGGAAGGAGCCACCCCCCTGATCCCCGCCCCGGTGATCAGCGAACGGATTGGCCGGGGCGTGAAGGTGTTGCTCAAATACGACGGCCTCAATCCCACCGGCTCCTTCAAGGATCGGGGCATGACGATGGCGATCAGCAAGGCCAAGGAAGCGGGCTCCGAGGCCGTGATCTGCGCGAGCACGGGGAACACCTCAGCGGCCGCCGCCGCCTACGCCCGCCGGGGCGGCATGCGGGCCTTCGTGCTGATTCCCGATGGCTACGTGGCCCAGGGCAAGCTGGCCCAGGCCCTGCTCTACGGCGCTGAAGTGCTGGCGGTGCAGGGCAATTTCGACCGGGCCCTGGCGATCGTGCGCGATGTGGCGGATCGCTATCCGGTCACCCTGGTGAACTCCCTCAACCCCTACCGGCTGCAGGGTCAGAAAACGGCCGCCTTTGAGGTGGTGGATGCGCTGGGGGAAGCCCCCGACTGGCTCTGCATCCCCGTGGGCAACGCCGGCAATATCAGCGCCTACTGGATGGGCTTCAATGAATACAAAGCAGCCGGCCACAGCAAGGTGCTGCCTCGGATGATGGGCTTCCAGGCGGCCGGCGCTGCCCCCCTGGTGCTGGGCCACACCGTGGACAATCCAGACACCATCGCCACGGCGATCCGCATCGGCAATCCGGTGAACAAGGAGAACGCCCTCAAGGCCCGCAACGAAAGCAAGGGCGACTTCATGGCCGTCACCGATGCGGAGATCATCGAGGCCTACAAGCTGCTGGGCAGCGGCGAAGGGGTGTTCTGCGAACCCGCCAGCGCGGCCTCCGTGGCCGGACTGCTCAAACGCCGGGAGGAGGTGCCCCAGGGCGCCACGGTGGTGTGCGTCCTCACCGGCAATGGCCTGAAGGACCCGAGCACCGCCATCGAACACAACGACTCCCACTTCCACACCGGGCTGGATCCGGACATCGCCACGGTGGCCCGGGTGATGGGCTTCTGAGACCAAGCCCCACCGGCTCGGGCGACCCCCACCATCCATCGGCCCCGAACTCCGGTTCGGGGCTTTTTTGATGGCCGGCGCCACCCCGAACCCACCCCTCACCGCCAGGACAGCCACCAAAGCGTCCACCATGCAGCCGATGAAAAAGCTGGGGAAAGCCCTGGGGTCGTCGGGGGAGAACGGCACCCTCTCAGGAGCCATCGTTTTCCCCAGGGCCGGGAAACCATGGAAAACCGTTGCTTCTCCCCATTTGCCCCAACCCACTCCCCAGGGCTGAACGGCCGCCCAAGCTGTGATCACCGGACCTCTGCGGGGTTTTCCCCGGTTTCCCCCGCCTCTACGACGACGAGCTTTTCTTCTTTCTTCAAGACTTTTCAATCCTTTCGTGGACGGGAGCGGGAAAACATTCAGGGGGCCCGTTGCGCTTTGTCCCGCCCTGTGAAACGGTGGGCCGGCGCCATCCCCTCTCCTTCCCTCCAGGCCCCACCCATGAAGCTGGTCTGCTCCCAGGCCGAACTGAACGCCAGCCTCCAGCTGGTGAGCCGTGCTGTGGCGGGTCGCCCCACCCATCCGGTGCTGGCCAATGTGTTGCTCACCGCCGATGCGGGCACCGGCCGGCTCAGCCTCACCGGCTTCGATCTCAGCCTGGGCATCCAGACCAACCTGCCGGCCGCCGTGGAGCGCAGCGGTGCGATCACCTTGCCGGCGCGCCTGTTCAGCGACATCGTCAGCCGCCTCTCCTCCGACAGCCCGGTCACCCTCGATTGCCCGCCCGGGGAGGAGCAGGTGGAGCTCACCAGCCTGTCTGGCAGCTACCAGATGCGTGGCATGCCCGCCGAGGACTTTCCGGATCTGCCGCTGGTCCAGAGCGGCGTGCCGATCCGTCTCGATGCCGACGCCCTGGTGCGGGGCCTGAGGGCCACCCTGTTCGCCAGCAGTGCCGATGAGGCCAAGCAACTCCTCACCGGCGTCCACCTTCGCCTCGATGGCAACGGCCTCGAATGCGCCGCCACCGATGGCCACCGTCTGGCGGTCCTGCGGCTGAGCCATCAGCTGGCTGGGGAGGCCCCCAAGGCGTCCAGCCAGGAGTCCACCAACGTGGATGGCGAGCCCTTTGCGGTCACCGTGCCGGCCCGGTCCCTGCGGGAGCTGGAGCGGCTGCTGTCCGGTCGGCCCTCCGCGGAACCGCTCAGCCTGTTCTGTGAGCGGGGTCAGGTGGTGGTGCTCTGGGCGGATCAGGTGCTCACCAGTCGCAGTTTGGATGGCACCTATCCCGGCTACCAACAGTTGATTCCGGAGGCCTTCAATCGGCGCATCAGCCTGGATCGTCGGGCCTTTGTGGCGGCGCTAGAGCGGGTGGCGGTGCTGGCGGACCAGCACAACAACGTGGTCAAACTCTCCAGTGATCCGGCCACCGGCAAGGTGCAGGTCCGGGCCGATGCCCAGGATGTGGGCCGTGGGTCCGAATCCCTGGCGGCCACCTTGGAGGGGGAGGCGATTGAGATCGCCTTCAACGTGCGCTACTTGCTGGATGGTTTGAAAGCCATGGCGGCCGAGCAGGTGGTGCTGCAGTGCAATGCCCCCACCACCCCCGCCGTGCTGGTGCCCTTCGGTGACGAATCCGCCTTCACCTACCTGGTGATGCCGGTTCAGATCCGCAGTTGAGATGGCGGCCCTGCCGGAGCAGCTGCTGCTGAGTGATCTGCTGCGCCTGCGGGTGCGCTGCGATCAGGGACTGGACCATGGGGCCGGTGTGATGGGTTGGATGCATCCCCCCGTTCACCGCCTGTTGGGGTGGGTCTCTAAGCCCTCCGCCTTCGCCCCTGGCCGGTTGGTGTGGCGCCTGGATCAGCTGCGGGGACTGAGTGAGGTGGAGGCCTTCGTGCGGGGCGAACCGGAGTCCACCGATCCCGCCACCCTGGAGCGGTTGCCCACGTTGATGGAGGCCAGCTTGCTTGGAGTGGGTGGGATTCCCCTCGGCAGCGTTGTGGATGCGGCGGTGGAGCTCCGCAGTGGCCGCATCCTCCACTACCTCGTAGCCCGCAGTGATCCGCGCCTGCCCGGCAGCAGCCGCTGGCGGCTCAGTCCGGATCGGATCCTGGATCAGCAGCCCGGTCGGGTGGAAACGGCCCTGGAGCAGTTGGATGATCTGCCCCTGGTCCGGGCCAGTGTGCGGCAGGAATTCCTGCGCCGCTCCCGCCGTTGGCGGGACCAGGTGGGGGAGGAGACGGCACGGCTGCGCCAGCAGGTGCAGCAGGCGGGGGGCCGCTTTGAGGAGAAGATCGAGGGATGGTTGGAGGAGCCGCCGTGGGAGGGGGAGGCCCCGGAGTCGCGGCGGCCACGTTGGCCGGAGGATCGCCCCGATCCCCTCGACGACTGGGATCGGCCGGAGGCCCCGCCTCAGCCGCCGCCGGCCCGTCCCCGGGAACGTCCGCGGGGGCGCGATGCCGGCGAGGATCCCTGGATCTGAGCTGATCCCATTGCATCGGATCTCACTGATCGCATCGGATCTCACTGATCTGATCGGAGTTGGATACTGGAAGCCCTTGCCGTGGTGCTTCGGTGGCCCTCTCCCCTAGCCCGTCCTTCCCGGTTGCTGAGGCCTTGCGCAAGGAGGGGCTGAGTCAGGCGGACTACGACGAGATCTGTCGCCGCCTGGGTCGGGCGCCCAACCGGGCCGAACTCGGCATGTTCGGTGTGATGTGGTCGGAGCATTGCTGTTATCGCAATTCACGGCCGCTGCTGCAGGGATTTCCCACCACTGGACCGCGCATTCTGGTGGGACCCGGCGAGAACGCTGGGGTGGTGGATCTGGGGGAGGGCCAGCGGCTGGCGTTCAAGATTGAGAGCCATAACCACCCCTCCGCGGTGGAGCCGTTCCAGGGGGCGGCCACCGGGGTGGGGGGCATTTTGCGGGACATCTTCACGATGGGAGCCCGCCCGATTGCCCTGCTCAATGCCCTGCGCTTTGGGCCGTTGGAGGACGAGCGCAACGTGGGGTTGATGGAGGGGGTGGTGGCCGGCATCGCCCACTACGGCAATTGCGTGGGGGTTCCCACCGTGGGCGGTGAGGTGGCATTTGATCCCAGCTATTCCGGCAATCCCCTGGTGAATGCCATGGCCTTGGGGTTGATGGAAACCGAGGAGATTGTGCGTGCTGGCGCTGAAGGGGTGGGCAATCCGGTGGTGTATGTGGGCAGTACCACGGGCCGCGATGGCATGGGTGGCGCCAGCTTTGCTTCGGCCGAGCTCACCGAGGCCTCCCTCGACAACCGGCCGGCCGTGCAGGTGGGGGACCCATTTCTGGAGAAGGGGTTGATTGAGGCCTGCCTGGAGGCGTTTCAGAGCGGGGATGTGGTGGCGGCTCAGGACATGGGGGCCGCCGGTCTCACCTGCAGCTGTTCGGAGATGGCGGCCAAGGGTGGCGTGGGGGTGGAGCTCGACCTCGATCGGGTGCCCGCCCGGGAGCAGGGCATGACGGCCTACGAATTCCTGTTGTCGGAATCCCAGGAGCGGATGTTGTTTGTGGTGAAGCCGGGCCGGGAGGAGGCGTTGATGGCCCGCTTCCGGCGCTGGGGCCTGCAGGCGGCGGTGGTGGGTCGGGTGCTGGAGGAGAACGTGGTGCGGGTGCTGCAGCACGGCCAGGTGGTGGCGGAGGTGCCCGCCAGTGCGCTGGCCGATGACACCCCGATCAACGAGCACCACCTGATCAGTGAGCCCCCGGAGTCGATTCAGGCCCACTGGCGCTGGCGGGAGGCGGAGCTGCCGGCGGTCGGGCCGGAGGGCCTCCCGGGGCCGGAGGGGTGCCTGGGCTGGGCGGAGGTGCTGTTGCGCCTCCTGGATGACCCCACGATTGCCAGCAAGCGCTGGGTGTGGCGGCAGTACGACCACCAGGTGCAGGCCAACACGGTGGTGCTCCCTGGCGGGGCGGATGCGGCGGTGGTGCGGCTGCGGCCCCAGCAGGGGGAGGGCTCCCTCCAGCCGTCCCGGCGGGGGGTGGCGGCGGTGGTGGATTGCCCCAACCGTTGGGTGGCGCTGGATCCGGAGCGGGGGGCGATGGCGGCGGTGGCCGAGGCCGCCCGCAATCTCAGTTGTGTGGGGGCCGAGCCTTTGGCCGTCACCGACAACCTCAATTTTCCGTCCCCCGACACCGCGACGGGCTATTGGCAGCTCGCCCTGGCCTGCCGGGGATTGGCCGAGGCCTGCCGGGTGTTGGAGACCCCGGTGACCGGCGGCAACGTTTCGCTCTACAACGAAACGCGGCTTCCGGATGGAACCATGCAACCGATTCAGCCCACGCCGGTGGTCGGCATGGTCGGGTTGGTGCACGACCTGAAGCGGATGGTGGGTCTGGCCTGGCGCCAACCCGGGGCGGCGCTCTGGCTGCTGGGGGTGCCCTTGGAGGCGGGGGAGGCGCCGCCGGACGATCGGGTGACGTTGGCCGGCAGCAGCTATCTGGCGGTGCTGCATGGCCTGGTCACGGGCCGTCCGCCGCTGGTGGATCTGGCATTGGAACGGCAGGTGCAGGCGTTTCTGCGCCAGGCCATCGGGTCGGGTCTGGTGGAGTCGGCCCATGATTTGAGCGACGGTGGCCTGCTGGTGGCGGTGGCGGAAAGTGCGATCGCCTCGGGTTTTGGGGCCCATCTGGAGCTGCCCGCGGGTGAGGGTCGCCTGGATCGGCGCTTGTTTGGGGAGGGAGGGGCCCGGGTGCTGGTGACCGTGGCAGCGGCCCAGGCGGAGGCCTGGCAGCGGGCCCTGGTGGCGGCGGCCGTGCCCGCGAGCCCGTTGGGGGTGGTGGTGGCGGAGCCGCAGTTGCGGGTGAGCCAAGGCCAAAGCCCTGTGCTGGATGTGTCCGTGGATCGGCTGGCGGGGGCCTTTGAGCAGGGGATCCCCCGCCGCCTGGCCCAGGGCGGCCTTCCCCCCAGGCTTGAGCCTTCGATGCGTCAGGATCAGGACTCCCCGACGGTGGCCTGCTCCGTGCCGATGGCTGAGCCCGTGTTTCCGGCTGACGCCGCCCCCGCCGCAGGCCCCTCCCCGGAGAGCTTGAGTGAGCGCCCGGATAAACCCGAGGAGGCTTGTGGCGTGTACGGCGTGATGGCGCCGGACCAGGCCGTGGCCAATCTGACCTATTTCGGCCTCTATGCCCTGCAGCACCGCGGCCAGGAGTCGGCCGGCATCGCCGTGTTCGATGACCGCAAGGTGCGGCTGCACAAGGACATGGGCCTGGTGAGTCAGGTGTTTGACCAGGCGGTGTTGGAGCGGATGCCCGGCCAGCTGGCCATTGGTCACAACCGCTATTCCACCACCGGCAGCAGCAAGGTGTGCAATGCCCAGCCGGTGGTGTTGATGACGCGCCTTGGACCGTTTGCCCTGGCCCATAACGGCAACCTGGTGAATGCCGCCGAACTGCGCCTGGCCCTGGACCACCTGGCGGGGGAATTCACTTCAACCACCGATTCGGAGTTGATCGCCTTTGCGCTGCAGCAGGCGGTGGAGGGGGGGCTGGATTGGAATGCTGCGATTCGTGCGGCGGCCGGTCAGTGCCGCGGGGCGTTCAGTTTGGTGATCGGAACCACCGCCGGCTTGTTTGCCCTGCGGGATGGCCACGGCATTCGCCCTTTAGTGTTTGGCCAACTGGGTGATCCGGAGCAGGGGCAGTGGGTGGTGAGCAGCGAAAGTTGCGGTCTAGATATTATTGGTGCTCGCTATCTCGATGATGTTCAACCTGGTGAGTTAATTCATTTCCGTGCGCGCGATCCCGAGTTGGATCGGCAGCGTTGGTGTGAAGAACCACCTAAGCTGTGTGTGTTTGAGATGATTTATTTTGCCCGTCCAGATAGTCGGTTTTTTGGTGAATCGCTGTATAGCTATCGCGTTCGCATCGGGGAGGTGCTGGCCCGTGAAACTCCCGTGGCGGCTGATTTGGTGATCGGAGTTCCGGATTCGGGAATCCCGGCGGCGATTGGTTATTCCCAGGCTAGTGGTATTCCCTATGCGGATGGCTTGATCAAGAATCGCTATGTTGGACGTACGTTCATTCAGCCCACCCAGGCGATGCGGGAGGCGGGGATCCGGGTGAAGCTCAATCCCCTCCCCGATGTGCTGGCGGGTAAGCGAGTGGTTGTGATCGATGATTCCATCGTTCGTGGCACCACCAGCCGCAAATTGGTTCAGGCCCTGCGGGATGCCGGGGCCAGTGAGGTGCACATGCGGATCAGTTCGCCCCCGGTGACCCATCCTTGTTTTTATGGCATCGACACCGACACCCAGGACCACCTGATTGCCGCCCGGTTGACCCTGGCCGAAATTGAACAGCACCTGGGCGTGGATTCCTTGGCCTATCTCACCAGGACCGGCATGGTGGAAGCTGCCCAGACCCAGGCGGGAAACTTCTGTACGGCCTGCTTCGATGGGGATTACCCCATCGCCATGGATGAGGAGGTGCGGCGCAGCAAGTTGATGCTGGAACCGGCAGGGTTGGCGGCTAAGGGCTGAAGCAGGGTATTGGCAGAGGCAGTTGTCAATCCGCATGCTCGAACCAGTGCATTCGCGATGGAATCACTCATGAAGGAATCGTCCGTTCTAGATATCTGCCTTTTCAAGTGGAGGTATGGCTCCGAAGTCCATAAGGACGTTGATGTTAAGGCGAATCACATTGCGGGGTGTTCATTAGGACTAGAAATGCTATTCCATAGTGGCAGGCAAGAAGCCTGCGGCAGCGGAGCAATGATTTGATGGCGGCATGTTCACTCGAGGGGCTGGTTAGGCGTCACTCTCGGAGCCTTGTTCAAACTGCTGAGCTTCCATCTTCCTCCGACGCTCGTCGAGAAGTTCTCCATCAAACATCCAGTATTCGGACCCGCTTGCTGCTGGCGTCTGGTAGCCCAGCGAGTGAAGGACCCTCAATGCTGCTAAGGACGGGCTGAGGACATCACCCTGATAGATAATCTTTCCACCCTCAGAGACAACGGCAGTAATGTTCTCGTCGCGTGAGAAGGTCAGCGTGTCTCCAGGCTTGATTCCCAATGACTCCAGCTTGATTCTGGGGCGACGCGATTTGATCTTATCCAAGGCGACTTGTTCGTCCTTGTCGACCTCAGGGAGGCCTGGCTTGACTTCCTTAAAGTTGCCGATGCTGATGGCAAGGATCACCCGCTCGGGTTCTACTTTGAAGAACTCTCGCTTCGGGTTAATTCGGTTTTCCGAGAACAGTTGATGTAGGATTTTTTCCAGCTTCACGCAGTCATCGACCTCAGCCGCGAAGTAGCACTCAAAGGGTAGAGGGACACCTGTTGACGAGTTGAGGCTCGAGATCCGCGTGGAAAGATCTTCGGTTCTCCCGACCTTGACAAGGCCAGGCATCGCTTCATTGGTCAGGATGTAAACAATCTCGGCCACGGTGAAGGCGTTGAGTATGTGAAGATTAACGCTGACCATCACCTGCCCGCAGAGAGCTGAATCGGAAGAGTCCCTGAGGGAGCAGTGAATCTGTGGTGGCGGGTCAGGTGCATGGCCGTGTTAGCTGCTCATCACGCGGACTCGGGGCGCTGGTGATCCTCGAAGCAGGCCATCGACGCTGAGATCCTCATCAATAGTCGGCCAGTGAATGCCAAAACCACCTCCGGCGATTTGCCAGTCATCACGATCCTTCTGAGACGCATGCAAAAGCCTTGGATACCAAGTAAGTGGAACTGAAATAGTTCTCCCGTCCTCAAGCTCGACAACAAGAACGTCATCTGTAGAAGTCACATTCATGACACGCGCCCCAGGATTAACCATGAAACTCCTCCCATGCTTTTGTCAGCATAGCCCTGTTGGTACTCACAAGCCGCTCGATGTCTCGAAGCTCTGCCGCTTTGAATCCCAGGCTTGAAGCCAGTGCGACAGGGTTTAACCACATCTTGCAGCTTGCTCGATCACGATCAACATGAACATGAGGAGGTTCGTTTGGCTCATGGCTGTGGAAATAGAC
>Ga0114976_10002922_pt1 | contig 10692 bp, 9 predicted proteins | sample S_130805_EF_Meta_FD_87319 | JGI IMG/M metagenome (GOLD analysis project Ga0114976, IMG submission 87319) | Freshwater microbial communities from Lake Simoncouche, Canada to study carbon cycling - S_130805_EF_MetaG | ecosystem: Environmental > Aquatic > Freshwater > Lake | place: Lake...
CAAGCCGATGCCAGCCGCAGGCAAAGCGGTCCACGTAAGACGACTTTTGGTCGTTGAGCACGGTGCGGTTTAGAAGTAAGTCCTGCCTGTTCTTTGATCCAGATGGTCAAAATAGACAGCGAGGGTTAGTAGTTGCGATTGACGCAGCCAAAGCTCCTGCAGGCGAATGTGGGGTCGAAAATCAGGTCGGACGGGTGGGTGTCTCCATAACTTCCGAAACTAAGCTAACGGACTCACCCAGTAGGGTTGGGTCATCAACTTAGGGAGTTTTGGTGTCAGATTCGGCCGTGAAGTCCCAGCAAAAATTTATCTTAAAAGCTATGCCCCTTTTCTTTGTTGGCATGACTTTGCGTCCGCTAACCACTTCAGTTGGTCCAGTACTTCCTGAAATTCGTGCCGAATTCGGACTCAGTGCTACCGCCGCTTCGCTACTGAGCACTCTGCCAATCCTCATGTTTGGATTTGGCGCGATGCTAGTTCCTAGATTGCTCCACCGGGTAACACCGAATCGAGCAGTTTCCGTTGCCTTGATAGCTCTTGCAATAGGTGGAACTTTGCGACTTGTACCATCTGTAATTGTTCTCTATTTAGGAACTATAGTTATCGGCCTTGGCGTAGCCGTTGGAAACGTAGTTCCGTCAATAATTACCCGCAGAGATTTCCCTAAAAATATTGGTGGAGTCATGGGGATGATCGCGGGCGCCATCTCAATCTCGGCAGCCGTTGCTGCGCTAATCACATATCCGCTAACCGAAACTTTTGGGTCCTGGCGTGGAGCGTTAGAGGTTTGGGCGATTTTGCCATTAATTGCCTGGACCGTTTGGCGCTTTTATCGCCATGCAGGAACTGTTGATGAAACCCTGACTACACCTCGCGATATGCGTGCGTTATTCCATAGCAAGTTGGCTTGGGCATTAGTTCTTTACTTTGGCTTCCAGTCTATGAATTATCATTCAATGAACGCATGGTTGCCATCTATTTTGCGAGATTCAGGAATCGATCCAACGATGGCTGGAAACCAACTAGCACTCCTAGTTCTACTCGGCTTTCCAGCTGGACTTTTTGTTCCGCCGCTGGCAGCAAAGTTCAAATCCCAGGTAACACTTTGCGTGATCTTTGTAGTTATTTTTTCGATAGGCCTAGTTGGAATTTATCTCTTTTCAACGACTGGATGGTGGCTAAATGGAACTTGGCTCTGGGTTTCGTTGCTTGGGATTGGATTAGGCTCATCATTTCCGCTGGCTTTAACTTTAGTGTTGCTTCGCTCTGATAGTCACCAAACAGCTCGAGACCTAGGCTCGTTTATGCAAGGTGGTGGTTACATCATCTCAGCGCTTGGGCCACTAACTTTGGGATTACTCAAAGACTTAACACACACGTGGGGTGCTTCATTTATTGCTTTGGGTGTAGCGCTGATCATTCAATTATTTTCCGGCATCATTATCTCCCGACCTGGAATCATTAGCGGCACATCAAAAGGGTAAATCACAAAAATCAGCACATGAGTATCAGTCCAGTCTTAACAAAGTGCAAGAATAGGGTGTGCCTAACCGACTCGTAGATTCAACATCGCCGTACTTGTTGCAGCACGCTGAAAATCCTGTTGATTGGTATCCGTGGTCTGAAGAGGCGTTTGAACTAGCTCGTAGTAGAGATGTACCGATTTTCTTAAGTGTTGGATACAGCGCTTGCCATTGGTGTCACGTTATGGCACATGAAAGCTTTGAAAACCCTTCCGTTGCAGCCTTGATGAATGAGTACTTTGTGAACATAAAGGTAGATCGTGAAGAGTTGCCTGCCGTTGATTCGTTGTACATGGAGGCAACTCAGGCAATGACTGGACAAGGTGGTTGGCCAAATTCAGTTTGGCTTGACCATGATCGAAGGCCTTGGTACGCGGGAACTTATTTTCCTCCCCGCCCATCACATGGAATGCCCTCGTTCACCCAAGTCCTCCTAGCATTAAATGACACTTGGACCAACGAGCGAGAGCGAGTTAGTGAATCGTCGACTCGAATCATGGAGCACATCGGATCACGAAATGAACTAATTGTTAAATCTAAATCAGAATTTACTCGAGATGAAATTTCATTTGCAGTAACTTCAGGCATAGATTCTCTCGCTTTAGGTTTTGATTCGGTAAATGGCGGATTTGGTGATGCTCCCAAATTCCCACCCTCTCTGGCATTGGAATTCCTGCTTAGATGTGAAGCATTAAATAAAATTGAAGGCAGCGAATCAGACTTTCGCATTATGCAAATGGTCGAGCAAACCTGTGATGCCATGGCACGTGGTGGAATTTACGACCAACTAGGTGGAGGTTTTGCTCGGTATAGTGTGGATGCAACCTGGACCGTTCCACACTTTGAAAAAATGCTCTACGACAATGCGCAACTTCTTTCCATATATGCACATCTATATCGCCTGACCGGGGATACGCAAGCGCTACGGATTACAACTGAAACTGCGGAGTTCCTAATTCGTGAAATGCAAACCCCAGAAGGTGGCTTCGCAGCAGCGCTTGATGCCGATAGCAACGATCTGGAAACTGGGCATACCGAAGAAGGCGCTTTCTATGCCTGGACGCCGAAGCAAATAACCGAAGTGCTCGGTGCGGCTGATGCAGATGGGGTGATACGCCTTGGCCATGTAACCGTAGATGGAACTTTCGCACTCAGTAACACGGTTCTAACTCTTCACCAGGATCCAGATGACTGGGGTAGATGGTTTAACTTGCGAGAAAAGCTTTTGCTATCCAGAGAAACTAGACCTCGCCCCGGTAGAGACGACAAGATAGTCGCAAGTTGGAATGGACTCACAATCCGTGCCTTAGTTGATGCTGGCAGTATCTGCAGTAGGCAAGACTGGATTGACTGCGCCACACGTGCTGGAGACCTGTTGGTGAGCACACATCTGGGGGCTGACGCAGAACACTCGAGCAGATTGGTAAGAGTTTCACGCGATGGCAAACCGGGACTTCATGCACTTGGTGTCCTAGAGGATCAAGCACTGGTGGCAAGTGCGTTTCTGGCTTTGGCGCAGGTCAATGGCGACGACGCTTGGCGCGAATTAGCTGGGACTTTGCTTGCTGACATTAAAGATCATTTTCAGCAAGGTTCTGGATTAACAGATACTGCAAACGATGTTGAACCAGTTGCTAAAGATGTTACTTCGAGACAAGTAGATCCAACGGACAACGTAACTCCATCGGGCTGGGCCGCGACGATTGATGCAGCTTTAACGTACTCAGCATTATCGGGAGATACCGAGATGCGAAGCTGGGCCGAATCCTTTATGCCAGCGCTAATCCCATTGGTTGCATCTCATACTCGGTTTGCGGGATGGGGAAGTGCCACATTCGTTACCTGGCTAGATGGTCCTCGCGAAGTAGCGATTGTTGGTCCAAGTGATTCTGAGCTCCAAAACGTATTGGCTCAAGGAACTGCGCCAGGTTTGGTTTACGCTTGGGATTCCGAACAGCCATTACTTCAGAATCGAAAAGTGCTTAAAGAAACGGCGACTGCGTATGTATGTCGCGGATTTGTTTGCGATGCCCCAACTAATGATTTACAAACATTAAAAAAATCAATTGGAGTTTTCAACTAAACACCAAAACGTCGATTTCTTGCAGTGTATGAGCGCACAGCCCGCAAGAAATCAATTTTGCGAAAGTTAGGCCAGTAGGCTTCGCAAAAATAAAACTCAGAATGCGCACTTTGCCAGAGTAAAAAACCGCTTAGTCTTTGTTCACCAGAAGTTCGGATCACTAAATCGGGGTCAGGTTGCCCTTTAGTGTAAAGATGTGAAGCAATGTGCTCGATATCGATTTCGGATGCAATTTCCGCTAGAGATTTGCCGATGGCCGCTTCCGCAATAAGCAATGATCTAACCGCATCCACAACTTCTTGCCGACCACCGTATCCAATTGCAACATTGACCAAAAGCCCTGGGACATGTTCGGTCGCAACTTTAGTTCTATTAAGTAGATCTCTAGTTTTCACGGGAAGTAGTTCAAGTGCGCCAACTGGATGGATCTGCCATCTTCCGGTGTTACCCAAAGAGGTCACAGTCTCTTCAATGATTTCTAGTAATGCGTCTAACTCAGAAGGTTCACGAAGTAGATTGTCCGTAGAAAGTAGCCAGAGAGTTACCACCTCAACACCCAGTTCCTCACACCACCCAAGGAACTCAGCAATCTTTTCACCACCGGCCCGATGACCGTAGGCACTGGATGAACCCATCTCGGCAGCCCAGCGACGATTCCCATCCAAGATCACGCCAACATGAGCAGGAAGCTGATCTTTGGGGAGTGAAGAAGTTAGCCGATGTCCATACAAGTCGTATGCGACATCACCCACAAGAGTGCGAATTCTTCCCATGCGCCCAAGATTAGTAGATCGCCAAAGATGCAACTACATCCCTGTAATTGTTCAGAAATTCACCAACGCGCAACTCTTTGTCTCGGCGTGTCTGACCTAGCAAAATGCAGTGCAGGAATACGGTCATCTGTATCGGGCAATTCCGAGCCTTCCCAAGGATAAATCTGAAAATCTGGGGTGAGCTCGTGGCCGAATCGAACACTCAAAAGCGCACGTATGTTTTGGATACTAGCGTCTTGCTTTCTGATCCGAGTGCCCTGTTTCGATTTGATGAACATGAAGTAGTTATTCCGGTAGTTGTAATTACGGAATTGGAATCAAAGCGCACTCATCCCGAACTTGGTTACTTTGCACGTTCAGCACTCCGCAGCCTTGATGATCTGCGAATTAAGCATGGGCGACTTGATGCCCCACTTCCACTTGGCGATAAAGGTGGAGTCCTAAGAGTTGAACTTAATCATACGAACTCAGAAATTTTGCCTGCCGGTTTTCGTTTAGGTGATAACGACACCAGAATTCTTTCCGTCGCCAAAAATCTTTCTTCTGAGGGCTGTGACGTAGTTCTAGTAAGCAAAGATTTACCACTTCGAGTCAAGGCTTCAGCCGTGGGATTAGAGGCGCAGGAATATCGCGCTGAGATTGTGCCATCAAGTGGCTGGACCGGCATGGCAGAAGCGTCCGTAAGTTCTTCTGAGATTGATTCTCTCTACAGCGATGACATCATCGATCATGAAAGCGCACGGGAAAATCCATGTCACACCGGAATTGTTCTTTCCAGTGAAAGAGGAAGCGCATTAGCTAGAGTGACACCAGATAAGCGCCTACAACTTATTCGAGGTGATCGGGAAGCATTTGGCTTACATGGCAGAAGTGCAGAGCAGCGAATCGCATTGGATTTACTGCTTGATCCTGAGATCGGAATTGTTTCACTTGGTGGGCGAGCTGGAACGGGTAAGAGTGCCTTAGCACTTTGTGCTGGCCTTGAGGCTGTCATGGAGCGCCAACAGCACCGCAAAGTAGTCATTTTTCGGCCACTTTATGCAGTAGGTGGCCAGGAACTTGGCTACTTACCGGGTAGTGAAAACGAAAAAATGTCTCCATGGGCCCAAGCAGTATTTGATACCTTGTCAGCCGTCACTTCTGGTGATGTGATCGATGAGATTTTGGAACGAGGAATGCTCGAAGTCCTGCCTTTAACTCACATTCGGGGTCGTTCATTGCACGACACTTTTGTCATTGTGGATGAAGCGCAATCACTGGAGCGAAATGTTTTACTGACAGTACTTTCGCGCATTGGAAAAGATAGTCGAGTTGTTTTAACACACGACGTTGCGCAGCGAGATAACTTACGCGTTGGTAGACATGACGGTGTTGTTGCAGTTGTAGAAAAACTCAAAGGTCATCCATTATTTGCACACGTAACTCTTAATCGATCAGAGCGGTCTCCAATTGCTGCATTGGTAACAGACTTATTGGAAGACCTGCCTGCCTAATTCAAAAAATGGTTCGTTAGAATTAAGCCCGTGATAAGAAATCGTGTTTGGATATCTACGGCATTTATTTTTTGTGCGTTGCAGCCGGTCCAATCAACAGTAAATGTGACGAATGCTGCAGTCATTCACGTGGCCGATGACCCAACTCGAAACTTGTCCAAAGCAGAGCGCAAAAAGATTTCGTTTGAAGTTTGGGTAAATTCACCAACCGCAAAATATGTGAAAAAAGTTGAGTCTCACAACAATTGCAAGTCAACTGGCGGCAAGGGAAAGTATCAAGGAACTTGGCAAGTTAGCGCAGGATTTTGGCAATCGTATGGAGGACTGAAGTATGCCTCAAAAGCAAGTAAGGCAACTTGTAATGAACAAGATCTAGTTGCATATAAGGGCTGGCTAGCTAGGGGCTGGAGCCCGTGGCCACCAGCAAAAAACTTCAAACCTTAAATTATTTCGGTGGACCAATTGGGATATTCAAGGCAATTGGGCGAAGCGTTTCGGCAAAGAAGTCATTTCCTTTGTCGTCCACCACAACAAAAGCTGGGAAATTTTCAACCTCAATTTTCCAAACTGCTTCCATACCCATCTCAGGGAAATCAAGGACTTCAACTTTTTTAATGTTGTCCTTAGCTAATCGTGCTGCTGGACCTCCAATTGAGCCTAAGTAGAACCCACCGTTTTCCCGACAAGCCTTTGTTACTGCATCGCTGCGATTTCCTTTTGCCAGCATTACAAATGAACCACCAGCTTTTTGAAACCGGTCAACATAAGCGTCCATGCGACCTGCAGTAGTTGGTCCAAAGGATCCTGATGCGTAACCAGCTGGAGTTTTAGCCGGGCCGGCATAGTAAACGGCGTGATCTTTGAAGTACTGCGGCATCTCTTCGCCACGTTCAATCATTTCCAAGATCTTTGCATGCGCTAAGTCGCGTGCAACTATCAGCGGTCCAGTAAGTGACACTCGAGTTCTGACAGAAAGTTTTGAAAGCGTTTCACGAATCTCTGACATTGGACGCGTTAGGTCAATGCTGACAACATTGTCTTCAAGATGCTCATCTGTGATTTCTGGCAAAAAGCGAGCTGGATCAGTTTCAAGCTTTTCAATGTAAGCACCAGTTGCATCTATCTTCACAAGTGCTTGTCGATCTGCTGAGCAGGAAACTGCGATTGCGATCGGGCAAGAAGCACCATGTCGTGGCAATCGAATCACTCGAACGTCGTGACAGAAATATTTGCCACCAAATTGTGCACCAATTCCGAAGTTTTGGGTGAGCTTAAGAATTTCAGTTTCCATTTCAAGATCGCGATAGCCGTTACCCTCGGGACCACCTTCAGTTGGCAACGAGTCAAGATACTTTGTGCTAGCAAGCTTTGATACCTTCAGGGCGTACTCCGCGCTGGTTCCACCTACAACAATTGCTAAGTGATACGGAGGGCAGGCTGAAGTTCCAATAAGTCGTAATTTTTCATCCATAAACCGCAGGAAGCTCTCTTGATTTAGGACTGCTTTGGTTTCTTGATACAAGTAACTCTTATTTGCGCTACCGCCGCCCTTGGCAATAAATAGCATTTCGTATGAGTTCTCATGACCTGGCTTGGTGTCGGAATAGATCTCAATCTGGGCCGGTAAATTATCACCGGTATTTTTCTCATCCCACATGTTTAATGGGGAAAGCTGTGAGTAACGCAGGTTTAATTTTTGATAGGCGTCATATATTCCACGACTAATCGCAACTTCATCGGGGCCGTCAGTCAAAATCTGAGAACCGCGTTTAGCTGAAACAATTGCAGTTCCGGTGTCCTGACACATCGGCAAAATACCACCGGCAGCAATGTTGGCATTCTTCATCAAATCGATTGCAACGAATCTGTCATTTGGTGAGGCTTCGGTATCATCGATGATTTTCTTCAGTTGCTCAAGATGGCTCGTTCTCAAATAGTGCGAAATATCGTGAATTGCCTCGTAAGCTACTTTTTCTAACACGCTGGATTCAACATTTAGAAAGGTTCGCTCGCCAATTTTTGTAGTCGTGATTCCCTCAGTGGTTACCAGGCGGTACTCCGGGGCATTTTCTGCAATTGGAAGAATTTCGGTGTAGTTAAACGAGCTCATGTTATTAGCCTAATGCCGTTGCAAGTAGTACCACGGACCTGACGACTCGAGAGCAGACTTTGCGGAAAGCAGGCAAAATAGAGGTATGGCCAACAAAAAACCAAGAGGGCGGGAAACTGCTTGGGACATGATTCTGTCCATGAGTGCAGTAATCGCAACAGTTGGCGTAATTATGTTGATCGCCTGGCGACCACAACAAGAGGTAAAACAGCAAGTGGATTACGAAAGTGCAGTTGCCAGCGCAGTGTTGGCGCAAACTTGGCCAATTTCGATTCCAAAAGCTTTACCAACTGGATATCAAGCAACGAGTGCTCGGCTTGAGGCAGAGTCTTACGGCGAGAATGGTGACATTCGGTGGATTTTAGGTTTTCAAACTAGTGCAAATGAGTATGTCTCGCTCTGGCAAAGTGATGGCCCAGTTAAATCGGTCGTTTCGGCAGCGACAAATAGTGCTACCTGCGCATCGACGGTAACTATCAATGAAGTGCTCTGGCAAAAGTGTGAAATTGATAAGCCACTAACTAGGGCATACGTAAAGTCGGAAGGTGATGTAACTTCCATAGTTTCTGGCACCGCTTCGTGGGAAGAGTTACTGCGTTTTACCGAATCTTTGGTGCTAGCAAAACCGTAGAATCTAGATATGGCTAAAGATCAATCATCGGAAATGACTTACGAGGCAGCAAAGTCTGCGTTAGACGATGTTGTAGCGCGGCTCGAAAACAAGGATCTGCCACTTGATGACATGGTCACTTTGTGGGAGCAAGGGGAAAAACTCGCAGCAATCTGCGAAGAGCGCCTTGCGGGAGCCAAGGCCAGACTCGAAGCACTGCGCCCGAACCAATCAGATGAGGATTAACTCTCTTCAACTCGAGTTACGATTTCGCCTTCAGCAAATTTGATTCGTAACTCGTCACCAGGTTTAGCATTCGATGCACTCTTAACTATTTGGTTCCTTGCATTTCGAACAATCGAAAATCCTCGTTCGAGAGTCCCTTGCGGAGAAAGTGCACGCAACGTTGCGTTAGTGCCATTTAGGTGCGCGCCCTCTAGTTCTATAAAGTTCCTGACTTTGATATGCATAGCTGAACGCAATCCATTGTTTTCATTAATGCGCTGAGTAATGAGTGTTGCAGGGGAGGCCAAAGCCGGACGACTTCTCGTAAGGGCAAGTTGTTGTTCCAGTTTTGTTATGCCAGCTGAGATAAGTGCTTGGATTCTGGAGCGAGCATTCCTTAGGTCAGAAATTTCCTGCAAGACATCAGGCACTATTTTGCGAGCGGCATCGGTTGGAGTTGAAGCCCGATAATCAGCTACGTAGTCAATTAGCGGGCGATCTTCTTCATGACCAATAGCAGCTACGACTGGGGTATCAACACTGGCAACAACTCGAATTAAAGATTCGTCGCTGAATGGCAAAAGATCTTCGAATGCGCCACCACCGCGGGCAATCACGATCACATCAATGTCAGAAATGGCATCGAGTTCCGTAAGAGCACTACTGACTTGTCTTACGCAATTGACACCTTGCACTGCGACTTCGCGCACTTCAAACTGCACATCAGGCCAACGACGCTTGGCGTTTTCAATTACATCGTGCATAGCATCACTACTTTGACCACAAATCAAGCCAATTCGTCTTGGCAAGAATGGCAAAGGTTTTTTACGATCTTCATTAAACAAACCCTCGGCAGCCAAGAGATTTCTTAAAGCTTCTAGCCTGGCCATTAGTTCGCCAATACCGACGGCACGCATTTGCAAAACTTTGAATTGCAAAGATCCGCGCTTAGCCCACCAGTCTGCTTTCACTTGAACCAATACACGACTACCTTGCTCAACGGTGGTTGCGAGAGTTTCCATCACACCGGACGCTACATAAAGTGACAATGAAACATCACGATCGGTATCGCGTAGTGAAATGTAAGTCAACCCTTTTCTAGGGTTAACTTCAGCAAGTTGACCTTCAACCCAGATAGTTCCAAGCCGACCAATATATTCACCAATCATGGTGCTCACCGAGTGGACTGCTAGGGGTGCTTCGGGGTCTAGTCCAGGCTTGGCTGGGTCGTTCTGATCCATGGATCTATTGTGCCTAATGTCGGAAAGCGGCAGGGGAGGCGCGGGCTTACGATAGGAGAGTGAGCGAAACAAAGAAAAAAGTCCTGTTAGCAAAGCCGCGTGGTTACTGCGCTGGTGTCGACCGAGCTGTTGTCACTGTTGAAAAGGCTTTGGCAGTTCATGGCGCACCAATTTATGTTCGTAAGGAAATCGTTCACAATAAGTATGTAGTCACGGAACTTGAAGCCAAGGGTGCAATTTTTGTGGATCAAACCGATGAAGTTCCTGAGGGTGCCACCGTTGTATTTAGTGCTCATGGAGTGTCACCGGCAGTTCATGAAGAAGCTGAGCAGCGAAATCTAAAGACGATTGATGCCACCTGCCCATTGGTTACAAAAGTTCACTCAGAGGCGCGACGCTTTGCCTCTGACGATTATCAGATTCTCTTTATTGGTCATGAAGGACATGAAGAGGTCGAAGGCACCATGGGTGAAGCGCCAGAGAATATGACTTTGGTTGATGGACCAGATCAGGTCCAAGAAATCGAAATTGACCCGACTCGGCCTGTCGCTTGGCTTTCCCAAACCACACTTTCAGTTGACGAGACTTTAGAAACCGTTGACAAGCTGCGGGTTAAGTTTCCAAACTTAATTGA
>Ga0114976_10002925_pt1 | contig 10690 bp, 9 predicted proteins | sample S_130805_EF_Meta_FD_87319 | JGI IMG/M metagenome (GOLD analysis project Ga0114976, IMG submission 87319) | Freshwater microbial communities from Lake Simoncouche, Canada to study carbon cycling - S_130805_EF_MetaG | ecosystem: Environmental > Aquatic > Freshwater > Lake | place: Lake...
CCCAGACCATGCCGACAGGGCCGGCAGTGCGAGTGTCTCCATCGCAAGAATGACTCACACCGACCGGCGTCGCGCCAAGCGAAATCAGCCAGAGCAAAACGCTATCTTAGCGCCTATGGGACGGCGTCCCCCTCGTCAGCCCCCCACGATCGGCGCCACCACCTCCGCTACGTCGAGCAGCGCCGCATCGCCGAAGCGCGGCCCGATGATCTGCACCCCGACCGGCATGTTGTTCGGCCCCGTCATGCAGGGCATGCCGATGCAGGGCACGTGCAGCAGCGTCCACATCGCATTGAACACGGGGTTTCCCGTGTCCTGCCGCCCGACCGGCGCCTCGCCGACGGCGGCGACCGCCAGGATCGCGTCATAGGGCGGGAAGAGCGCGTCCCAGAGCTTCCGGCAATCGGACGCCAGGTCATAGGCCCAGCGCATCCGCTCCGGCGTGATGCCAAACTTGTTCTCGGCGCGGTCGCGGAAATCCTCGTGCAGCAGGGCATGCGCGGCGAGGTATTCGCCGAGGAAGGCGCCGCGGCCCTCGCCCAGCAGCACGATGCGCTGCGCCTCGGTGATCTCGTCGAAGGCGGCCGGCAGCACGACCTCCTCGACCACGGCACCGGCCGTCTCCAGCCGCTTGGCCGCGAGATCCAGCGCATTGCGCGATTCGGCGGCCGCCATCGTCCAGTTCGGCCCGCGGCAGAGCCCGATGCGCAACTGCTTCACCGATTTGCCCAGCGGCGTCTCCAGCCCGAACAGCCGGAAGGCCTGCGCCACCAGCCGCAGGTCGGCCGCCGCCTTGCCGTACCAGCCAATGGTATCGAGCGTGTGCGAGTAGCGCTTGGCCCCCTCGCTGTTCACCACGCCATGGGTCGGCTTCATGCCGAAGACGCCGCAGAAGCTGGCCGGGCGGATCAGGCTGCCGCCGGTCTGCGTCCCGAAGGCGATCGGCACCATCCCTGCCGCCACCGCCGCCGCCGAGCCTGACGACGACCCGCCGGGCGTGCGGTTCGGATCATGCGGGTTGCGAGTCAGCGCCCGCCTGCCGCCCGCGGCGAACTCCACCGTATCGGTCTTGCCGAAGACGACGGCGCCCTCGCCGCGCGCGACCGCGACGCAGGCGGCGTCGCGCCCCTGCCGCAGGCCCTCGTAGATCGGGCTGTTGTGCGTGGTCGGCATGTCCGCGGTGTCGATCATGTCCTTCACGCCGAGCGGCAGGCCGTGCAGCACGCCCCTCGCATAGCGCTTGTCGACCTGGCGGGCATTGGCGATCGCCAGCACCGGGTCGAGCCAGGCGAAGGCCTTCACCACCGGCTCGCGTTCCTCCGCCCGCTCGAGGCAGGAGCGCGTCAGGGCCTCCGCCGTCAGCGAGCCGTCCTGCAGCTTGGCGGCCGCGGCCGCGGCTGTGAGGTCGCAAGGCTCCATGGGTCTCTCCCTATTCTCCGGGGGCGGGCAGCGGCGATCCGGCCCCGCCAGGCCGGCGATGCACCAGGCGGAACACCGGTGGCGTCAGCAGCGCGACGAGGAAGATCCGCGTCACGTGCATCGTCACCACCAGCGCGACGTCGAGGCCCATCAGCTTGGCCGTCAGGCTCATCTCCGGCACGCCGCCCGGGGCAGTGCCGAGCAGCATGGCGCCCATCTCGTTGCCGCTGATCCAGGCGAGTAGCACGCCGACCACCGCGCAGCCGGACAGCAGCAGCGCGATATGGCCGAGCGAGGCCGGGATGAAGCGCCGCGTCCGCCGCAGCACCTCGCGGTTGAAGCTGGCGCCGAGGATCGCGCCCATCAGCACCTGCGCCCCGCTGGTCAGCCAGATCGGCACGCCGGAGAGCGTGACGCCCGAGGCCGTCAGCACTGCTGTCGTCGCCAGCGGCCCGAGCATCCAGCCGGCCTTCAGCCCGGCCCGCGTCAGGATCAGCGCCGCCAGCAGCCCGAGCGCGAAGAGCATGGCGAAGCCCGGCCACCAGAACGGGATCGCCGTGGCGAGCTTCGGGAAATCACCCTTGAGGCCGGCCAGCGCCATCAGGTTCGGCACCAGCACCACGATGCAGACGACGCGCAGCATCTGCGCCATGGCGACGGGGGCGGGTCGGCCGCCGTAATGCTCGGCGAGCATCGCCATGTCGGCAGCACCCCCGGGGACCGAGGCGAACCAGGCGGTCGCCGTGTCGACGCGGCCCATGCGCGCCAGCAGCGGCGTCAGCGCGGCGCCGATCGCAAGTGTGGCCAGCGCCGCGCCCACCAGCCATGGCAGGTTGGCCAGCAGCACGCCGGCCGCCTCGGGCGTGAAGTAGAGGCCGAGCGCGATCGCGACCACGATGAAGCCGCCGTTGCGGCCGATGCGGGAGGCCTCGACCGGCAGGCCGGAGAGGCGCGCGGCGGCGACCGCCACCATGGCGCCGATCATCCAGGGCAGCGGCAGATGCGCCCAGGCGAAGAGCGCACCGCCCGCGGCGCCGATCGCGACGCCGAGGGCCAGCCGCCCGAATGCGGAAAAGCCCGCCATGCGGCGAGTGTGCGCCGCGGCGGGTGAATGGAAAACCCGCCAAGGCGGGCGATTCGGATTGGGTGGCGCGCCCCCTGCCCCGCGATTGCCCCGGCATTGGGCAGGGAGCGCGCCGGCCGGGCAGCGTCCGCATCTCGGGCGGTCTGCTACCCTGGCTTGATGCGGCGGGAGGGCGCAGGCGCCCTCCCGCATTGGTCACTCAGCCCAGCGGCACCGCGACGAAGCGCTTGCCGCCCTCGCGCTCGACCTGCAGCGCGATCGCCGGGCGCTTGGCCTCACGGGCCGCGCCCACCGCCTCGATGACGTCCTTCGGCTGCTCGACCATGCGGTCGCCGGCCTTCAGGATCACGTCGCCGGGCTGCAGGCCGATGCCGGCCGCCGGGCTGTCGGGGCGCACCTGCGCCACGACCGCGCCCTTGCCGCCATTCGGCCGCGGCGCCAGCGCCAGGCCGAGCTGGCCCTGCTGCGGCGCCTGCTCCGCCTTGGCCTCGCGGGTGTCGCGCGGCGCGCCGAGCGTCACCTTGGCCTCGACCGGCTTGCCGTCGCGCAGCAGGCTCAGCGTCATCGCGGTGCCCGGCTTCACGCTGCCGACCGCCTCGGCCAGGTCGCGCGGCTGGGCGATCGGCTTGCCATTGGCCGCCGTCACCACATCGCCCGGCTTCAGCTCGGCCTTGGCCGCCGGGCTGTTCGGCTCGACGCCATTGACCAGCACGCCCTTGGCGTCCGCCGGCATCGCCATCGCGCCCGCCAGCTCCTTGTCCATGCGCTGCATGGAGACGCCGAGCCAGCCGCGCTCGACCTTGCCATTGGCCTGCAGCTCGGTGACCACCGCCTTCACCAGCTTGGCGGGGACCGCGAAGCCGATGCCGACATTGCCGCCGGAGGGCGAGTAGATGGCGGTGTTCACGCCCACCACCTCGCCGGCACCGTTGAACAACGGGCCGCCGCTATTGCCCGGGTTGATCGAGGCATCGGTCTGGATGAAGTCGTCGAACGGACCCGCGCCGATGTTGCGGCCGCGCGCCGAGACGATGCCGGCGGTGACCGTGCCGCCGAGGCCGAAGGGGTTGCCCATGGCCATCACCCACTCGCCGACGCGAACCGCGTCGCTGTCGCCGAAAGCAACGGCGGGCAGGCGGCCACCGGCATCGACCTTCAGCAGGGCGATGTCGGTCTTCTCGTCGGTGCCGACGACCTTGGCCGGCAGCTCGCGGCCATCGGCGAGCTCGATCTTCACCTCCTCGGCCTCGCCCACCACGTGGTTGTTGGTCACGATGTAGCCGGCGCCGTCGATGATGAAGCCGCTGCCGACGCCGTGCGGCCGCGGGGCGCGCTGGGCCTGCTGCTGCGGGCGGAAGAACTTCTCGAAGGGGGTGCCGCGCAGCTCGGGCGGCAGCTGCTCGGCGCGCTGGGCCTTGCCGGTCACCGAGACGCGGACGACCGAGGGGCCGACCTTGGCCGCGAGATCGGCGAAGTCGGGGCCGGCCGGGCGCACCAGCGCGACGGCGGCAGGTGGCGCAGCGCCGTTCTGGGCATGCAGCATGAAGGGGGTGAGCGCGGTGGTGCCGAGGGCGAGGCCCAGGATGGCGCCACGGAAGGTCTTGGAGTTGAGCATCAGGGTCTCCGATCTCGCCGCCGGGGTTGGCGGGTTGAGACGGAGAAGACCCCATCGGCCATCGCGGCCAGCTGCCCCGAAGCATACCGATCCGTATGGTTGCGCGGCGGGCCGGCCCGGCTAGACAGACGAGCCATGAAGATCCTTTTGGTCGAGGATGACGCAGAGACCGCCGAGTTCATCAAGCGCGGCCTGACCGAGGCCGGGCATACGGTGGACCACGCGGCGGACGGCCGGGACGGGCTCTTCCTCGCCAGCGACGGCAGCTATGACGTGCTGGTGGTCGACAGGATGCTGCCGAAGCTGGACGGCCTCGGCATGGTCCGCGCCCTGCGCGCGGCCGATGTCCGCACCCCCGCGCTGTTCCTGACGGCACGCGCCGGCGTCGGCGATAGGGTCGAGGGGCTGGAGGCCGGCGCCGACGACTATCTCGGCAAGCCCTTCGCCTTCGCCGAGCTGCTCGCGCGGCTGAATGCGCTCGCCCGGCGTCCCCCGCTGACCCAGGCGGCGACGGTGCTGAAGGTCGGCGACCTCGAGATGGACCTGCTGAAGCGCAGCGTCACCCGCGGCGGCCAGCGGATCGAGCTGCAGCCGCGCGAGTTCCGGCTGCTGGAATACCTGATGCAGCGGGCCGGCCAGGTGGTGACGCGCACCATGCTGCTGGAGGGCGTCTGGGACTTCCACTTCGACCCCAAGACCAGCGTGGTGGAGACGCATATCAGCCGTCTGCGCGCCAAGCTCGACCGCGAGGGCGCGCCGCCCTTGATCCACACCATGCGCGGCGCCGGCTACTGCATCCGTGCCCCGGACTGAGCCGCGCACCGGCTGGTGGCGGACGACCGCCTTCCGGATGACGCTGCTGCACCTGGTGCTGACCTTGGCCGGCACCGCGGCGCTGTCGGGCGTTGCCTGGTGGGCGACGACGCGCTTCGCGCTCAGCCAGATCTCCGGCGAGGTGCTGCGCGACACCGGCGTGCTGGTTCAGGCCGGGCAGCTTGGCGGCGCACGCAACCTGGCGCTGGCGATCGATGCGCGGATCGCGGCCGATCGCGGCGGCAGCCAGTATTTCCTGCTGGCGGGGCCGGATGGCACGCGGATCGCCGGCAACCTGGCCGCGGCGCCGCGTTCGGCGGGGTGGGAGCGGCTGCGGCTGACCGGGCCGGGGCTCGAGCCGACCGAGCTGCTGGCGCTGTCCACCCCGCTGCCTGGCCAGGGGCGGCTGGTGGTGGGCCGCGACCTGGCGCCGGTGCGGCAGCTCGAGCGCTTCCTTCTGTCCTCGGCCGGCTGGGTCGGCGGGGCGGCGCTGCTGGTGGGGCTCGGCGGCGGGCTGCTGATCGGCCGCGGCGTCACGCGGCGGGCGGCGGCGATGGATGCGGCGCTGGCGCGGGTCCAGGCGGGCGAGATGACGCATCGCCTGCCCGCCCGCCCCGGCGGCGACGAGTTCGACCGGCTGGCGCGCCGGATCAACGCCGCGCTCGACCGGGTGCAGGGGCTGATGCAGACGCTCCGGCAGGTGACTGACGACATCGCGCACGACCTGCGCACGCCGCTGAACCGGCTGCGGCAGCGGCTCGACCTGGCGCTGCGCACGGCGCGCGGCGACGCCGCCTGGCGGGCAGAGGCCGAGGGCGCCATCGCCGAATGCGACCAACTATTGGAAATCTTTGCGGCGCTGCTGCGGATCGCCCAGGTCGAGGCCGGCGCCCGGCGGGCCGGCTTTGCCGAGCTCGACCTCTCGGCGCTCGCGGCGACGGTGGCCGAGGTCTATGCGCCGGCGGCCGAGGAACGCGGCCAGACCCTGGCGACCGAGATCGCGCCCGGCATCGAACTGCTCGGCGACCGCGAGCTGATCACGCAGATGCTCGCCAACCTGCTCGACAATGCGGTCAAGCATGGCCGCGCCGGCGGGCGCGTCGCGCTGCGGCTGGCGCCGGGGCGGATCGCGGTCGAGGATGACGGGCCGGGCATCCCGGCCGACCAGCGCGAAGCGGTGCTTCGGCGCTTCCACCGGCTGGACGCGGCGCGGGCGACGCCGGGCAGCGGGCTCGGGCTCGCGCTCGTCTCGGCGATAGCCGAGCTGCACGGCATGCGGCTGGCACTGGCCGATGCCGGGCCGGGGCTCAGGGTGACGCTCGATTGGAATGGTCGGAGTGGCGGGATTTGAACCCACGACCCCTTGTCCCCCAGACAAGTGCGCTACCAGGCTGCGCTACACTCCGACTGCGCGCGGCATAGCACCGCCGCCCGGCGGCATCTACCCCTCCAGCTTCACCCCGAGCGCCCGGTACCGCGCGATCTCGCCGGCGATCCAGGCGGCGAATTCCTCCGCGCTCGAGCCGATGCCCTCGGCCGAGGCGTTGCGCAGCGCGCGCTCGCCCTCCGGCGTCGCCAGGCATTCGACGCAGGCCGCCTGCAAGGTCGCCAGCAGCGGCGCCGGCAACCCGGCCGGCCCGACCAACCCGAACCAGGAGCCGATGGCGAAGCCCGCAAACCCCTGCTCGATCAAGGTCGGCACCGCGGGGAAGCGCGCCACGCGCCGCGTGTGGCTGGCGCCGATCGCCTTCAGCTGCCCGCTCTCGATCATCGGCGCCGACACGCCGACGCCGTCGATCGCGAAGCCCAGGCTGCCGCCGGCGATATCCACCATGGTCGGCGCCGAGCCGCGATAGGGCACATGGGTGAAGCGCGCGCCGCCCGCTGCCGCCAGCGCCTCGCCGGCGACATGCTGCACCGAGGCGACGCCCGATGAGCCATAGCTGACCTCGCCCGGCCGGCGCTTCGCATCGGCGATCAGCGCCGGCGCATCCCGCCAGGCCGCATCGCCCTTCACGATCAGCAGATGAGGCTGCAGCGCCATCAGCGAAATGGGCGCGAAGGCGCGCGCCGCATCGAAGGGCAGCGCCTGGCCGAGCGCCGGCGCGATCGCCAGCGCCGTCGGGTGGCCCATCAGGAGCAGCGCGCCGTCGGGCGGCGCCTTGGCCACCGCCTCGGCCGCGATGACGCCCGCCGCGCCCGGCCGGTTCTCGACCAGGCAGGTATGGCCGAGCTTCGCCCCGATCACCGGCGCCACGACGCGCGCCAGCGTATCGGTCAGGCCCCCGGGCGCGAAGCCGACCAGGATGCGCACCGGCCGCTGGCCCTGCGCCCGCGCGACCGCGGGCAGCGCCAGCGCGCCGAGGACCGCGCGCCGCCTCATTGCCCGCGGATCAGCGCCAGCAGCTCGCGCCTGGTATCGGCATTGTCGCGGAAGGCGCCGAGCATCCGGCTGGTCACCATGTCGACGCCGGTCTGGTGCACGCCGCGCGTCGTCATGCACTGGTGCTGGCTCTCGATCACCACCGCGACGCCGCGCGGCTGCAGCACAGTCTCGATGGTGTTGGCGATCTGCGCGGTCAGCTTCTCCTGGATCTGCAGCCGCTTGGCGAAGGCCTCGACCACGCGGGCGAGCTTGCTGATGCCGACGACACGCTTGTTCGGCAGGTAGGCCACATGCGCCTGCCCAAGGATCGGCACCATGTGGTGTTCGCAATAGCTCTCGAGCCTGATGCCGCGCAGCAGGACGATCTCGTCATAGCCCTCGACCTCCTCGAAGTCGCGCTCGAGCAGGGTGGTCGGGTCGACGTGGTAGCCGGCGAAGAACTCCTCGTAGGAGCGCACCACGCGGGCGGGGGTGTCGAGCAGCCCCTCGCGGGTCGGATCGTCGCAGGCCCAGCGCAGCAGGGTGCGGACGGCGGCCTCGGCCTCGGCGCGGCTGGGGCGGTCATCGGAATCGGCCATGCGTCTCCTCTCGGGCGCCGGGCATTCATCCCCCCTTGCGCGCCTGCCGGTTTCAGTCGGATGCTAGCGGCAAGGACGGGCGCAGCAACAGCCGCCCGCACCGGGAGAGATCGCGCAGCGCCGGCAAAGCATGGCCCGAGGAGGCTCGCTTTGCGTCGCACCCTGCTGCCCACCGGCCGCACCTGATGCCGGATACCCAGACCACGACCGATCCCGCGCGGCTCGGCATCGCCGAGGCCGCCGCGCTGATCGCCCGCCGCGCGCTCTCGCCAGTGGAACTGACCCGCGCGGTGCTCGACCGGATCGAGCGGCTCGATGGCGGGCTGCACGCCCACATCACCGTGCTGGCCGACCAGGCCATGGCCGCGGCCCGCGCCGCCGAGGCGGAGATCGCCGCCAAGGGCCCGCGCGGGCCGCTGCACGGCATCCCCTATGGCCTCAAGGACAATTACGACACGGCGGGCATCCGCACGACGGCCGCCTCGCGCGCCCGCTGGGACCATGTGCCGAGCACCGACGCGACCCTGCATGCCAGGCTGCAGGCAGCCGGCGCAATCCTGATCGGCAAGCACAATACCTGGGAATACGGCACCGGCACGGGCGAGCTTCAGCACGACCTGCCGATCCCCGCGCCGCGCAATGCCTGGAACCCGGACTACTACACGGCGGGCTCCTCGAACGGCACCGGCGTCGCGGTGGCGGCCGGGTTCTGCATGCTGGGGATGGGGTCGGACACCGGCGGCTCGGTGCGATCGCCGGCGGCGGTGCACGGGCTGCATGGGCTGAAGCCGACCTATGGGCTGCTGTCGCGGGCGGGCATCCTGCCGAACGCCTATACGCTGGATGTTGCCGGTCCGCTGACGCGGCGGGCGCGCGATGCGGCCATCGCGCTGAACGTGCTCGCCGGGCATGACCCGTTGGACCCGACCAGCCTCGACCGCCCCGTCGCCGACCACACGGCCAGGATCGAGACCGGCATCCGGGGCCTCAAGATCGGCATCCTCCGTCGCTTCCACGAACGCGACTTCCCGGCCGACCCGGAGATGGCGGCCGCCTTCGACAATGCCGTCATGGTTTTGCGCGACCTCGGCGCCGCGATCGTCGAGATCGACGTGCCGTATTCCGTGCAGAGCTATCGCGACTGCATGCGGCCGATCTCCTCGGCCGAGGCGCTGTCGATCCATGGCCCCGATGTCCGCGCGAAATTCGCGCTGATGGGCCGAGCACTGCAGGAGAAATTCCTCGGCGCCGCCGCGGTCTCCGGCGCCGAATACGTCACCGCGCAGCGCTGGCGCCGGCAGATGGCCGACGCCACCGACTCCGCCATCCGGCCCTGCGACGCCGTGCTGCTGCCGGGCCCGATGACCCGCGTGCCGAAGTGGTCGGACGGCGAGGCGCGCTTCCAGGAGTACATGATGGGCAGCGCCACCTGCGTGCTGAACGTCTCCGGCCATCCGGCGGCGAGCATCTGCGCAGGCTTCGACAGCGCGGGCCTGCCGCTCGCCCTGCAGATCGCCGCCCCGTACCTCGCCGAGCCCACGCTGCTGCGCGTCGCCCATGCCTTCGAGGAGGCGACGGGGTTCTGGCGCCGCCTTCCAACACCGTAGGAGCACGAAAGATGCCGACAAGCACCAAGGATGCCGAGGCGCTCGCCCTGCTGCTGCGGGTGGGCATCGAGACGATGGACGCGCCGCTGGTCGCGCGCATGGTCGCCGCCGCCGAGAAGATGCGCGCCGGGCTGGCGCGCCAGCCACAGGACCTGCCGCCCGGGCTCGAGCCGGCCGCTGCCTTCTCGGTGAAGTCATGAGGATCCGTCGTCGCGACCTCGGGGCGCTCGCCGGCGCCGCCGCGCTCCCGGCCCTGCCCGCCGCCGCGCAGGCGGAGACCGTGCTGCGCGTCGCCATGACGCTCTCCGACATCCCCAACCTCGGCGGCCAGCCCGACCAGGGCGGCGAAGGCTGGCGCTTCGTTGGCTGCACGCTGTTCGAGAGCCTGGTGAACTGGGACCTCAGCCGCGCCGATCGGCCGACGAAGCTGATCCCGGGCCTCGCCCAGAGTTGGGAGACCGATCCGGCCGATCGCCGGCGCTGGATCTTCAAGCTGCATCCGACCGCGCGCTTCCACGACGGCAGCCCCTTCAATGCGGATGCCGTGCTCTGGAACATGCAGAAGCTGACCGACCAGGCGGCGCCTCACTACGACGCCCGCCAGGTCGCGCAAACCTTCGGCCGCATGAACGCCTTCGAGCGCTTCGAGAAAATCGACGACAAGACCGTCGTGATGGTCACGAAGACGCCAGACGCCATGGTGCCGTACTACTTCGGCCGGATCATGATCTCCTCCCCAGCGCAGTGGGAGAAGGTCGGGCGGAGTTGGGACGCCTTCGTGCGCAACCCCGCCGGCACCGGCCCCTGGAAGTTCGACCGCGTCGTGCCGCGGCAGCGGCTCGAGCTCGTGAAGAACACCGAGTACTGGGACAAGGCGCGCATCCCGAAGACCGACCGGCTGGTGCTGCTGCCGATCCCGGATGCGAATACGCGCGTTGCCGCGCTGCTGTCCGGCCAGGTCGACTTCATCGAGGCGCCGCCGCCCGACGCCGCGCCGCGGCTGCGCCAGGCCGGCCTGCAGATCGTCACCAACACCTACCAGCACACCTGGCCCTGGTTCCTGTCGCGCGTCGAGGGCGCGCCGACCGCCGATATCCGCGTCCGCCGCGCGCTGAACCTGGCGATCGACCGCGACGGCATCGCGGGGCTCCTGCAGGGCTTCGGCAAGCCCGCGGTCGGCAACGTCCC
>Ga0114976_10002927_pt1 | contig 10689 bp, 10 predicted proteins | sample S_130805_EF_Meta_FD_87319 | JGI IMG/M metagenome (GOLD analysis project Ga0114976, IMG submission 87319) | Freshwater microbial communities from Lake Simoncouche, Canada to study carbon cycling - S_130805_EF_MetaG | ecosystem: Environmental > Aquatic > Freshwater > Lake | place: Lake...
AAAAATCAGCAGAAATGGAAAGACAGAAGAAAGATTTTATAGAAGGAGCTGTTAAAAATGGAATTACTAAAGACCAAGCTATTTATATATTTCAATTAGTTGAAAAATTTGCACAATATGGATTTAACAAAAGTCATGCCGCTGCTTATGCATTGATTGCCTATCAAACTGCTTATTTAAAAACTCACTATCCTTTCTACTTTGTAGCGGCTTCAATGAATTTAGATTTAGCTAATACAGATAAATTAAATGAGTATTATGAAGAGTTAAAACGATTAAAGATTGATGTGGTTCTTCCATCAATTAATGAATCTTTTGCAGATTTTATTGTTAAAGATAATAAAGTTTATTATGCGTTAGCAGCAATCAAAGCTGTCGGTTACGAATCCGTTAATCAAATAATCGCTGATAGAAAAAATAATGGTCCATTTAAATCTTTAGAAGATTTTATTATAAGAATTGATTCAAAGTTAATTAATAAGCTCCAAATGGAAGGTCTTATTAAATCTGGAGCTTTTGATTGCTTAGAAAGTAATCGTAAATTTTTACATGACGCTGTGCCTGAAATTATTAAGATTTCTAAAAATTATAAAGAAGCAAATCTCTTACAAGACAGCTTATTTGGTAATGACAAAAATAGTAAACTTCCATCCTTAGAAAATTTTATAAATAAAAAAGATTTTTGGAATCAAAATGAAAAAATGAAAAATGAATTTGAATCTATAGGTTTTTTTATTAGTGAACACCCGCTTTTAAATTATGAGAAAGTATTAAAAACTTATAATGTTAAAAGATTTTCTGATATTTCCGAAAATGATTTAAATAGAGAGTTTGTTCTTTCGGGCACTTTAATGGCTGTCCAAGAAAAGAAAACAGCGAAAGGACAACCATTTGCAATTATTAAATTAAGTGATCTTAGTCGAATGTATGAACTATTTATTTTTTCAGAAATCTTACTTGCAAACAGAGATAAGATGAATCCAGGAAATTCTTTTTTAATAAATATCGTTAAAGAAAAAATGACCAATGGAACAACAAGATTAACTACTAGAAAATTAACCGAGATTAATTCTATAAAAGAAGCAAAAATTAATAATGCTGAAATTATTATTAAAAATCTAGAAAGCATAAATGAACTAAAGAAAATTTTAAAAGATGGTGGCGATACTAAAGTTTTAATTAGAATGAATTCTAATGATAAAAACTATGCGTTTAATCTTAAAACAAACAAATTAATTGATGCTTCTATAGTTAGCGTTTTAAATAGCTCAGGTTTTGAGTGTAAAATTCACTAGTATTAACTTGTGTTTTTCCTAGATTTTAATATAAAACCATAAAAAATTCGCACACAGTTGTGGGTAGCAATACCCCCCGGTCCAATAAAGGCAGAAACTGTGGTGGAAATAACCGGAGAAAAAAATGAACATACCTTCTGCGTCTGTAAAAGAGCTTTTAGAAGCTGGCGTACACTTAGGTCATAAGACTTTTAGATGGAACCCAAAAATGAAGAAATTTATTTTTGGAGAAAAAAACTCAATTCACATTATTGATTTGCTTCAAACAGTAAAATTACTGAATAATGCAATGTTAGAAATGCACAAATGTGTAGCTTCTGGTGGTAAAATTTTATTTGTTTCAACAAAGAAACAAGCAAGTGAGCTGATAGCTGAAGTTGCTAAAGAAACTGGACAATTTTTTGTTAATCATAGATGGCCAGGTGGAATGTTGACTAATTGGAAGACTATTAGTAATTCAATTAGAAGACTAAAAAAACTTACCGAAGAACTCAATAAAGAAAATAAAGGATTTACAAAAAAAGAGCTTATTAAGATGAGCCTTGAGCGTGATAAATTAAATAGATCATTAGGTGGAATAGCAGACATGAGAGGTGTCCCTAATATGCTATTTGTTATCGATACAAATATTGAATCTTTAGCAATTGCAGAGGCTAGAAAATTAAAAATTCCAATCGTTGCAATTGTTGATAGCAATTCAAATCCTGACGACATTGATTTTCCAATACCAGGAAATGATGACGCTAGAAGATCAATCAATCTTTACTGCGATTTAGCAAAAAAAACTATTTTGGATGCAAAACAGAATATTAAAATAGTCGAGCCAATTGAGGAAGAAAAACCCAAGAAATCTGCTAAAGAAACTTCAAAAATTAAAGTAAAAATAGTTTCTCAGAACAAAGAAGAAGCTTTAAAAAATTAAAAAGTTTATTCAATGTCTGACAATTTAGCAAAAGTTAAAGAACTTAGAGAATTAACAGGAGCTGGTATTCAGGATTGTAAAACTGCTTTATCAGAGAATAATTTTGATATTGAAAAGTCCATTGAATATTTACGTAAAAAAGGAATATCAAAAGCTGCTAAAAAATCATCACGTGATGCAGCTGAAGGCTTAGCCGTAATTGCATCAAATAACTCCAAAGCTTGTATATTAGAAATTAATTCTGAAACAGACTTTGTTGCAAAGAATAATGAGTTCATAAATTTTTGTTCAGAAGTTTCTAAAATTGCACTTGCCGATAATTTTAATTTAGAAACTTTATCTAATGCAAAAATTAACAATATTTTAATAAAGGATGCATTGGTTAATTTAATCGCAAAGATTGGTGAGAATATTAAAATTAGAAGAATCGCTTACTTGGAAAATTCCAAAGGAGTTGTTGCTAATTACATCCACAATCAACAAAGTGAAAATATGGGAAAGATTGGTGTTTTAATTTCAATTGATTGTGAGAATAAAAATAAAGAAGTTTTAGATTTTTCAAGAAAAATTTGTATGCATATTGCAGCAATGTCACCAATGTCTCTATCAGAGAAATACTTGAGCGTTGACTTTGTTAATAAAGAAAAGGAAATTTTAAAAGAAGAGCTTAAAAATCAAGGCAAAAAAGAAGATATGATTGATAAAATCTTAGTTGGTAAATTAAAGAAAGTTATATCTGATAACACTTTAATGGGCCAAAAATGGATACATAATCAAGAAATCACAGTTGAACAGGCTGTTGTTGATTTTGGAAAAGAAATTAAGCAGAATTTAGTTATTAAATCTTACATAAAATATAAAGTTGGTGAAGGCATAGAAGTTAAAAAAACTGACTTTAACGAAGAAGTAAAATCATTGGCAGGAGCTTAAAATGATTATTAAAAAAATAGAAGAGAGAATGAATTTATCTCTCGGTTCATATTCAAAAGAATTATCCACTATTAGAACAGGAAGAGCAAATCCTAAAATGCTAGATGGTGTTAGGGTAGAAGTTTATGGTCAGAGAATGCCAATTAGCCAATTAGCAACAGTTTCTATTCCAGAGCCGCAAATGATCAATGTTCAAGTTTGGGATAAAACAAATATTAGCGCTGTAGATCAGGCAATCAGAACTTCGGACTTAAATTTAAATCCGCTTGTTGATGGACAGTTGTTAAGAATTTCCATTCCAAAACTTACAGAAGAAAGAAGAAAAGAATTGATAAAAGTATTAAAAACTATAGCTGAAAAAGCTAAGGTAGCTATAAGAAACATTAGAAGAGATTCTTTGGAAGAATTAAAAAAAGAACAAAAAGATAATAATTTAAGTGAAGATGATTTGAAGAAAAATTCCAATGAAGTTCAGAAAATTACAGATCTCAAAATTGCAGATATTGATAAAAAATTAAGCGAAAAAGAAATTGAAATTTTAAAAGTATGATTTTGCCAAATCATATTGCCATCATCATGGATGGTAATGGTCGTTGGGGTTTAAAAAAGTATAACGATCGAAACAAAGGTCATTATTATGGGCTTAAAAATATTAATAATGTTATTAAAAATTGCATTAAGTTAAAGATTAGATATTTAACTCTTTATACTTTTTCGACGGAAAATTGGAATAGACCAAAGAAAGAAATTAATTATCTTTTCTTTTTATTTAAGTATTTTTATAAAAAAAATTTTAATAAAATAAATAAAAATAATATTAGATTAAAGTTTATTGGAGATTTAAAAAATATTCCTAAAGATTTAAAATTAATAATTAAAAAAATTGAAAATAAAACAAAAAAAAATAACTTGATTACTGTTGTTTTTGCATTTAACTATGGCGCAAAATCTGAATTAGTTCATGCTTTTAAGAATATTTTTAAAGGAAAGAAAAATAAAATCAGCGAAGAATTGATTGCTAATAATCTATATACAAAAAATTTACCTGATCCTGATATTCTTATAAGAACTGGCGGAGAAAGAAGGCTGAGTAATTTTTTACTTTGGCAACTTTCTTACGCGGAGTTATTTTTTATTGATAAAAAATGGCCTGATTTTAGTTTTTTAGACTTAAAAAAAATTGTTAAAGCATTTATTGGTATTAAAAGAAGGTTTGGAAAGTTAGATGAATAATTTTAAAAAAAGATTTGTTGTTTCATTATTAGCTGTTCCATTAATTTATATTTTACTTTATCAAAAATTATTATTTAATTTATTAATTTTAATTGTTTTTTTATTTTGTCTTTATGAATGGAATAAAATTTTTAAAAAAAAAAATCCTATATTCTTTTTAGGGCTATTAATATTATTAGTCTTTTTATTTTCATTAATAAGAATTTATAATTTTGAAGATTTTAATTTAAAATTTTTATGGTTGATCCTTATAACTTGGTTGACTGATATAGGTGGTTATATTTTTGGAAAGTTATTTGGTGGCCCCAAATTAGTTAAAATAAGCCCTAACAAAACATGGGCCGGAGCTTTTGGATCACTTATTTTAAGTCAATTAGCATTTTTAATTTTTTTTTTAGATAACAGCTACAAGTTTAATGTTGCTATAATTTTTATACAAATATTTTTATCAATCGTTGGTCAAATCGGAGATATATTAATGTCCTACATTAAAAGAAAAAATAATAAAAAAGACACTTCCAATTTTATTCCAGGGCACGGAGGATTTTTAGATCGAGTAGACGGTTTAATTTGGATAATTATTATTGGGAATATTTTTATATGATAAAAAAAAAAATTTGTATTTTAGGTTCAACTGGCAGTATTGGAAGGTCAACTTTAGAAATAATTTCTAAAAATAAGAAAGATTTCGATGTTGTTTTGCTAAGCGGAAATAGCAATATTAAATTATTAATTTCACAAGCAAAAAAATTTAAGCCAAAATATATTTACTCTAATAATTTTTATTTAACTCAGAAAATAAAATATTTTTGCATTACAAATAACATAGTAATTATCAATGACTTGAATTTGCTAAATAAAATAAAATTTGACATAACAGTCTCAGCAATTTCTGGCATTGCTGGTCTTTTACCCACTATAAATATTATTAAATTTTCTAAAAAGATTTTAATTGCTAATAAAGAAAGTATAATTTGTGGTTGGAAATTTATTTTTAAAGAAATAAAAAAGTATAATTGTTCCTTTGGGCCAATAGATTCAGAACACTTTTCTATTCAAAGTCTTATCGAGAATAAAAATAAGAATTTAATTAAAACTATATATATAACCGCGTCAGGCGGTCCTTTTTTTAATAAAAAAAATGTTAACTTAAAAACAGTGACACCAATGCAAGCTGCAAAGCATCCAAAGTGGAAAATGGGAAAAAAAATATCTATAGACTCTGCAACCTTAATAAACAAAGTTCTTGAAGTAATAGAGGCTTCGTTAATATTTAAATTACCAATTAATAAGTTTAAAATTATGATTCATCCGGAGTCTTTAGTTCATGCCATTGTACAATTTAAAAATGGTTTATCCTCTATGCTTTATTATGAAAATGACATGAAGATACCAATCCTAAATTCTATGTATAACAACTTTAGTAACTTAACTGTAAAAAATGATTTTGATAAAAGAATCTCACAAAAATTATCTTTTTATAGGCCTAATTTAAAAAAAATTCCTTCAATTAAGATTTTAGGATTTAATAAAATTTTAAATGAAACAGGATTTGTATTAATTAACGTTGTTAATGAGATTCTTGTTGAAAGATTTTTGAAGAAAAAAATATTTTTTTCTGATATTGTTAAAAAATTATTAAATGTTTTAAATTCAAAAAAAGTTAAAAATTTTTTAAAAAATGATAAAATTAAAAATATTCAAGATGTTTTTAAGGCATATAACTTTTGTAGGAAACTAATGAAATGCTAAAATTTGTTTTTATTTTTTTATTATTATTTATTAATAATTCATTCTCTGAAGTAAAAAAAGTTGATATATCCGGAAATTTAAGGGTTAGTACAATCACAATTGAAAACTTAGTTAATAAAAAAATAACAAATATCGATTCTATTTATATAAATAATCTTACAAAAAAAATTTATGATACTGAATTTTTTTCAGATGTTAAGATTTCATACAATCAAGATACGTTAAAAATTGTAGTTATAGAAAACCCTGTTGTAAATTTCTTTTATATTAATGGCCTTGATGGAGATGATCTAACAGAAGTTAATAAAATTATTAAATTAAAAGAAAACGTGATTTTTTCGAATTCTAAATTAAAAAGCGATTTAGAAAATATTTCTGCATATCTTAAAACTCGAGGTTATTTTAAATCAATAGTCAGTCCAGACGTGATAAAAATTGAAAATAGTCAAATTAATTTAATTTATAATATAGATAAAAAAGAAATCTCTAAAATTGAAAAAATTTACTTTATTGGACAAAAATTTTTTAATGATTCAACATTAATCGATGTAATTTCATCCACAGAAGATAGCTGGTGGAAGCTTCTTACCTCATCACCATTTACAGAAGAAAGAGTTGATTTTGATAAATCTTTATTAAGAGATTTTTACAAATCAAAAGGTTTTTATGATGTTCAGATAGAAAGTGCATTTGCAACTATTAATAATAATAATAATTTCTCTTTAACTTTTGTAATTAATTCTGGAAATAAATATCTCTTTTCACAACCTGATTTAAAAGTTAATAGCACAATTTTTAAAGAAAATGATATTTTAGAGTTAAAGAAAATTGCCAATAGTATTTTTGAAAATAAAATTTATTCACCGATAACAGTATCTAAACTTTATAAAAGTTTAACTGATTATCTTGAGGGAAAGAAGTATAGTAATTTTGAAATTAAAATTGATGAATTAAAAACAGTTGAAAAAAAAATAAGTATAGTTGTTCAATTAAACGAATCTAAAAAATTTTTAATTAATAGAATTAGCATTTATGGAAATAATATAACTGAAGAAGAAGTAATCCGTAATCAATTAAAAATTTCTGAAGGAGATTATTTTGAGCCCTATAGATTAAAAAAATCAATTGATAATATTAAGTCAATTGGATTGTTTAAGGACTTTACTTATAAAATAGAGGATTCAGACAAGAAAGATTATAAAAATTTAGAAATTTCTGTTAGAGAGCAGCCTACAGGAAGTATATCTGCTGGAGCTGGTTATGGTACTAGTGGAGCATTAATTCAAACTTCAATAAATGAGAGAAATTTTTTAGGAAAAGGTATTAATTTAAATGTGTCGATAACTGCCAGTCAAGAAAGAGTCAATGGAGAGATAACTTATTTAGAGCCAAATTTTAATAACTCAAACAGAGATCTTATTTTAGGATTATATTCAGAACGTAACGATTATGACAATGGAGGATATACTAATAAAAGAATTGGAACAAAACTTGGTACAAGATATGAATTATTTGATGAAATCTATTTTAAACCCAATATCTCGCTACAATATGATAGTTTAACAACATCTTCCTCCGCATCTAGTTTACTAAGAAGCAGGGAAGGAGATTATACCACAACTTTATTAGGTTATAGTTTTTTTATTGATAAAAGAGATTCTAAAATCAAACCAACTTCTGGTTTCGTTTTAGGTTTTGACCAGAATCTTTCCACGCCTTTTTTTAGCGATATTACTGCTCTTGAAACTGGCTTGGGTGTCACGCTTTTTAAAGAAATTATAGAAGACAAGTCACTAGGTTCAGTTAAATTAAAATTAAGCAACGCTTCTGGCTTAGATAATAAATTTGTAAAATTATCAGACAGACAACATGCCTCAACTGCAGATATAAAAGGATTTGAAACGAGGGGAATAGGACCTGTTGACGGCGGTGACCATGTAGGAGGTAACAATCTTGCTACAATAAGTTTCAAGTCTACTTTTCCAAACCCTATTCCTGATAATTTAAGGGCTAATTCTTATATTTTTTACGATTTAGGTAATGTGTGGGGAGTAGACTATTCTGATACCATTTCTTCAAACAGCAAAATTAGAAGCTCTATCGGTCTAGGATTAGATATTACCAGCCCTTTAGGACCAGTAAGTTTTATATATGGCGTGCCAATAAGCAAATCTTCAACTGATATTGTGCAAAAATTTACATTTAATATTGGAACAAGTTTCTAATATTTGCTTAAAATTTTTATGAATAATCACTTTTATAAAAAAGCAAATAAGTTTCTTACATTTAAAGATTTATATAAAATGTGCAATTTAATTAACGGTATTAATTTTCAAGATAAAATATTAGATGTAAATAATATAAAGGATGCAAATAATTCTGATATTACCTTTTTAAATAACTCAAACTATTTAAAAGATGCTAAAAATTCTAAAGCATTAGCATGCTTTGTAAGTAAAAATTTTAAACAATATTTAAAAAAAGAAATTATCCCTTTAGTTTCTGAGCAGCCTGAAATAGATTTTTATAAAATAGTTAATTTTTTTTATCCAAACTCTTCTAAAGATAATGAATATGTTAATAATATTAAAATAAAAAATATAAAAAAAAATATTTTTATAGGTAAGAATACTTTAATTGATAAAACAGTTGAAATTGGCAATAATGTTAAAATAGGAAATAACGTTATAATTAACTCAAAAGTTAAAATAGGAAACGGTTGCCATATTGGATCAAATGTAATTTTAAGCAACACATTTGTTGGTGATGATGTAGTCATAAAATCAGGAACTTTAGTAGGTCAAACAGGATTCGGTTTTAAATATGAAAAAAGAAAAAGATTCAGCTTTCCCCATATAGGAAAAGTTATAATTGAAAACAACTGTCAAATAGGTTCTTTATGTACAATTGATCGCGGATCTTTAACAGACACTGTCATTGGTGAATTTAGCTCGATAGACAATCAAGTGCAAATTGCGCATAATGTTAAAATAGGTAGTTTTTGTATTATTGCTTCTCAAGTTGGGATTGCTGGTAGCACAGTACTTGGTAATAATGTTTTAATAGGCGGACAAGCAGGAATTTCTGGCCATTTAAAAATTGGAAATAATGTTAAAATAGGTGGAAAAAGTGGAGTTGTTTCTGATATTGAGGACAATAAAATTGTGATGGGCTACCCAGCAAAAAGCCTAAGAGAATTTGTAAATAAAAATAGAAAATGAATCTTAAAAAAGAAATTAATAAAAAAGAGATAGAAAGTTTAATTCCACACAGGGATCCATTTTTATTAATTGATAAATTAATTAATATAGAGCCTATGGTTTCAGCCACGGGAATAATAAATATTACAGAAGATAAATTTTTTTTTAATGGACACTTTCCTGAGCAACCTGTTATGCCTGGTGTTTTAGTCGTAGAAGCCTTTGGACAAACTGCTGCAGCATTAACAGCCTATAGCTTAGATCCTTCTATAGTTAAAAATAAATTAGTGTATTTGATGACTATTCAAAATGCTAGATTTAGAAACCCAATATTTCCTGGATGTGAATTAAAGTTAAATATAACTGCTTTAAAATCAAAAGGAAGAGTATGGAAATATAAAGGCGTTGCTGTGGTAGAAAATAAAATTATGGCCGACAGCGAGTGGATGGCAACAATTGTTGATAGAAAAGATTAGAAAAAACAATGATAAGCAAAGAAGCTGTTATTAATAAATATGCTATTTTAGATTCTTCTGTTCAAGTTGGCCCTTATACTGTTATTGACAAAGGAGTTAAAATTGGAAAAAATGTAAAAATCGCTTCAAATGTTGTTATAACAGGAGACACAACAATTTCTGATGGTTGCGAAATATATCCATTTACTTGCATTGGCACATCCCCTCAACATTTAAGATTTAAAGGAGAGGAAACAAAAGTATTTATAGGAAAAGATAATGTAATAAGAGAATTCGTTACCATAAATAGAGGCACTGAAAAAGGAGGCGGCGTTACAACCATAGGTAATAAATGTTTATTTATGATTTCATCTCATATAGGGCATGATTCTAATATAGGAAATAACGTTGTGTTTGCTAACAATGTAGCGATTGCAGGGCATGTTGAAATTGAAGACAATGTAATTATAGGAGGAAACTCTGCTGTCCAGCAGTTTTCTCGCATCGGAAAATTAGCAATTATTGGTGGAATGACAGGAGTTGAAAAAGATGTGATACCATATGGTTATATCATGGGAAACAGATCCTATTTGCATGGTATAAATATAGTTGGTTTAAAAAGATCTGGTTATCCCTCAGAAGAAATTAATGTTTTAAAAAAAACAGTCGATTTAATTTTCTCAAATAAAATATTTAAAAATGGTATTGAAGAGGCAAGAAAATTTAGTAAATTTAAAACAGTTGCAGATGTAATTATTTTTTTAGAAAAAAATAAAAAAAGACCAATTTGTAGACCTTAAAATTTGATGTTAGCTTTAATAGCTGGAAATACTGATTTACCTCATATAATAATTAAAAAATTATATAAAAAAAAAATTGATTTTATTATTTTAGATTTAACA
>Ga0114976_10002928_pt1 | contig 10684 bp, 7 predicted proteins | sample S_130805_EF_Meta_FD_87319 | JGI IMG/M metagenome (GOLD analysis project Ga0114976, IMG submission 87319) | Freshwater microbial communities from Lake Simoncouche, Canada to study carbon cycling - S_130805_EF_MetaG | ecosystem: Environmental > Aquatic > Freshwater > Lake | place: Lake...
GGAAGACCTGTTCACGCACGGCACGCTCAAGACCGAAATCGTCCGCGTGCTTGGCGCGATGGCAAAAAACAAAGGCTACAACCTCTTCACTGGCGAGACGAGGATTTCGTCGGTCGCGGGGAACGTGTCGGCGGAGCCCGACGTGGTCGCCGTGTCGGATGCCGCGATCGACACCGACCGGGTCCGGCTCACGCCGAAAGCCGGGGGCGGGACCGACCGTTTTGTCGAGCTCGAAGGGGGGCCTGAACTGGTCGTCGAGATCGTCAGCGATGCGTCGGTCGGCAAGGACCGTCGTCGGCTGCCCCCCGCCTACTTCGCCGCCGGGGTAACGGAGTTCTGGCTCATCGACGCCCGCGGCCCAGAACTGGAGTTCGTCATTCACCACCGCGGTGAGAACGGGTTTGTGCCGGTGGCGGTCGCGGCGGACGGCGGGCAGCCGTCCACAGTGTTCAGCTGTGGCTTCCAGCTCATCCGCGGCCGTAATGCCCGCGGCCGCTATGTCTACGACCTCGTCGTCGTGGACGCGGCTCGCGACCGGGTGTGATGAAGCCCCGGTCACGGAGAACGCGCGTGACCATCAGACTGTGGCTCAACGTGTGCTCGGCACGAGGACGAGCCGCCGGACGTCGGCGACACTTCCACCGGGAATCGTTGTCGCTCGGAGCGTGAGCGTGGCGGGGCCCGCGGCGAGTTCGATCCGGCCAAGCGCGAGCGGCCGAAACTCCTTGTCGAATCCCTCCCCCTTGCGGGGCACGCGGTCGTGGGTGGTATCCAGCGGCGGATCCCAGCCGGGCTGAATCGTGGCCTGCGTGGCTGCGGCGCCGCAGGCGAGCGCGATCGTCGAGCCGGCGTCGGCCTCGGGGCAGGTGTACCAGAGTTCGGCGTCGTAGCTGCCCGCAGTGAGCACGTCCACCGTCCAGGTGATCGAGTCGTCGGTCGTTTTCCAGTTCGTGAAGGAGGAGCAGTTGGGAGCTTTCGAACTGCGGGCCACGCCACCGTGCGGCACGCCGTCACGGGCCGGCAGTTCCGTGTGCGGTGCACCGGCAGCGGCCACCGGGAATCGTTCCTCTTTCGGTGGCGGCACGGCATTGAGTACATCGCGCCGCCAGTCTGCAGCGAGGGCCCTAAGCCGCGCGGCCTCCTCGGGCTCCGCGGCGGCCAGGTCGCGGGTCTGGCCGGGATCGGCGTCCATATGATAGAGCCTGCCCTCCGCGTCGAGCCGGTGCGTCTGGCTGCGGACGCTCACCTTGCCGCCGAAGCTCGCGACTATCGTGCGGGCGGCGGCCCGCTTCGCCACCGACTCAGCCGCTGCCGTGCCGAGCAGGAGCGGCGCGAGATCGAGGCCGTCGAGCGGTTGTGTTGGGCCGACTTCGATGCCGGCCAAGCCCGCGAGCGTGGGCAAGAGATCGATCGCACCGGTGATCTGAGGGATGCGGGTGCCGGGCATGATCCGTCCCGGCCAGCGAATGCAGCAGACGCTCCGCACGCCGCCGTCGTCGGTGCTGCTCTTGCGGCCCCGCAGGCCGCCGCACCAGCGGCTGCTGTTGGGGCCGTTGTCGGAGAAGAAGACGACGATCGTGTCGTCGGCGATGCCGAGTGAGTCGAGCGTGGCGAGCATGCGGCCGACGTTGGCGTCGATGTTTTCCATCATCGCCAGGGCGGCACGGGTGAACGGCAGGTCCTCGCCGTCGCCCTCTGGGCCGCGGAGCCCGATCGGTTTGTCGCGGAACCGGTTCCACTCGTCGTCCGGCACATCCATCGGGGAATGCGGTGTATTCAGTGCGAGGTAGCAGAGAAACGGTTTTTCTGCTGCCTGCGACCGCCTGACGAAATCGAGTGCCCGGCTGGTGATGTCGTCGACAATGAAACCCGTGCCGCGGACGAACCGGCCATCGTGCTCCATCGGGGCGTCGTGGTAGCTGTTCCAATGTCCTTCGGTGAAACCATAAAAGGTGTCGAAGCCGCGGGCCTGCGGGTGGTAGGGCCACTGCGTGCCGTTATGCCACTTGCCGAAGCAGCCGGTGGCATGGCCGGCATCGTGGAAGACGTTGGCCAGCGTGCGTTCCGCGGGATCCATCCGTTCCTGGCCGAGCGAGACGCCGCGAACGCCACTCCGCGGGGCATAGCGGCCGGTGAGCAGTTCGGCACGGGTGGGCGAGCAGACCGGCTGCACGAAAAACTGCGAGAGCACCGCGCCGTCCTGCGCGAGCGAGTCGATCGCTGGCGTCGACAGGTTCGTGTTGCCCACGAACGAATAGTCGCCATAGCCCGCGTCGTCGGCGAGGATGACGATCACGTTGGGAGGCCGTGCATTGGCCGGGCCCGTCTCGGCCGCCGTGGCCGCGTGTGTGAAGGCGACCGCGACCGCGATGGCTGCAATGGCCTGGAGGAGTCGTCGGTTTCGTCGCACGTGCATGGTTGCGTGTCGTCCCGCGAAGCTGGCATGCTGTCGCGAGGAGACATTATAGCCGTTCAGGAACTGCTTCTGTGTGTGCGGGCCCGAAGATGCTCAACGTGTTGGTCGCTGCTGGCGCGTGGTGTGCCATGGCTGCGACGGCAGCGGCCGATGTGCGGATCACCAGGGCCGTCGTCGATGGACGAGATATTCCCATCGATGTGTCGGCTGCCGCCGACATGGCACCGATTCGTGTGCCATCCAACGCGGGCCGCATCCTGTTTGCGTTCGAGGGTGAGGCCGCGGAGGGGGACGCCGGTCGTGCGACTGTGCCTACCGGCGCTGCTGGCGGCACACCGACACCACGCCTTCCAGCGCTGCGTGGCACCCGGCTGCGCTACCGTCTCGACGGCGTCGATGCCGACTGGCGGGATGAGCCGGCGCATGGCCGCCTGAGCCTCATATTTCTCGACGACGCCGGCAGCACAGTCGGCAGTTCCGACGCCAAGATGCATGGAACATCGGAGGGCTGGAGGGGCCTGCCTGAAACCTCGCCGCTGAAGGCCTTCTCGCTGTCGGGCGTGGCGCCGCCGCTGGCGTCTTCAGTGATCGTGAACTTCCTCTCCAACGGCGGCGACGCACCGGTGGGCGCGATGGCGATCGACGACGTCGTGCTCTCGATCGCCGCTGAGAGGCGTGAGCCGCGTCGGCATGCCCTGTCGCTCGATGGGCTCGGCGACGAGGTGCATCCGCTGGCGACGCCGACAGGATGGCTGCGGTCTGGATCCCGCGGCGAGATGAGTCGCGTGGCGGTGCGACCCGAGTCTGGAAAACCGATCCTGGTGATCGAGGACGACGACCCCACCGAGTATGGGTCGTGGGTGAGCCGAGGGATCGCCGTGCCGGTCGAGCCCGGAGATGTGGTGACCGCGTCGTGGCGGGCAGCGTATTCGCTGGGCCTTGGCGGTCGCTCAACTGCCACCTACGACGGCCTCGAATCTGGCACTTACTGGTTTCGCGTGGCCGCTTTTCTGCCGGGTGGCCAGCCGACGGGCATCGAGGCGGGCGTGCGGGTCGTGGTCGTGCCGCCGTGGTATTGGCGTCGTGACGTCTGGGCGGGGTGCACGGCCGTGGGCCTCGTGGCCGGTGCTCTCGTGGCACGGGCGGTGTCGCTCCGACGGATGCGGAGCCGGCTCGACGAGATGGAGCGAGTGCATACGCTTGACCGCGAGCGGGCGAGGATCGCGCGGGATCTTCATGACGACATCGGCGCGGGGCTCACCGAGATCGCCATGCAGACCGACTGGGTCCGCCGCGACGTGCAGGGCCTGGCATCGGCGGCCACGGTGGCCCGCGCCGAAAAGGCCTGTGCCTCGGCGATGGATCTGGTGCGGAGCGTCGATGCGATCGTCTGGGCGGTCAATCCCGCCAACGACACGCTCGACCGGTTCGTGCCCTATCTGACCCACTCGGCCGAGCAATTTCTCGACGCCGCAGGCGTGAGCATGCGGTTCGACGTGCCCGATACGGTGCCGCCGCTGCCGCTTTCGGGCGCCGTGCGACACGATCTGTTTCTGGTCGTGCGTGAGGCGATCAATAATGCCGTCAAGCATGCCCATCCGCAGGTGGTGCGGCTCGGCGTGAGGCTGGAGAACGGTGCGGCGCACGGGAGCAGTGAGAACGGCCCGCAACTCGTGATCACCGTCGAGGACGATGGCCACGGCTTTACTCTGCCGTCGTCAGCGACAGCAGCGCAGAACGCGGGCCGCTCAGGCCTGGCCAACATGCGGCGGCGGGTGGAGGATCTGGGCGGCCGGTTTGTGATCGAGAGCAGGCCGGGGGCGGGCACGCGGATCGAGTTGGCTTTGCCGCTGGAAAAAAATCATGCGACCGCCTCCGGGCTTCGCAAGGGAGGAACATCATGACCGCGATCCAACTGGGCACGATTCAAGTGGCTGTGGTTGAGGATGACGCCCGGCTGCGACAGACGTTCGTCGACGTGCTGGAAAGCTCGACCGAGTGCCGCTGCGTGGGGGCATTTGCGACGGGTGCGGAGGCCATGGCCGGCATTCCCGCGATCGCACCTGACGTCGTGATCATGGATGTGAATCTGCCCGACACCACGGGGGTTGAGTGCGTGAAGATGCTCGCGCCAAAGCTCACCGGCACGCAGATCCTGATGGTGACGGTCTATCAGGATCCCGACACGACGTTTCAGGCGCTGGCCGCCGGTGCCCACGGCTATCTCGTGAAGCCGGTGCTCCCGGAGCGGCTGCTTGAGGCGATCCGTGAGATCCGGGCCGGCGGCGTGCCGATGAGCCGCACGATCGCGCGGAAGGTGATTGAGACATTTCGCAGCCGCGAGGCCGCTGAGGAAGCGGGCACATCCACCGTACGATCGCCAGCTGCATCCCCGGAAGAAGAGTCGCTCACATCCCGCGAGCAGCAGGTGCTCGAACTGCTCGTGGAAGGTTTTTCCTACAAGGAAATCTCCCAGCGGCTCGGGATCTCGACATCGACGGTGGGCACCTATGTGCAGCGGATCTACGAGAAGCTGCACGTGTCGAGCCGCCGCGAGATCATGGCCCGCCGCCGGCCGGGCCGGGGGTGAAAAGGTGCACAGGATGAACCCTGTTTGAGGGCATGGCACGGTCTTGCTTTTTGCGCACAGAGTAATACCATAAAGGGTATGGTGTCACTTACAATCAAACTCCCTCTGGCCGTAAAACAGCGGTTGGAGCGCGAGGCCCGGCAATCTGGCAAGTCAGTTTCCGCGCTCATCCGTGAGGCCGTGTCCACTCGCCTGCGCCAAGCCTCCGCCGGGGGAAGCCTCTTCGAGCGAACGCGGGATCTGTGCGGCGCCGGATCCAGCGGGCGGCCCGACCTCGCGACGAATCGTGAGGTCCTGCGGGAGTTCGGTGAATGAACCGCGTCATTGCCGACACCGGTCCTCTGGTCGCCTATTTCGACCGTGACTCGGAATTCCACGGTTGGGCCCGCGACCGGTTTCAGGAATTGGCCGATCCGCTGATCAGTTGCCAGCCTGTCCTGACCGAAGCGCTGTTTGTCCTGAAGCGGGGAGGGATCGACCCGGACCTGATCCTCGCGCTCGTAGAACGTGGCGAACTGATCTGCGATTTTGACGTTCGGCGCGAGATCACGTCCATCCGTCGGCTGCTCAGGAAATACCGTGACCTGCCTGCCACCCTCGCCGACGTCTGCCTGGTTCGCATGAGCGAACTTCACGGTGACTGCTCCGTCTTCACGCTTGACCACGACTTCCGCGTCTACCGCAGAAACGGCCGTCAGACGATTCCCCTGATCACGCCGTCCTGATGGCTCTTGCCGAACTGATTGGCGTGTGAAACGGTACTCAGCTCCGTTTGATCTACTCCGCCTCGCCGTCCTTGGCTTCGACCGGCGTGGCGTTTGTGGACTGCTGCTCTTGGAGCTGCTTGGCGATGCCGGCCACCTGCTCGTCGAGGCGGGCCTTCAGCTTTGCGACCTCGCCGTCCACCTTCCTCTCGGCGGCCGCCATCACCTTCTCGAGTTCGGCCGCCGACCGCTGTTCGATCTTTTTCAGTTCGGCGGTCGTCTTCTCCTCGATACTCTTCGCCGTCGCATCGACTCGCTCCACGGCTTTTTTCGACTCGACATCGACCCGCTCTGCCGCCTTCTCTGCCGCCTGTTTCGATTCGGCGACTGCCTGTTCCGCGGCGTTCCTGCCTGCGTCCGCGAGTTCGGCATCGATCTTTTTCTTCAGATCCTCGAGCTGCAGATCAAACCGCTCACGAAGTGCCTTCGATTCGGCCGCGAACGATTCGTTGAGCGTGCGAATCTCGCTGCCGAAGCGGTCGTCAAGATCCTTCGAGCCGGTCGCCAGCTGCGCCTCGAGCCTGGCTGCCTCCTCGGCAAACCGCGTGTCGAGAGAGTCTTGGAGTTCCGTCTTCGCGGCGCTGACGCGGGACTGCACGCGGACGGAGACATCCCGCGAGAGCCGGGCATAGAGCTCGGCCCGCCGCTTCTCCCAGATCTGGCCGAATGGCCTGGCCGAAGCAGCATCCGCCGCCATGACCACCATGACCACCACCAGCACTGCGACCAGCCCACATGCTCTCTTGCGCATCGATCGCCTCCTTGCGGGCGATAGCACCCGCTTTATCTTGTTCGGCAGCGGTCCACGGAGCGTCCGCAGGCAGGCGCGGCCTGAGCAACCAGATTGCCCGACACGCGAGGTTAAACCGTCACGACCGGTGCGACCGCACCGGTCCAACCGGATCACCTTGCCCAGACTGAAAAAGGGACGCAGCCATGTCTGTTCGGCACGGGCTGTGTGGGCGGCCCGTATTCCCTTGCTTGCGATGCGGGCTTGGATAGCGAGCGGTTCCCATGCAAGCCCGAAACGTGAGCAAGGGAATCCGTGTTGCGGACCCACAAAACCGTGGCCATCCTGAAATCAACGAACGACCCCGGCAACCCTCGCGCCGAACACTTCTGGGATGATGCTCTGTTTGAAACCCTGGGGCCGTCTGCCCCGCCGTGGACAAAATTACGACACGTTTCGGGGGGGTGTCAGCGGGTATTATTTCAACGGAAATGACAGGCAGAGGTTGTGGACTTCGGGGGAGTTTCCCATGGTGGGTTCAGAAGGTTCGTCACGCGGTCGAGGCGGTTTCACCCTCGTCGAGCTCCTGGTCGTGATTGCGATCATCGGCACGCTCGTGGGGTTGCTCCTGCCGGCCGTGCAGGCGGCGCGGGAGGCAGCGCGGATGTCGACCTGCTCCAACAACATGAAGCAGATCGGTCTGTCGCTGCACAACCTCGTCGATGCCAAGGGCAAACTGCCGATCGCCGCCGACGTCTACCAGAATGCCGACGGCTGCGTCATCGGCACATACTGGCCCCAACCCCCCACCATCTATAAAAACTGGAACGTCGACATCATGCCGTTCATCGAACTGCAGGATGTCTACAACCGCTACGATTTCTCAAAGTCCATGAACGGTCAGTCGTCTATCTTCAAGGACAAGTCGTACCCATTTCAGGCCTGCCCCAGTAACCCGGCCTCTGCAACGCTGACGCCGATTCTGGGCATGTCGTTCCGATACTTCGCCAGCGGCTGGAGGTCGGCGCCGGCGTGTTATTCACCGTGTGCTGGGCCACAGAGACGTTCGACCATTGGGGCCGACTGTTCGGCTGCCGGTAGCCCAAGTTACTGCAACGTATTCAAGGCGACGACGATCGATGGCAACGCCTGCGGATCACAGTACATGCAAGGCTACAAAATCGCGGCCATGAATCCCGGCATGTTCGGCGGCGCGAGCGGCTATCAGGCCAAACTCAAGGATGCGACAGACGGGATTTCAAAGACGATCCTCGTCGCTGAGCGGCGTCCCGAGCTAACTTCGTATGCAGGGCTCATTGGCTTCGAGTATATGACCGTCTATACGCAGCATCGGATCAATAGCACGTCCCTCAACCTCACGACCGATGCAGCTGGCAACGGCTCGATTGCGGCGAGCAACCATTCCGGTGGGGCATACTTCTGCATGGCGGACGGCGCCGTGCAGTTTCTCGACGAAAACATCGACTTCCAAACCTACAACTACCTCGGCAACAAGGCCGACGGCCAACCGGCGAGCGTGCCATGACGCGTTGGCAGGGTTGCCGAGCTACTGTATGCCTCAGCGCTGCAGGGATCCTGCTGGCATCGCTGTTTGCCACCGGCTGTGGTGGCCCGAAGGGCCCGCCTGGGACGATCTGGGTGAGCGGCAGCGTGCTCTACGACGGCAAGCCTCTTCCGGAGGGCGCGGTGCACTTCGCTCCTAAGGATAAGTCCACGGCTGGCAGCGGTGGCTCCTCCCGTCTCAAGGGGAGCCGATTCGGACTGTTTCTCAAGCCAGGCGACTACGGGGTGGCGGTCATCTCGGAGGAGGGCGTGGCGACGATGGACATGAAGACTGGGCGTGAGATCCCGGCCAAGAGCCGGATCCCGGAGAAGTACACGACCGTGACGACGTCGGGGCTCGAGGCGACGTTTGACAACGGCCACCGGACCGCTGATCTCAGTCTCGCACCGTGACGGTGTGATGTGGGCTGCGATGAGAGAACAGTTCTTTTCGGCAGCCGAAAAGCGGACGCAGCTCGTTTCGATGCTCAACGGCAAGGTATGGCATGCCGCTGCTGCACAGCACTTGCCGTAGATAAAAGTTGTTGGCCGTGAAGGCGAACCGTTGGAGGCAGCACCATGGCTTGGCTACCGATTCTCATGTCCGCGACCCTCGGGTTCGCGGCCGCGGCGACCACCGCAGTCGCCGCGGAGGAGTCGCGCCACGACGTCGTCGTCTACGGCGCAACCAGCGGCGGCATCACGGCCGCGATCCAGGCGAAGACGATGGGCAAGACCGTGATCGTGGTCGAGCCGGGACGGCATCTCGGCGGGCTGTCCGCCGGCGGTCTGGGCGCCACCGACATCGGCAACAAGGCGGCCATCGGCGGCCTGTCACGGGAGTTCTACCGGCGGATCGGTCGCCACTACGCGGATGCGAGTGCCTGGGTGCACGAACGGCCGGAGGCCTCGCGGCGGAATCCGAGCGAGGGCGGCGAACGCGAGATGTGGACGTTCGAACCGCACGTGGCCGAACGCATCTTCCGGGAGTGGCTCGCGGAGGCGGGAGTCGAGGTCGTCTTCGACGCACCGCTCGATCTTGGCCCCGGTGGCATCGAGAAGGACGGCCGGCGGATCGTCGCCTTCAAGAGCGAAGGCGGCAGGCGATTCACGGGCGTGATGTTCATAGACGCCAGTTACGAAGGCGACCTGATGGCGAAGGCCGGCGTCTCCTACCACGTGGGCCGCGAGGCGGCCAGTGTCTACGGCGAGTCGCTCAACGGGATTCGCACGAAGCACGCCGTCAAGCACCAATTCACGCGCGACGTCGATCCCTACGCGGTTCCTGGCAACCCTTCGAGCGGCCTGGTGCCGATGGTCTCCCCAGATCCGCCGGGGAACGACGGTGACGGCGATCGCCGCCTGCAGGCCTACAACTTTCGGATGTGCACCACCGACGTTCCGGAGAATCGCCGCGACTGGCCCAAGCCGGAAGGCTATGACGAGAGGCAGTACGAGTTGCTCTTGCGGTATTTCGAAGCTGGGTGCGACCAGTCGCTCTGGAACCCCCTGCGGATGCCGAACCGCAAGACCGACACCAACAACAATGGTGCTTTCAGCACCGATTTCATCGGCGGCAACTACGACTATCCCGAGGCCGATCACGCGGAGCGACGTCGGATCGTGGCGGAGCACCGCCGCTACCAACAGGGCCTGATGTGGACGCTCGCCAACCATCCGCGGGTGGCCGAGAAGGTGCGAGCACAGTACCGGCGATACGGGCTGGCGAAGGACGAATTCGTGGACAACGACAACTGGCCCCACCAGCTCTATGTCCGCGAGGCCAGGCGGATGGTGTCCGACTATGTCATGACGCAGGACGACTGCCAGTGGAAGCGCGCGGCCGAGGATCCGGTGGGCCTGGCCGCCTACACGATGGATTCCCACCACTGCCAACGCTACGTGACCGCCGCCGGCGTTGTCCGCAACGAGGGTGATGTCCAAGTGGGCGTAAAGCCCTATCGCATCGCATACCGCAGCATTCGGCCAAGACGCGAGGAGTGCGAGAACCTGCTCGTGCCGGTGTGCGCTGCCGCCTCCCACATCGCCTACGGTTCGATCCGGATGGAGCCAGTGTTCATGGTGCTCGGGCAGTCGTCGGCAACCGCGGCCGTGCTGGCCATCGAGCAGGGTTCGTCCGTGCAGGATGTGGCCTATCCGCGGCTCCGTGAACGGCTCGTCGCCGACGGCCAGATACTGGAGTGGGCCGAAGGGGCCGAGCCCGTCGCGCTCGCCGGCATCGTCGTCGACAATGCAACGGCGCGGGTCGTCGGTGCATGGAAGAAGAGCGGCAGCAAGGGCGGGTTTGTCGGGGCCGACTATCTCCACGATGGCGACGAGTCGAAGGGGACGAAGTCGGTGACGTTCACGCCCCGGCTGCCGGTCGCCGGTGACTACGAAATCCGGCTCTGGGTGACGCCGGACGGCAATCGCGCCCCCAACGTCCCGGTGACGATCCGGCTCGCGGAGGGGGAGCGCCGTCTCTCCGTCGACCAACGCAACGGGCCGCTGAAGAGCGGATTCGTGAGCCTCGGCTCGTTTTCCTGCCCTGCCGGCGAATCTGTGAGCGTGACAATCGGCACAGAAGGTACTTCAGGTCACGTGGTCGCTGATGCCGTCCA
>Ga0114976_10002930_pt1 | contig 10680 bp, 9 predicted proteins | sample S_130805_EF_Meta_FD_87319 | JGI IMG/M metagenome (GOLD analysis project Ga0114976, IMG submission 87319) | Freshwater microbial communities from Lake Simoncouche, Canada to study carbon cycling - S_130805_EF_MetaG | ecosystem: Environmental > Aquatic > Freshwater > Lake | place: Lake...
GGTTGGCCAGCAGGCAACCACAATAGTTCATCGAGTTTGAGTAATTCAATAAAATTTTGTGCTAATTTGACATGACCCCAATGAGGTGGATCAAATGTGCCGCCAAAAATACCAATCATGTGTTGAGCCAATCACGTGGCTGCAGAAAAAAGTCAGTTAATTGATGTTCAGGACTACCTGGTTCGATTGGGCGTTGATATTGCCATCTTGCAATTGGCGGCATCGACATTAAGATAGATTCTGCTCTGCCACCAGATTGCAAACCAAAGTGGGTACCACGGTCGTATACTAAATTAAATTCAGCGTATCTACCCCGACGATATTCTTGAAATTCTTTTTCCGCCTCGGTGTAACTTTGAGGTTGATTCTTTTTCGCAATCGGCAGATAAGCATCGACGAAAGATTTACCTACAGACTGGGTTAGAGAGAAACTTTGTTCAAACCCAAGTTCGCTAAAGTCATCAAAAAATATACCACCAATACCTCTGGGCTCTTGGCGATGTGGCAGATAAAAATAGGTGTCACAGTTCTTTTTAAAAAGTGGATAGTATTTTTCATCAAAACTATCTAAAACGTTTTTACAGCTTCGGTGAAAATGTTGACAGTCTTCGACATTGCCATAGTATGGAGTGAGATCCATACCGCCACCAAACCACCAGACCGGATCAATACCTTCTTTTTGAGCCACCAGGCAGCGCACATTCATGTGAACCGTTGGTACTTTGGGATTCCATGGATGAAACACCAAAGAGACCCCCATCGCTTCAAAACTACCACCAGCAATTTCAGGGCGCTGAGCAGTTGCAGAGGGTGGTAGTTTTTTACCACTTACATGAGAAAAAGCCACACCAGCACGTTCAAAGAAACGACCATTTTCAACAATCATGGTGCGACCATAACCTTGCAGAGGGCTATCTACCGGTTTTTCCCACTCATCACTTAAAAAGGATTGACTCTCAAGTTCAGAGAACGATTGGGTAATATATTCTTGTAAATTCCAAAAGAAATGCTTGAGTTCAGTTACTTGTATAGACATTATTTCGTTTTTATCGCAAGGTGACCAATATCCGTTCGATATTGAGAACCATTAAATTGAATAGATTTTAAAGCTTCATAGGCACGAGTTTGAGCCCCTCTCACATTTCCGTCAAGACCTACTACACATAGAACTCGGCCACCACTAGTGACTAGCTTACCATCTTTGAAGCTCGTACCTGCATGAAATACGATATGTTGTTCAGTTTCTTCTGGAATCCCTGTAATTTCATCACCACTTCTTGGAGTATTTGGGTAATTATGGGCCGCCATCACAACACCAAGCGCCACCCTTGGGTCCCACTTTAATTCAACTTGATCCAGTGTTTGATTATCTGCGTGCATTAAAACATCCACAAAATCACTCTTGAGTCTTGCCATAATCGGTTGTGTTTCAGGATCACCCATCCGGCAATTAAATTCAAGAGTTTTAACTTCTTTATCCGGACTAATCATCAGACCAGCATACAGGAAGCCCGTAAATGGGATACCGTCTTTAGCCATTCCTTCAACAGTAGGCCTAATAATTTGACGTAATACTTTGGCATGTAATTCTGGGGTGACCACAGGTGCTGGAGAGTAAGCTCCCATGCCACCAGTATTTGGTCCTTGGTCATGATCTAACAGGCGCTTATGATCTTGGCTCGTTGCCATAGGTAAAATATTTTTACCATCCACCATGACGATAAAACTTGCCTCTTCCCCAGTTAAAAACTCCTCGATGACAACACGCGCGCCAGCATTACCTAATTTGTTGTCACTCAACATCATATCTACAGCCTGATGTGCTTCCGCCAAATCCATTGCAACCACAACACCCTTGCCAGCAGCCAAGCCATCCGCCTTAATGACGATTGGAGCACCTTGTTGATCGATGTAAGCATGCGCTGCGGCAGCATCATGAAAAGTTTCATAATCGGCCGTAGGAATACCATGACGCTTCATAAAAGCTTTTGCAAAATCTTTTGAAGACTCCAGTTGCGCCGCTTTTTGGGTCGGACCGAAGACTTTTAATCCTTTTGCACGAAAAACATCCACGATACCTTCAGAAAGTGGTTTTTCAGGACCGATAACGGTGTAAGCAATTTTTTCAACTTCTGCAAATTGAGCAAGCTCTTGAATATCTGTCATGGGAATATTGGTAATTCCATGAAGATGTTTTGACTCAAATGGAGTGCCACCATTGCCGGGGGCAACATAGACCATTTGTACCTTCGGTGATTGAGCAATTTTCCATGCTAAGGCGTGTTCACGACCACCAGACCCAACTACTAATATTTTCATAGATATCCTATTTATTCATCCAAACTTGCATTGGAATAGACATTTTGTACATCATCCAGGTTTTCCAGTGCATCTAATAATTTTTGCATGGTTGTAGCTGAGTCTCCTAAAAGTTCCACTTCAGTTTCAGGTCGCATGGTGACTTCACCAAATTCAGGTTGAAGACCCTTAGCTATCAAGGCGTCCTTAATTGCAGAAAAATTGACTGGGGAGGTAATTACTTCCTTTGAAGAATCGTCATGAACAATGACATCATCTGCCCCTGCATCCAGAGCGGCGTCCATGAGTAGATTTTCTTCAATAAGAGGTGCAAACATGAGTTGACCACAATGCATAAAAAGATAAGAAACACAGCCATCAGTTCCCAAATTACCACCATTTTTTGAAAATGCATGACGAATCTCAGCTACAGTTCGAGTTTTATTATCCGTGAGGCAATCTACCATCACTGCCACGCCTCCAGGCCCGTAACCTTCATAACGAATTTCTTCATAGTGAACTCCTTCGAGAGAGCCAGTACCTTTTTGAATCGCTCTTGTCACATTCTCGTTTGGCATATTGGCATCTTTTGCCTTATCGATGGCAAGTCTTAAACGGGGGTTATTATTAATATCCCCACCGCCCATCTTGGCAGCAACAGTAACTTCGCGGATAATTTTTGTCCAAACCTTACCGCGTTTCTCGTCTTGTCGACCTTTTCGGTGTTGAATATTGGCCCATTTAGAATGTCCGGCCATAGATTTCCTTTCAAATAAACTTTGTATGAATTGTGTAATATGTTAATTTTAGGCAATTTCTAAAGTAAAACCATAAAAGGAGATATTTCATGACAACAAATACAGTTAAAGCCATTCGAATGAGTAAGACAGGCGGAGCAGAAGTCCTTGAATATGTTGATGTTCAGTTAGGGGAGCCTGGTCCTGGGGAGGTGTTAGTGCGCCATCACGCCATTGGGGTTAATTTCTTAGATATTTATTTCAGAAACGGTTTATATCCTTCACCATTACCAGCTGGCGTAGGTCAAGAGGGTGCAGGCGTCATTGAAAAAGTAGGACCTAATGTAACCCATGTCAAGGTTGGTGACCGTGTAGCCTATGCAGGCCGCCCTGCAGGATCATACTCGCAGGCTCGGGTGATGCCAGCTGACATTATTGTCAAGTTGCCTGATGCCATAAGTTTTGAACAAGCTGCAGCGATGATGTTACAAGGCATGACAGTACAGTATCTCCTGAATAGCACCTATAAAGTTCAAAAAGGGGACACTGTTTTATTCCATGCAATTGCTGGCGGCGTTGGCACGATTGCATGCCAATGGCTAAAAGCATTGGGTGCCACAGTCATTGGTACAGTGGGGAGTCCTGAAAAAGCTGCATTAGCAAAATCAATGGGTTGTGATCATACGATCTTGTACCGTGATGAAGACTTCGTGAAACGCGTCAGAGAAATTACTGATGGTAAAGGCGTACCTGTGGTGTATGACTCTATTGGTAAAGACACCTTTATGAAATCACTCGATTGTTTATCGCCACTTGGTACGATGGTCACTTTCGGAAATGCTTCAGGCCCAGTACCTCTATTAGATGTCTCCATTTTGGCAGGAAAGGGTTCAATTAAGGTTACTCGCCCTACCTTAACGACTTATGTGCTCAATCGTGCTTTATTAGAGCCAATGGCGGCAGATCTATTCCAAAGGGTCATGAGTGGGCAGGTGAAAATTGAAATCACCCATCGTTATCCATTAGAACAAGCCGCGCAGGCACAGCGTGATATGGAAGAGCGTAAAACCACTGGATCCATCATCCTATTACCGTAAGTTTGTTCAAACAATCCACCCTAAACGCTAGGTTGGATTAATGAAAAGGGGTTTTGAGCGTCGCCATATTGCTCTTAACCCCTTGAACGTGTCATAATAGTCAACTTTTATGCCGCGGTGGTGAAATTGGTAGACACAGGAGACTCAAAATCTCCCGCCTAATAAGTGTGTCGGTTCGAGTCCGACCCGCGGCACCAATCTTAAATGATGCTATCCATCAAAATAATTCCAAGATGGTTATTAATTTCATCAATTTTAAAAATTACTGAACCTTAACTTATCAATATGTAGTAATGTAATTATTTTAGACTTTTGATGTAAATCAACTTTTAGGGTTATGGCATGCAAAGACCGGCTTATCCAGTGAATGAAATAGCGAGATTAAAAGATTTATTTAGTCATGAAATTCTCGACACAACACCAGATGAGTTTTTAGACTCGGTAACCCACTTAGCGCAAAATATTTTTCATGTTAAAACCGTCTTAATTTCTCTGATAGATGCCAATCGACAATGGTTCAAGTCTCGCCAAGGATTAGATGCTTCCGAAACACCTAGAGACATTTCATTTTGTGGACATGTGATTTTACAAGATGATATATTTGAAATTTCTGATGCCCTAGAGGATCAACGTTTCGCAGATAATCCCTTGGTTACAGGCAATCCATTGATTCGTTTTTACGTAGGGATACCAATAAAAAGTGCTAGAGGAAATAACTTAGGTACCCTTTGTTTGATTGATGATCATCCAAGAACATTGACTCAACAGGAAAGAGCGTTTTTAGTTGACTTCAGAAATATCATACAGACTTACATCATTAATCAACATCAAAATAAAACCTTTCAATTGATTATGGACTCAGTTCAAGAAGGGATTATTGTTCATGATCGCAGCGGTAGGATTGTATTTATTAATCCAGCGGCGCATGATTTACTTGGAGATTCTTTGATGCCTTTGTTGGGGCAATCTAGTTGGACTCAAGGTAAAGAATTGTCAAAACAAACAACCTCCAACTTGACAGAGGTAAATGACATCATGATTGCATTGCATCGTGAGGTTTTACCTTATGAAGGGCATACTGTATTAACCAAAGTTGATGGTCAAAAAGTGCAAGTGTATTTTCAGATTGAGCCTCTCATTCGTGGAGGTATTTTGACTAACACCATTCTTGTTTTGCAAACCGATTAAACATTATTTCCAAGTTTTTTAAAATTAAATATTTAATTCTAATATTTATACTATTTATTAAATATATCAATTAATTATTAATATTAACGAAATTTTCATATTTCTGTTACTTTTACACCTTAGGATTTAAATTCTCAACTTAAGGAGAATTTATGAGCACTACTGCAAAAAATCACCATGACGGTCATGATGAAGTAATGCGTCCTAATTTGGATGCAAAACCGAGCATGATTACTGCAATCATTTTTATTGGTTTGCTCGTTGCAGGTTTGATTTATACAGCTTTTAGTATTTCCCATGACGTACAGGCCACTTCTCATGGTCAATCTGTGACAAATTGGGTGCCATTTATTCTTCTCGGTGTTGCTTTATTGATTGCTCTTGGTTTTGAATTCGTCAATGGATTCCATGACACAGCCAATGCAGTAGCTACGGTTATCTATACTAATTCCATGCAGCCCAATGTGGCTGTGATTTGGTCAGGTTTCTTCAATTTCTTGGGTGTACTGTTATCGAGTGGATTAGTTGCATTCGGGATTATCTCCCTCTTACCGGTTGAATTAATTTTACAAGTCGGATCTTCTTCAGGATTCGCCATGGTTTTTGCTTTACTGATTGCTGCGATTATTTGGAACTTAGGAACTTGGTGGTTAGGCTTGCCAGCTTCATCCTCACATACACTGATTGGTTCGATTATTGGCGTTGGTGTGGCAAATGCCCTTATGCACGGCCGTGATGGCACAAGCGGTGTGGACTGGGCACAAGCTAGTAAAGTTGGTTACTCTTTATTACTTTCACCATTAATTGGGTTTTGTGCAGCAGCTCTTTTGCTATATTCCATGAAAGTGCTGATTAAAAATAAAGAGTTATTTACTGAGCCAAAAAAAGGTAAAGCCCCCCCAGCTTGGATCCGTGGATTATTAATACTTACGTGTACTGGCGTTTCATTTGCTCATGGTTCAAACGACGGTCAAAAGGGTATGGGTTTGATCATGTTAATCCTGATTGGTTGTATACCAACAGCGTATGCATTAAATAATGCAATGACAGCAAATGAGGCAACGGCCTATGTTGCTTTAGCAGAAAAGACATCTCTCAAACTTAATGAAGTTGTGCCAGCTGCAAAAGCAAATGAGAAGATTGATAATCGTCAAGTTTTATCAGATTTTGTGCGTACACGTGAAATGAACACAAACGTTGTACCGGCATTATCGAATATGGCTACAGGTATTGCTTCCCAAGTTAAAGCGAGTGGAACATTTTCTGGTTTACCGACTGATGCCGTTGCGAACGTTCGTAATGATATGTATTTAGTATCAGAAACAATCCGTTGGATTCAAAAAGACAAAACAGAGTTCGATAAATTAGACAAAGATACAGTAGACAATTTAAAAGCGTTTAAAGAGCAAACGGACAGTGCAACTAAATTTATTCCTTTATGGGTAAAAGTGGCTGTTGCGATTGCATTAGGATTGGGTACGATGGTTGGTTGGAAGCGCATTGTTGTTACTGTTGGAGAAAAAATTGGTAAGACTCACTTAACTTATGGTCAAGGAGCTTCTGCTGAGTTAGTCGCAATGGCAACGATTGGTGCAGCCGATATTTATGGTTTACCAGTTTCAACAACACAAGTTTTATCCTCAGGTGTAGCCGGGACAATGGTTGCAAATGGTTCTGGTATGCAAATGAGTACGATTCGTAGTTTGGCACTCGCATGGATACTCACATTGCCCGTTGCGATGTGTTTGTCTGGATTCTTATTTTGGTTATTTAGCCACATATTCTAATTAAAAAGATTTTAACTTTGCCGCCTTCGGGCGGTTTTTTTATGTCAAGAAACTATTAAAAATATCAATTTTGAAATAAATGTTTAATCAAGTTGCCTTATAAAAGAGGAAGTAGTTCATTTAATCAAACAGAAAGGAAAAATATGTCACACGCACAAGATGCTGCAACTATTAGCGACGAAAAACACGAATTAGATTATGTTGCTAAAAAATATAACTGTTCCGTGGAGCAAGTTAAGCAAGCAAAGAAAGATGCTGGAACAAATGAGCGTCAAGCCGTATATGCTGCTTTAGAAAAGATTTTAGGTAAGTAAAATCATCTACGAGTTATGAGTCAAATATCATAACTCGTATCTTCCTTGATAGATTGACCATGATTTTGTAAGGCTTGATCGACCAGTTTTTTGTTTAGGCTTGGTGAAAAAAGCTCAATAAAGGTGTAAGTGTAAGACCGAAGATAGGCATCTTGTTTGATTGCCACGCGAGTGGTATTGTTACCAAATAGATGGCCTGCGGGTAACATTTCAAGAGCGGTATCACGCTGGGCATCATATGCAAGTGCTGAAACAATACCAACACCCAGACCAGTTTCTACATAGGTTTTAATGACATCCGCATCAATTGCTTCGAGAACAATATCAGGCTGTAACTTTTTCTTAGCGAAAGCTTCATTAATTTTTGGGCGACCTGCAAAGGCAAGGTCATAGGTAATGATGGGGTATTCCACCAAATCTTCAAGTGCCAAAGGTTTTTTCGTCAAAAGAGGGTGACCGTGAGGAACTACGACAGCATGTTGCCATTGATAACCGGGTAATGAAACTAGTTGAGGATGCTCTGATAGCCCCTCAGTAGCAATCGCTATATCCGCTTGATTGCTCAAGACTAACTGCGCTAAATGTTCGGGACTTCCTTGTTGGATACTGACTCTTACCTTTGGAAAGCGTTTTCTAAATTCAGCGATGACTTGCGGTAGGGAGTATCTTGCCTGAGTATGGGTGGTGGCAATGACAAAATTGCCTTGATCCGTTGCCGCATACTCTGAGCCAATTTTTTTGAGGTTTTCAATTTCTCCTAAAATCTTTTCGATACAAATGAGAGCCTTTTTACCAGGATCTGTCAGATCCCTAATGCGTTTACCGTGCCGACGAAAAATATCCACCCCCAGTTCATCTTCAAGTTCCAAAATGGCCTTTGAAACTCCTGGTTGGGAGGTAAAGAGCGCTTTCGCGGCATCGGTTAGATTGAAGTTTTGCCGAACCGCTTCGCGAACGAACCGAAATTGATGAATATTCATATGAAAATATCCTTTATATCGAAAACAATATAATAAAACGATTTTTTATTATTTGTAAATCTTATTTATGCAGTGGAAAATACCATTTGATGAAATTACCTCCAAAATAATCCACTATTTTCATAATGGGTCTTTTAGGTAAGAAAAAAATTGATCAATTGGGTAAGTATTTGCTTACATCTAAGATTGTTTATAAAGAAAGATTGCAATGTATCAATATGATGAAATTGACCAGGCATTAGTTGATGCCCGAGTTGATGAGTTTAGAGATCAAGTAGAGCGTCGGTTAAATGGTTCTTTGCCCGAAGAAGAGTTTCGACCGCTACGCTTACAAAATGGTCTATATCTTCAGCGCCATGCATATATGTTGCGAGTAGCGATTCCCTATGGCATTTTAAGTTCAATACAACTTGAGCAATTAGCTAAGATTGCTCATCGCTATGATCGTGGTTATGGACACTTCACAACCCGACAAAATATTCAATTTAATTGGCTTCAGTTAGAGGATAGCCCCGAAATCTTGGCTGATCTTGCCAAAGTTCAAATGCATGCCATTCAGACCTCAGGTAATGTAGTGCGTAACATCACGAGTGATCCATTTGCGGGAGTTGCTCATGATGAGCAGGTTGATCCAAGACCCATCTGTGAATTATTGCGCCAATGGTCAACTTTGCATCCGGAGTTTGCCTTCTTACCCAGAAAATTCAAAATTGCCATTAATGGCGCAAGGGATGACCGTGCCGTGATCTTAGCCCATGACGTTGGTCTTGTTCTAAAAAAGGATCAAAGCCACAACATCATAGTAGATGTATATGCAGGTGGTGGCATGGGACGTACGCCACTACTCGCCAGCTTAGTAAAAAGCGATTTGCCATGGCAGCAACTCCCTAGTTATTTAAATGCATTATTGCGGGTCTATAACCGCTATGGTCGAAGAGATAATTTGTACAAAGCACGAATCAAAATACTTGTAAAAGCTCTTGGCGCAGAGCAGTTTGCAAAAGAAGTAGAAGAGCAATGGTTGATCAGTAATGATCGCAACGCGGACTTTACTGAAGAGGAATTAGCTCGTGTGGCGAAGAGTTTTACAAAACCAGCATATAAAAGCTTGAGTAATCAAGCCCGAGAAAATATCATTCGACAGTCTCCAATGGATTCTCAACAAGCATTTTCTAAATGGTTAGAGCGTAATACAAAGCAACATCAAGTATCAGGATATATGAGTGTCGTGATTAGTTTAAAAAATCATCGGGGTAGTGCGCCTGGTGATGCCACTGCAGAACAAATGATCGCGGTTACAAAATTGGCTCAGGAATTTAGCTTTTCAGAGATTCGTGTAACGCATGAGCAAAACTTAGTGCTAGCAGATGTAGAACAGGGTAGACTTTTTGCGTTGTATCAAGAGTTAACTCAATACAGCTTAGCAAGATCCAATATTGGTTTGCTCACAGACATGATTGTTTGTCCTGGAGGAGATTTTTGTTCATTAGCCAATGCAAAATCGTTGCCGATTGCGGCTGCTATTGCAGAGCAATATGAAGACTTGGATTATCTATTTGATTTAGGTGATTTAAGTATCAATATTTCAGGATGCATCAATTCCTGCGGACATCATCACGTTGCCAATATTGGGATTTTAGGTGTAGATAAAGATGGTACCGAATGGTATCAAATAACACTGGGTGGAGAGCAGGGCAACGATACGGCTATCGGGAAAGTGATTGGCCCTTCATTTAGTGCAGAACAAATTCCTACCGTAATTGCTCAAATCATCGAAGTTTTCGAACAACATCGTTTAGCGCAGGAAACATTTATCGAAACTTATCAAAGAGTTGGTATCGAACCTTTTAAACAATTTGTTTATCAAAAAGTTGAAAGAGAGATTGAACATGTCTAAATATATTGCATATCCAAAAAACTCTGAACCAAAAATCAGCAATAACTCTTGGGTGATTTCAAAGGATGAAAATCTGGCGGTTGCATCTTTACCAGAAGGTCATGTGATTGTTTCTTTTTCCTATTGGAAAGAGCATCAAGCTGCTTTACAAGCAAAAATAGAACTCCAAGAATTGGGTATTTTTTTTACAGTCAACGATGATATTGTTCAAGAGCTCAATATCATTCAATCAGCCATGCTAACGTGGCAAGTAATTGCGATTGATTTTCCGATTTTTAGAGATGGGCGTGGTTTTAGCACTGCTGCTATATTGCGCGAGCAGTTTCATTGGGAAAAAGAATTAAGAGCTGTTGGCGATGTGTTGATTGATCAACTGGTGCAA
>Ga0114976_10002931_pt1 | contig 10679 bp, 28 predicted proteins | sample S_130805_EF_Meta_FD_87319 | JGI IMG/M metagenome (GOLD analysis project Ga0114976, IMG submission 87319) | Freshwater microbial communities from Lake Simoncouche, Canada to study carbon cycling - S_130805_EF_MetaG | ecosystem: Environmental > Aquatic > Freshwater > Lake | place: Lake...
CTAACGTATCGAATGAAGTCTTTGCTGCATACTGACTTGAGTGTGACTGATTATAGAATCCTTGAAGTTGTTGATGTGATGCTGAGCCACTTGATGATCCATGTTGCTGTATGGGTGACGAACTGCTTTGTGGTGGCGTGACTGGAGTTCCAGTTGGCACAAAACCAAACCCGCCTGTGCTACCATTTGCTGACATTGCTTTCTGTATATTACTTGCTGTTGCAGGGTCTGGATCAAGCGACGGATCAACAATCGTCGAATTCGTGCCAGATCCTGTCGTTGACTGTGTGCTGCTACTGACTGCATCTGCTGGCTGTGTGGCGTCTGCACTGATTGGAGGAACTGGTCGTGCTTTAATTTTTTGTACCATATAATGTGACATGCGAGCGTAGTATGTTAATGTTGGTTGTTTATTGTTATCCAACTTTACCCTCACTTCTGACGATACGTTCTTGTGCTTCTTCGATCATACGTTCAAAGAAATTCATCTGCATCGAAATGTGTTGCTTGAGCTGTCGCCCGTCCATGTGACACGGCACACCCATCACTGACACATTCAACATATCTTCACCACGAACATGAGAAATTGCTATCGCAACTGAAGCAAGCTCTTGCAATACATGCTGATAGTGCGCAACAAGCTCAAAGTCGCTCATCGTTGATGTTTTAGAATATTCGTGGTTTACATTTATCATCATAACACTAAACAGTCTAGCAGATATAAGTTTCGTTGTCTTGCTTTTGTCCGCTTATTATCATTCTTCCAAATTGTTTTCGCTTTGCTAGTATCGCTAGTCAATCCAAAATTTATTTACATCCAATCGCTGTAATAGCAATCACCACCATCGTTAAGACAAACGTAACAGCGAGATTGCCAGCTTCAATAAGTATCATGTGCATATGAATATCCCTTTCTAGCCAATTTAATTAAGCTCGTCGTCATCATCTTCTGGCCCCAATAAATCGTGGAGCATTAGGACTATATTAAATTGCACAATGATCAGAAGAACAAGAAGTAACAACGTCGCAAGAGGATCATGAAACATACTGACTCTCCATATATAAAGTGGATGCTATAACGTTTCTCTAGTAGTGCAATCTAGCGTGTCTGTGTCTGAGCGTTCTGTTACTTAGTAGGCTCTGTAACTGGTCTGTCTACAAGTTGTGATAACAATTCTTTATGGTTCTCAACAATTGCGTCAACTGCTTCTTTTGTGATTGTGCGCACATTCTGAAATTCTTCTGAACTATTCTGTATAGCTTCTGCAACAAGTGCAACATCTTTCAGAAAGAACGGACACACTGCGCTACCTTGTGCTGTGCCACGAATAACGGCTGCTGAACGAGTCTTGAGCATAGCTACTGCGACTTGCTGAAAGAGTGCTTTTCTGTCTGTACTCATACTAGGGGTGTGTCCTTTTTTGTGTCTTCTGCAAATGTACTCAACTCTTCAAGATTTTCGAGAGCTCCACCACGACGGAGGTAATCTTTACCACCATCGACAAAGATAGCGCCACACTGACACTGAACAAAGTCACGACGATGCTTACTCTCAATTATTTCAAGGCACCGCAGGCACTTCGCTTTATTGGATGTAATGTGTGTTTTGCTTGTCATATAGTAAGTATACAACAATTGTTTTAATGGAGTCAAGCAAAAAAGTCTGGGAGCAATTTTTGGATTTGGTGGATTTTTTGAGATACTGTATGGAAACAATTTTGATAGATTAAGCTATCAAAATTCATAGATCAAGCTATCAAATTTGTGAGATGCAACTTTGGACCATGAAAAGTTAGTCGTGTGTTCTAGTTACGTTCTTAGTGTTTGTTCATACCGCCGGTGGTTATAAAACACACAAAACGAAACAACTGCCGTTTACTTAACTTTCCTTAATTGGTCTTTAAAGGAATTCGCCCATTTTCGTATATGCTCTATCTCTATATCAAATGAGTCCCAATCTTTAGGATAGTTCTCTGCACCATAATCAAGGTTGCCTGTCTCGTCTAGTAGGTGAGACCAGTCTGAAAAGAGATCTTTTGATGCTGTTACGAATACTTCGAGGCTTCTTAGTGTTCGAGTTGCGTGTTGTCTGTGTGAACCTTTCTCTTTAGAGATAAGGTTCTTTTTGAAATCTTTGTGGATGTTCATATGCATATACCTGTATTATGTAGAGCAGGTATATGTATCGAGTTGGACCAAGAATGGCTGTTACAACAGGTAACTTGGTCCAAGCGGTATGATGCCCATTGCGTGGCTCAATGGTAGAGCTATGTGGTGGGTGCGTATTACTTAACTGTGTGAGCGCACTGTTTCATGCTCTCTACGTTATAGAACACGAGGGTCTTGTCGTCGTCTATCTGAAATGACTCGTACTCTGTAGGTGCTTTGAGGCTTACGAATGATGCGAGTCTGAGGGTGTTATAGGGATTGGCTATTGATCCATATATGGAGAATGAATATCTGTACTTAGCTGTGAGTCTGTCGAGCTGTGTCTTTTGTTGTTTTGTGAGCATAAGGTTGGGGGTAATGGTGTCTCCTACGGGAGTCGAACCCGTGTTACCTGCGTGAAAGGCGGGTGTCCTAGGCCACTAGACGAAGGAGACGTTTGTTGTGTTATCTATCGAAAATGTTTTGCTTGTCCCATATCATAATCGTTTCTAAATCATCTGCGAGATGGGTGATGCTATCTTTCAACTCTTCGATGGTTTGAATGAGTTCGTACCGTATTGATGGCGTCATTACTTTTGAGAGTTGTGATTCCATCTGGGCGATGCTATCTTCCATTATGCCGATTTGGCGTTCGATGTCTTTTACTGTTATTGTCTTCATATTACATAGCAAATTGGTGAGGTTTCTGCCCAAATAGGATTGCAGTACAAGTATAACGATTTTCTATTCCAGGTTCAACAATAAAAAGACCAGCCTCAAACATTCTCTCTTGGATGGTTCTGAACATTGAACTTGGAACACTGGCTTCTAGTGTGTCGCCTGTGTCGAGTGTGAGATCAAGTTCGATATTGCCCTTAACGGGGCTATCTTCAAGTGGATAGCAATGGACTTTCATAATGCGTCCAGTGAGTGTGTGCTTTCCTTGAATGAGTTCAGCATACTTATCTTCGAGGGCAAGGTCATCTTGTTTTGACATGGTTTCCTTATTCTACTACAACATAATCCGAAACGTCTGGCGCATCTGATGTTTTGAGGGTCAGTACCGCGCGATTGACATCATACACTTTTATTGGATGCTCAAGAATAACAGTGTGTTCAATTGCGGCTTGCGATCCGTAACACACACGGCTGCTAATGACGACACCCCTGAAAGGTATGCCGTAATACTTTCCTTCGATAATATGGTTCTCAAGATTCCAGATTTCCATGTTAGTAGTCCTCATCATTCTCTTCTATAATTCCGTCGATGCCCTCAGATAGCAGAACATCGAGCGCCAGGTTCGTTGCCTCTCTGAGATACTTCACATCGTGATGTACTATTAAGGGTAGCATCTTCGACACGGAAGCACACGCTAGGCTTTGAGCAGGCTTAGGCGTTTAAGCTCTTTCATAGACTCTTTCAAGTCACTGATTTCACATCGGTTGGCGTAATGTTTAACCTGGTCGGCTTTTAGCTTACGTTGCTCCTTGTTGAGCTGGTCGATTCGTGCTCGTACTGCTTTGATCTCTTCTTCGATGTTTCTCATATTATGCTACCTGGCTGGTTGTGCTTGTACTATCAACAAACTCCTCAAATTGATCTTCGAGTGCTTCGACCACAGCCTCAAACTCTTCCTCAGTCAATTTAACTGAGTCGGTGAGGTTCAGCATAGCCCGAAACCCTGCGATAAAGCATTCAATAGCGAGGGTTGTTTCTCCAGGACGGAGCTGGTTGTATCTGTCTGCGTTCTTAAAGTGGTTGAGTACCATTTTAATTGCTTGCTGTTTTGTCATAGTGTTTTCCTTTATGATGAAAATTTGAATCGTGGGCTTGCGAACTGGCGTTCTTTATAAAGGTTAGCTGCGTTTACTGTGTGAATTGCTCCAACTTTGTAGTAATCACAATCGGAATCAAGGACTTCAACTGTAACGGAGGAGTTAAATCCAGCTCTGTTTTTTTTCGTACTCTTTTCGAGGACTCGAACCGTTGCGCCCTCTTTATCAAGAAAGTGGCTAAGGAAATAATTCTCACCAACGTTTGTCATATTGTGTTTTGTTTTGACTGCGGCGTGGAGGGATTTCATGTTTAACTTTACTTTTCGCATACTATTTCCTTTTTCTATCTCCTTGTAACACTCTCTTGGCAGCTTGAAGGCGAAGGTTCTCTTCTGGTGTATTCATGTACCCTCCGAACATCGAGAGGGCTTTAACCATGTTTTGTAGTGCCCACTTGGGCTGATTTCCGACGATCTTTTTTGCCTCTTCGTATGTCATAGTGTTCCTTAGTTGATTGCTTCACTTGTCATTACACATCGGTCAACAAGGATGTTTTTGGCTGCGTAGTATGCTTCCACTGAAACTTCTCCAGTGAGCATCATCTGCCGAGCGTGTTCAATACACATCAGAACAACGGATGGAGTCAACTCAACTCCAGTGTCTTCGATCATCTTGAGGAACTTATTCTTTTCTGTATTTGTTGCTGGTCGCATATCGAAAAACCTTTCTTTTTCTTTTCTATAGGAATAGTATATCACAGCCCGGCACTATAGTGAAGCTCCAATCCAATCTGGAAACAAAGGGTTATATGCTAAGTGAAAACTATTTTAACCAGCCATATTAGCTACTTACGGCATACCTGGGATACGCAATTCTCGTATTACTATAACTTACCCCTGTCCTGGAACGAATAGTAGTCCGTATCTGTTATGATGATATGGTCGAGAAACTTGATTCCGAGCATCTTGGAACACTCCTTAGCAAGTTTCGTGACGGCGAGATCTTCCTTACTTGGTTCGTTGTTATTTGATGGATGGTTGTGTGCTAGTATAATCGACACTGAGCCAACTGCAATTGCAGGTTGAAACACCTCACGTGGATGGAACGTGCATGAAGTTGCTGTGCCAATTCCAATAGTGTTGTATGCTATCACGTCATGATTACCATCGAGACACAAAACGATCAAGTGTTCCTTAGCGTTCGTTGTGAGAACTTTCTTTCGTATGAAGTCCGCGACCTGTTGTGGAGATCTAATCGCATCAACAATAGGAACTTTCTTGCCGTACTTGACCTGAACTTCACGAATATACTTCATAGTAACCTCATAACCTTATCACACTACACCAGGGGAAAAGGTATTAACCCCTGGTGTTTCGTCCTTACGGACTCGTCAGGTGCGAACTAATAATTGATTGGTCTCCGTAACAATTCTAAGTGGGAGATCAGATCGTTGCGGATCGCATCCACTTGCGATATTGTATCCTTCGTCGTGATGTACTCTTGAGCAGAAAGGAAGTCACTGCTCAATTTACGGACCAGCTCCATGCGGTATGCGTTTAACTGGTCAAGGCGTTCGACGGTTTCAATAGTGTTCAACATATTACAGGATCCCTTCGTATTGTGTCTCCAGTTTCTCCAACTCTTTTCGAGCATCAACTAACTCGCCGTAGAGTTGATCGGCTTCATCGTACTTGCCCCAAAGGGAGCAATTATCCAGCTCGGCTGTAAGATATGTGATAGTGTCGTGGAGATCTCTAAGTTTCTCAATAATGTTTTCAATGCTTTCGTGGCTCATAAAACCTTTCCCTTTTTAATTAAAACCCATTAAGCCCAAGGTACAACAAGTCCACAGGTGTCGCGGACGATCTTTTTAATCACATCATGATCAACTCGGACCACATCAAACGTCTCACCTTTTTTGATAAGGTCTCCGATGTAGTGTGTAATGTGCTTAGAGGTTGTAACACTGAACTTTGTAGTGGTGACAAATAGTTCCGTGCCCATCTTAACTGCAACCGGAGTCGCATAAGACACAAGGATGTTTTTGTCATTAACCGTGACTTCCTTCAATTGCTTGCTTCCGAAGTTTCTGATTTTTGCTTGGAGACTTTTTTGAACTTGCATAATGTTTACCTTTTCTTATTCTCTATAGGATCATTATAGCATACAATCCACGTGGATGTCAACCTATTCTTCCAGATTTACCATAATCGTAAGTAACGTAAGTGGTGCAAATATCAGGGCTTTTATGAAGATGTAAACTATGAATATCTTTAAGACCATACTGGAATCAACTACTTAGAAGGTAACTTTATCTTTGCTTACGAATTCGATGTTATAGTCAGCCCCTGCATACGGAGCCAACGTTATTTGAGCGAGTCGGAACTTCTTCTCAGGGCAGTATACGTTAGCACCGTTCGGATTGTAGTCTAAACGAACGTGATATCCGAAATCACTCTTGTCCCACAGTGTGCCTGTGAAAGGCTGCCCTGCGTACGTTCCCTGTACACGAATCAAATAGGGATACTCTGCACTCTTACGTTCAAACTCAATTTCGATTTTCTTATTGTTCATGGGATCATTATAGCATGGCAAATTGGATAAACGCAACGAATATTCCAAAATAATGGAACCTACGAGAAATCAGTAACTTACGCATACGAAAAACCCCTAGTAAGCCTATGTAATTTTCACATCTCACTAGGGGCTGCCGTGTGTTGATTATTACACTGTATTGTTTACCAGTGCATGGCTCGCTTCTGACCCTTGTTCCACATCTCTATACGGTGATGTCTCTTGCCCGTCTTAATGAAGCCTAGAACGTGGTCAAGCTCTGTGAAGATGTGTCCTATAGTCGATTCTGTAAGGAAGATAACGTAAACCATGTGTAAGAGTCTCCTTCTAAGAGGTTTTGCTATGAAGTGTAGCATACTGTACTAATGTGTCAACGATTATATGTGCACAATCATGCGGGGAACTTGCATCACGTATAACAGCGTAGAATCGTCCTAGGCGAGTTCTAGCGTAAAGTGCTGTGTATCTGCAAGCGTCAAAACATGAAATGCGACAGGCGAGCGTATACCGTGCGATAAAAACAAATGCGTTCCATAAGAATGTTTCGCATCATCTCAAAAAACTTATTCCATTATTTTTGAGGTTTGTGCTTGAGTATTCCCCATGGATAGTCGAAACTAGAAATATGAAGAGCAATCAAGCTCGACAATGTGAAACGGAGATAATATGAAGATTGATGATGTAAACTTTGTTGATGAGAATTCGAGTGTGCTTCATGACGATACACACCAAGCTCTGCCAGCTCAAGCAAAGTCGCGACGTGGGCGACCCAAGGGCTCAAAGAATCGTAAGAGTGTTTACATGCTTCCAGAAGAGGGATGGGACACTGAGGGTTCTATTGAAATGGTAGCCCCAACAGCAACAGCCGCACCTGTAGGGAAAGCTCGTAGTGCTGCACTTCACAGACGATGGCAGCGTGAGTGGATTCGTCCACAGTTTTCACTCACACGAAAAGATGCGTATGAGATCTTCTTTAAGTTTCTGCGTTCTGCTAAAGGCAAAGAAGCTCTCAAGAAGCTCATCACGAATGGCTCGCCTGGTGTTGGCAAGCTCAACGATGTGCAACTTGGCAAATATCTTGAGCAAACAAACTTGCTCTCACGATATCCACATGAGGTTGTAATCAAGGGGTAATGTATGTCTAAGATTGTGCACCCTCGTTAGTGGGGGTGCTACAATTCTTTTTAATTGTGTGAGGTTGTTATGGCAAAGATAAACAAGAAACAAGCAAAGGTTATGGTTGAGTCTCTTGCGTCTGAGTTTTTATCTCTTGATCTTGAGAGACAGCGCATCGAGAGGGAAGCCCGGCAGCTAAAGAAAAGACTCGATGAACTAAAACAAGGACTGCAAGGTGTGGTAGGAGTTGCTGAAGAATTAGATGTGCCATACGTTGCTCGAATTGGTCGTTACTACATCACACAAATTAAAAAGCACCGTGATGTTGATTCATACTCATACGAGTTCATTGACTTCAAGGTGGCTGATGTGCAATAATTGTTATAACAGATTAACACTCAAGCAAAACAAGACCACGTTGGGACGAGTAGTAATGAGAAACCAATTCGTAGCAAGCCTTCTCAAACGTCTTAAAGAAACCTTTGTATTGAGCCCAAGCTGGCTGCACTATGTAGCCCTTGCTCAGAGAACAGGGCGAGATATATCCAATACAGCGACTTTCAAAGTAGATGAGCTGTGTTTGAGACCCGTCTCCAGCTCGGCGAATATAGTAGCTTTGATACTCTTGCATAGTGTGTCTGAGTATGTTAGAAAAAAGACCCTTGTGTTTCATCCATGCTGAGGTTACATGGAAGCCACTTACTCCAAACTCGATGCAAGGGTCCCCACCGAGGTGATGAATGGGAGGCATTCGATCCACGTCTCCAGATTCATCAGCGCATTATATACGGGCTTTGTATTATGCTACACTGGCTTCTGTCGAAGTGTTGACTGCGCTAGAATCAACAAGTGGTGCGAGGGTATACTGACCACGCCCTGCTCTGAATAGCTTGTTATTGAACAACCAACGAACGTCAGCTGTTCCCTTTCCGGCTGCTGTGGCGTGAGCAAGGATCTGCTTACGCGTGACTACAAGACCATGTGCTTCAACGATACTCTGCACGAGTGCTTGACGCTCTGCTGGATTACGTCCCCAAAGTCCTGCTGTATTTGTATTAAGGGCTACCATTTTCATCTCCATTACACTAACAATTAAACATTAACTGGCAAATCACTGTCATCGGCAACAGGCGGCAACACTGTCACTGAGTCTCCTCTCTTGGTACATGCTTTCGCAAATAAGATTGGGTCTGGGTAACGTTCTGACACATCACCAACACCACTGATCATTACTTTGAGGGAGATCTTGTCGCCTTTGCGTACGTTGTCAAACTTACTAGAGAACGTACCGAAGTAGATAGCGCCAAGCTCTGGATGCTTCACGACTATCTTACCAATTGATGCAACTGTGTAACGGCCAACTGGGCGCGGCTCCCACTTGATAGAGACTACATCTGCTGCGTCGAGTATGAGCGTAACGGTACGACCATTCTTAACGTGGTCGATTACTTCTTGGCGATTTAATGAATTTGGAAGTTTATTCATATACAACTACTATAGCATGATATGGATGTGGCTGTCAATTACTATTCCCTTTAACGCCATTTTTAGCGAGGAATAATCATCTCACGATTTTGGATTAACGTATATATGGTCCAGAAACGCCAGTTCCCTGTGCGTTGACTTTGTAAATTGCGATCTTCCCGTTGCGAAACGTCACGATCACTTGGTTACCATTCAGAACGGCTGTAGTAGCACCAGTTCCAAATGTAGCAACTGGGGACCCTATGTCCATCTTGCGTAGCTCAACCCTGTTGTTACGAACGACAACATACGAGGGGGCTGATTCTGACTCGCAAATGTATTGCTTAAATGATTTCATACGTCTCCTATTTAGAACCTTTTACAACCTCAGACACAACCTTACTTACTACTGTTCACTATGCTTACAACATACTCGACCATGTAGGCAAGATACATTTTGTCATTTTCCTGCCCTAAGTCTCTGTTGATGCGACTAATGTTCGGCTCAATAATGACACGACAGATCTCTTTCGCCACTTTGAGCTGTTGAGCCAGCTTGATCTCATCAGCCGTTAGAAAGTCATAGAGTGTGATCGATGTTTTTGGTTTGCGTTCCATAAAGCTCTCCTTAGCTATACACGACGAGGGCAAGCTCTTTGCCTCGGCTTGATGTCTTACACACAAGTACCTCGTTGGTTGCTAATGTATCACAACGAAGGTTTAACTTATCATAAGGCGTACCGTTCTGTGGAATCACTTTACAAGCTCCAGAGAACGTGTTTATAATGTACCAATAGTCACGATGACCCCCGTCCCAATATGAGTTGACCATCATGCCAGGGCGGAACTGTTTATATACAAAAGGCTTGCGGCCCTTATATTCCACAATACTCTTAATCATCTTCTCTGTTCGTTCTGCTAACATGTTAAGCACCTATGCGACCACGAAACTCTTCAATCGCCATCTCTTCTGAGATAGAAAGCATCATACTTGCACGGAGCTGTTCCACCTTTGCATCAAACAATTTACGGAGACAATACAGGTCCATCCGTTCATGCTGTTCAAAGATGTTACTAACACACACCGCAACCCCTGCGATGGCATCAAGCCCCGCGGTCATCGTATCGAATATCTCAATACAATCTTCTACAGTGACCAACTTGTTTTGTTCTGTTCTCATACTAATAGTATAGCACAACCGAACTCGAATCCAAAACACATCCGTTTCGACGCTTCAGCTACTTAGCACTTAAGTCCCAATTATTTTGGATATTCACACCATTTCAATAACTTATAAGTCCCTGAATCCACGACCAACCTGGAGTTCCTGACTATTCCTGTCCCGGACCCATACTCCGACAGGCTTTAACTGACTTAAAGCCAATTCACTCGCACGAATGAAATTGATACAACTTTAGCCTATTGATTTTGAACTTCCGGCGCCAGACCCATCCAGCCCCACATACGCCAAAGAAACGTTCTCCGGAAGAACTCCCGCAACATATTCAAGAGCCTGCACATATAGTTTATGGTTTTCAAAATTCGTAACACACCGCCAACGAAACATATCAAGAGAGAGTGGTGCAGTAGTAGCATTTGA
>Ga0114976_10002932_pt1 | contig 10677 bp, 7 predicted proteins | sample S_130805_EF_Meta_FD_87319 | JGI IMG/M metagenome (GOLD analysis project Ga0114976, IMG submission 87319) | Freshwater microbial communities from Lake Simoncouche, Canada to study carbon cycling - S_130805_EF_MetaG | ecosystem: Environmental > Aquatic > Freshwater > Lake | place: Lake...
ATGCGAAGGATGAGTCGTACCAGCGTCGGGTAGATGCCAAACACCAGCGGTCAAAACGCGCAGGGAAGTGGTAGCTTTTAGGTGGATCGTTCCACCCTTGTAGTCATCAGGGCCGCCTGCGGGCGATAACCCTTGGTAGGCGGGAGGCGTTGGGTTCCAAACACAGAACTCTCCACCGCTTTATCAATCATGTCCGCAGACGCTCTCGCGCTGTCCAGATTAGGGCAGGTCAAAGGCACCGGCTCCGTCGATGCCCTGTTTCTCGATCTGGGCAGTGACGAACTGCTCACCGCCTACGACAAGAAAAAGATTCTCAGCTCTACGGTCAAATCCCAGACCATCAAGGGCGGGCGCTCCATGCGCTTCTTGCTAACCGGCCGCCGCAAGGCCGGCTATCACGTCCCTGGGACTCCGATTGACGGCACCACCAACAACCCGTCCGACAACAACTCCCGGATCCTCTACCTCGACGGCCTGATGGTCGCTGACGAGTCGATCTACGACCTTGACGAACTCAAGGAGTACCCGGCTCAACGGGCGGAAATCATGCACCAGCTTGGTGAGGCCCTTTCCGATGAGCGGGAAGCGCGGGTTGCACGCATCCTGTTCGCCGCAGCCAACACCACCACCGAGCCACTGGCCAAGTCCATCAACACTGGCCGTACGGGCGACAAGATCACCTTGTCCGCTGGCTTTGCGGCTGCAACCAACGAGGCCAAAGGTGACGAGCTTTACGCCGCCATCAAGGCGATGGTGGTTGCCAAGCAGAAGAAGCACATCCCCACCAGCGGGATGTCGTGCGTGGTCACCCCTGATGTCTGCGGCTGGCTTCAGGACAGCAAGCGCATCATCAACGCCGACTTCAACGGTGGCACTGGCGCCAACGGCACTGTCCGTGAGGTGTTTGCCGGCATGATCTATGGCGTGCCCGTGTACTGGTCCAATTTCGTGAACCAGGCTGCATACACTCTCCAGACTGGCGACAACGCCAACTCGGAGTACGCCCAGGATCTGAGCAAGTGCCAGGCACTGATCTACCACCGGGACGCCATGGGGATCCTGAACCTGCGGCAGCCCAAGTTGCAGATGACCGCTTCCGGCGGCGACTACAACGTGGTGTACCAGAGCCAGCTGCTGGTAGCCTCCATGGCCATTGGCATGGGCAAGCTCAGCCCTGAGTGCGCTGGAGCGATCGTTACCCCCTAACCTGTCCGAGGGGAACTGGACCCTTGGGAAGCTGCCCCAGGGGTCTTTTTTTTGCGCGTGTCGGTAGGATTGATCTGCACGCCTGCAGCCTTCCATGGGCCTGGCCAACCAAGCGCTGACCCCTGGACGGACCAGCCTGCTGGAGGCCGTGAACATTTGCCTGGCCGTGATTGGCGAGGCACCCGTCAACACGCTGGAAACCCAGCAGGTTGGCGAGGCGGCGCAGGCTGAACGCACGCTGCTGGAGTACCACAAGGAAGGCCAGACCCGCGGCTGGAGCTGGAACCGTGAGTGGGGCGTGGCCTTCTACCGGGATGCCAATTCGGGGGAGGTGCTGATCCCGCCCAGCGTGGTGAAGTGGGCCCCCAGCCGGCTGGAGTGGAACAACCGCTTTCAGGCCAGGGGGAGCAGGGTCTACGACAGCGAAGCGCGGACCTACGCGATCCCTGAGGACGTTGCCTCGATCGCGGCGGACATCGTTTCGTTGCTGCCGTGGGACGACTGCCCCGAGGTGTTTAACCGTTGGGCGAACATCCGTGCGGCGCGGGTGTTCAGCAACCGTGCGGTCGGCAACACGACGACCTACCAGCTGACCCAGGAAGACGAGAACCAGGCTTGGGCTGATCTGCTGCGGGTGGACACCGAGCAGGGCCAGCCCAATGCCGTCACAGGCGAGGAGACCTGGGCCACGTTCCGGCCGTTCATGGGCCTAGGCCGACGCGCTGGCGGCGGCTACACGATCTGGGGCGCCGCGGCCCACCGGGGGAGATCCCCTGCAATCAATTACCCACCATCAACACCTGACGCCATGGGCAACGGATCGGTCACCAGCGTTGGCCTGAGCGCCCCCCTTGGGTTTGCCGTCATCAACTCCCCGGTCATCACGGCCGGCAGCCTGGTGCTGAACTTTGCACCGGGCTACAGCCTCCCGACAATCGCCAAGCAGGGCCTGTGGGACACGGCCGTTTCCCTGGCTAGCACTGCGGTGCAGCCCGCCGTCACCACCGCCCTGGCGGCCCGCCTTGACGGTTTCCGTGACGCCAATCGGGTTTACGTCTCCCCCGGCGGCAACGACGCCAATAACGGCACCAGCCCGGGTGAACCGCTGAAGACCCTCGCCGCAACCGCCGCCGCGGCGCAGCCTGGTGATCTGGTGGTGATCGGCCCAGGCACTTACACAGAAGCGGCGCTGCCGATCCGTTGGAAGCGAAACGTTGGCCTGCTGTGCTCCGGCCTGCGCAACACGACCGTAAGGCCTGCCGCAGGGCAGGAGATGAAAGACATCTTCAAGGTCGATTCGGGCTTCTGGTGCTGGGGCCTGGAGTTTGCTGGTCACCAAGCCAACAGCCTCACGGGCGATTTGTCTTGGGCGATCAGCTTCGACGAGATGGCCGACAACCAGGGCATCGGCGCAGTTGGGCTGGGCGCCTACATCCTCAAGAGCCCGTACATCCAGAACTGCAGCAGCATCACCGCAGAGGATGACAGCGGCACGGCCGGCAGCGTCAGCACTGGTGACACGGGCGGCGGGATCCTTGTTGATGGCAGCAGTTGCGCCATCAACTCCCCGATTCGCTCGATGGTGGTCGATAGCTATACCCAGGTGAACCTAGGCGGCCCCGGCTGCTTGGTGCAAAAAGATGGCTATGCGCAACTGGTCTCGTTCTTCGGCACGTTCTGCGAGTATCACGTCAAGACGCTGGCCGGCGGCCAGGTCAACCTGTCCGGCGGTGGAACCTCTGATTTTGGCATCTACGGGCTTGTCGCCAGTGGCTACAGCCCTACACCAGTGTTCACTGGCGTGGCGCGAGCGCTGGCATTTGGCTCTGCGCGTGTTGAAAAGGTGGTCACGATTGACCCCGCCACGGACACGTTCAGTACCGCCGCGCACACCCTGGCGGCCAACGATCAGGTTGTCTTCACGGTCAGCCAGGGCGCCTTGCCTGCACCGCTTGTAGCTGGCACCACCTATTATGTGCGCAGCGGTGGCCTGACCAGCGGGGCCTTCACGGTCTCGGCGACGAGCGGCGGCGTCATTCTTGACATCACCGGCACCGCTACTGGCACCTATGCCGTCGTTCGCCAGGGTGTGACCCAGGCCGATGTGATTTCGTTTACGGGCAACCGCCTTGGGCGCCAGATCAAATATCCATCCGCCGGATCACTGGGCGCCGCCGGCAGCCCGGTGACGATCTCGGCGGTGACTGGGAAAACCCTGACCGTAACCCTAGGCACAAGCACAATCAAACATGAATATGTTGGCGGTGGGACGCTGACGGTAGGCGGCAATAATTACAGCGTTGCCACTGCCACCTACAACAACACCACGGGCGCCACAACAATAACGGCGACAGGTTATACCCCAACGGTTGGCGCCAGCATCACCTTTAGCGGCCTTTCGTTCATCTGCAGTAGCAGCAGCCGGCCCAGCTCGGGGCAGCTATTATTCCCTCAGCTAGTTTTCCCACGCAACTCAACAACTGGTGCCGCCGAAGCCAAGACATTCACCTACACAAAGACTGGCTTCAGCACCCTAACTTATACAGAGGCGGCATCAGTAAATGGGCCTGACCATGAGTATGTAAGCGGCGGGACAGTCGTTATTGGTGGTACTAATTATGGCGTCACTGCAGCCACATACAACAAGGCAAGTGGCATGGTCACAATTACAACAGCAATCGCGCTTCCTGCAGCCAGCAGCGGTTCGGTCACCGTCAATGGCCTGGCGTTCATCTGCCCGACTAGCGGCTATGAGGTCACCAGCAGCGTTCCGATTGATGCAAGCGGAAACACTGTTGCAAATGACAGCGCCAGTCGCGCTGGATACAGGGTATTTTTCACCAGCAGAACAAACGGCGGGCTGCGCGATACCTTGGCCGCAGGGCAGGTCGTTGACTTCAGGCAAAGATCCCAGATCACTGCCCCCGGCCATACGTTTGAGTACGTTGGCGCTGGCACAAACTATGACGCATTGCCATGGAACGGCGGCGTCCCCGTGCCCGCCAACAAGATCGTTGAATCGAACAACGGAAGGATCTACTCGTCAAACACTGATGAGCTTGGAAACTTTGCTGTTGGCTCACAGTTCACTGTTGATGGCACCAGCGGGGCTGTCACGATCAACAGCAGCCAGTTCAACATTAGTGGCCTGAATTTCATTGGGCCGTTCTCGCGTAATGGCGGGATCTCCACGGTTGGCGAGCAGCTTAGGGAGGTCAGCAACAATGCCAGCCTGATTGCGTCAACCGGAGCGCCAGACGGCAACACGGCCCCGACTCAGTTTGCGGTCAAGAGCTACGCCAGCAGTCAGTTCCTGCAGGCTGTCACAACAACAGCCGGTCAGCCGATCAGCGTTTCCGACACCTCAACCGTTGACGCCCAGGGCTTTGCAATCAAGAGCCGTAACGTCACGCTTTCATTGAATGTCGCCTATGGCCTGGTGCAGCTTGACGGCAATGGGCTGGTTCCCGCCGCACGACTGCCTAACGATTTTCTGCCCAGGACGTTCACCGCCAGCGCTATCACCTATGCCGCCAGCGTGCCGCTCGACATGGCCGCCCTGGCAGGAAGCTACTGCACGCTCAGCCTCACAGGTGCGCTGACCTTCACCACCAGCAACCGTGCCAGCGGTCGGACGGTGACATTGCGCCTGATCTGCGATTCCACGGCAAGAGCCCTGACCTTCCCGCCTGGCTGGGTGTTCTTGGGGGCCAAGCCCAGCCTTATCGCCGCCAGCAAAACTGCGGTGCTGAGCTTGACATTCTTTGGCACAACTGACGCCGATTGCGTGGCGGCTTACGGGGTGCAGTTATGACGACTCTAACGCTGCGAGATCTGGGGTTTCTTAGCACTGGCGGCGCCAGCGGGGGCTTCGTGGCCCTGGGCCAGACGGCTAGGCGGTGGTGCGGAATGACCACGCTAGGCAGTGATGTATATTGCTCTGTTTTTGACGGCGACATCTACAAGCAGACGGGTGGAGCCGGCAATTTCGTGGCCCTGGGCCAGACGGCTAGGGGCTGGACTGGCATGACAACGCTAGGCGGTGATATTTACTGCGCTGTTTACGGCAACACTATCTACAAGCAGACGGGTGGAGCCGGCAATTTCGTGGCCCTGCTGGGCCAGGGGGTTAGGGGCTGGAACGGAATGACAACGCTAGGAGGTGATGTTTACTGCAGTGATTACGGCGGCGACATCTACAAGCAGACGGGTGGAGCCGGCAATTTCGTGGCCCTGGGCCAGACGGGTAGGAACTGGACTGGCATGACAACGCTAGGAGGTGATGTTTACTGCAGTGATTACGGCGGCGACATCTACAAGCAGACGGGTGGAACTGGCAATTTCGTGGCCCTGGGCCAGGCGACTAGGGGCTGGGGATTCATGACAACACTTGGCAGCGATATATACTGCTGCGTTGAATACGGCGACATCTACAAACTCAGTCCTCCTAACGAGTGATCCCCATGAACGGTTTTCTCCGCCTCCGCGAAACCGGCCTTCTCCGCCTCCGCGAAACCGGCCCCCAGTGGCCCTACACCGTTGGCCAGTTCCGCGCCGACGAGCCGCAACTGTCGATCTCCAGCGACCCGCACCCCGGCGAATTGGCGTCCTACGCCACCCTGGAGCCGCCGATCCTGGTGTTTCAGGTTCAGCCCGCCGACGCACCCGAGTACGACCCAACCACGCATCGGCTGGAAGAAGTCACGCCGGTTGAGGTGGCAGGCGCCTGGCGGCAGTCGTGGGAGTTGATTGAGCTTCCCCCGGCACTGCCCGCGCCGCCTGCACCGGACTGGGCCAGGTTCAAAGCCATTGCCATGGGCAGCGATTCCCTAAAGCAGATCATGCTCGTTGCGTATCAGGAAAACCCGCAGTCGGCCGGCTTCGTTGCGACAGGGCTAAAGGAGGCGGAAAGAGGGGAGCTGGCTGATTTCGCCACAACCTGGGCCACGGTCGTCCGCGCCGCCAACGTACCCCCCGAAGTGATCGCCGGCTTCGTCGCCGTAGCCACCGCCTGCCACCTGCCGGCGGAGTTTGTGGCGGCGTTGCAGCCGGAGCAATCATGAGCCTCAGCAGCTATTCCATCGCCAACCTGATCCAGGGGATCAGCCAGCAGTCGGACTCGCAGCGCGACCCGACGCAGGGCGAGGTGCAGATCAACGGCTACTCGTCCCTGGCTGATGGGTTGAGAAAGCGGGCCGGCACCAGTGCGATCCGGCGCCTCAGCACCGCATCACTGGGAGACGTGTTCTTCCACTCGATCCTGAGGGATAGCGGCGAGAAGTACCTGGTGGTGATCGGCAAGACCGCCGTTCGCGTGTTCGGCCTGGACGGGGTTGAGAAGGCGGTCAGCGCTCCATCCGGCTACGGCTACTTGTCCACGGTGACCAGTTGCGCCACCGATGTACGGGCCGCCTCGATCGCGGACTTCACCTTCATCAGCAGCGTCAAGCGGGTGCCGGCGATGGCCGCGGCCTTGGCGCCAGCAACGGCCAGGCCAGCGGCCAACGAGGCCCTGGTGTGGGTGCGAGCTGCCAACTATGGGCAGACCTACCGGGTATCGATCAACGGCACCCTGGCCACGGTCACCACTCCGGTGCAGCCGGTGGTGACCAGCGGCAGCACGGTGACCGAGAACCGGATCAGCACGGCCGACATTGCTGAGTCGATCAAGGCTGCCCTGGCCGGGGTGAGCGGGGTGTCGATCACCAGGGAGGGATCGCTGCTGCATGTCACCTCCAGCAGCGCCATCACGGTGGCGGCCACCGATGCCAGGGCCAACGCCGACATCACAGCCATAACCAACACGGTGCAGGCGTTCACCGATCTGCCGACCATCGCGCCGCAGGGGTATCAGGTGGAGGTGGTGGGCGACCCCACCAACGAGTACGACGGCTATTTCGTCAGCTTCGTGCCCAGGGGGAGCTCCTTCGGAGAGGGGACGTGGCAGGAGTGCGTGGCCCCCGGCATGCCCTACCAGCTGGATGCGGCCACCATGCCGCAGCTGCTGGTGCGGCTTGCTGATGGCACCTTCTACTTCGGGCCCGCCAACGGCAGCACGCAGGGCGGCACCAAGATCCCGAGCTGGGGGCAGCGCACGGCCGGCGACTACGACACCGCGCCCGACCCGAGCTTCATCGGCTATGCGATCCAGGACGTGTTCATCCACCGCAACCGACTGGGCCTGCTGGCCGACGAGAACGTGATCCTGAGCCGCACCAAGGCGTTTTTTGACTTCTTCCCGGAGACGGTGACGACGGTGCTCGACACCGATCCGATCGACCTTTCCGCCAGCAGCAACCGGGTCAGCGTGCTGCGCTACGCCGTGCCCAACCAAGACGAGCTGATCCTGCGATCCGACCAGCTGGTGTTTCGACTGAGCAGCGATGCAGCAGGTCTCACACCAGCCAGCGCCACCGTGAGCGTGCTGATGGCCTTTGACGCAGACATGGCCGTGAAGCCGCTGCAGGTTGCATCTGGGATCATTTTCGCCCAGTCCAATGGCAGCTGGACTCAGTTCCGGGAGTTCAGTGTCCGCGGTGCGGGAACTGCCCTGACCGGATCGGCACCGAGCCTTACCGATCACGTCCCCACCTACATCCCGGCTGGCGTGACGCAGCTGGCCGGCGACGAAACGGCGAGCGTGTGGTTTGCGATCAGCAAGGCAGCCGGCTACCAGGACCGGATCTACGCCTACAAGTATTCGGATCGCGGCGGCGCCCAGGGCATAGAGCGGATCCAGCGCAGCTGGTCGTACTGGCAACTGAATGGCGCCAGCCGGGTGCTGCAGATCCTGTGCGTGCTGGAGACGCTGTACCTGCTGGTGGAGTACCCCGATGGCAGCGTCTGGCTGGAGCGGATGCCGGTGGCGGACCGATTGAGCACTGATGCCCTGACCACGCTGCTGCTGGATCGAGCGGTGACCACCACGACGGCAACCCCGGCGATTGTGCGGGTCGCCAGCGGCATCTACAACACCACCACCAAGACCACGACCTGGACCCTGCCGTACACGGTGGCGGCAGCCACGCAGGCCTGGAGCCTGTACGGCACGGGCCAGGGCGGCGGCAAGCTCCTCGGCACCACCAACAGCGGCAACACGATCACGGCACGGGGCAATTGGGCTGGCAAGGGCGTGGTGTTCGGTGAGTCGTTCGCGTTCCGGTATCGCTTCAGCCGGTTCAAGCTGATGCGGGACCAGGGCGGCGGCCGGGTTGCCAGCAACGTGGACCGGACGCAGGTTCGCCACGCCAGGCTGCGGTATCACGACACCAGCTACTTCAGGGTCGAGGTGACGCCGGAGCGCCGACCCACGGCGGTCTACACCTTCGACGGCTGGCAGCTGGGGGTGAGGAACAGCCAGGTGGGCAGCACCTTGGGGCAGGGCCTTGACATCGAGGACCGGCAGTATTTCGAGGGGGTGTTCAGCATCCCGATCCAGGCCCGCGGCGAGAGCTGCATCGTGGAGCTGGTGAACGACACCGCGAACCCCAGCATGTTCAGCGGCTGCGACTGGATCGCTCAGATCACCAGCAAGGCCCAAGCGCTGCAATGAAGTGGCGGCCGGCGGAGCAGCTCATGGTCGAGTATGTGGCGCTGAACTTGCGCCGCAGTGACGATCTGGAGTGCCGGTACGCCTATGGCATCGGCGGCACCCAAGCGCTGCTGGAGGCCTGGATGGCGTCCCGAGTTGTGCATTGCATCTGTGCTGACAACGGGGAGCCCTTGGGCGTAGCTGGGCTCAACGGAAGCGTGATCTGGCTGCTGGGAACCGATGGTCTGACGGCGACACCACAGCGGCGAGCTGCCTTGGCTGTAGGCGGCCGGCGGTGGACGGACATGCTGCTGGAGGAGTCTCCACTGCTGGAGAACTGGGTGCTTGCAGCGAACGTAGAATCAGTGCGTTGGCTGAGGTCAATGGGATTCAAGATCGCCACACCTGAACCCATGGGCCCCAGCTGCCAGCTGTTCCGCCATGTGTGGAGGGAACGTTGATGCTGATTCCGTCCCCCGATCCGGTATCCCTTGGCATTTCAGCGGTTTCCACTGGGCTCAGCCTGTTCAGTGGCATCGCTCAAAACAGGGCCCAGCAGCAGGAATACAAGAACCAGCGGGCATACCAGGGCGCCACGGCGCAGTTCAACCAGTGGCAGGCCAGCCTCAACGCTCGGCTGTCGAACGCCGCGGCCCAGCAGCAGTATTGGCAGGACACGGTTTCCCATAACCAGTCGCTGGCCTATGTCCACCAGCTCCGCAACTTCGAGCTGACCAAGGAGGCCAACCAAGCAAGCGTGGTGGGGCAGACCCGCGCTGCAGCTGGCGCCGAGTTCATGGTCAACAGCGAGGCCATGGCGCAGCAGTACCAGGAGGTGGGGATGCAGGAGGCCGTGGCCTTCCAGCAGTACCAGTACCGCCTGCTGCAGCAATCGGCCGCGTACCAGGCGATCGCCCAGGACGGGAACACGGCCGACCGGTTCGTGAATGACTTCGCCCGCCAGATGGGCGACTACCAGACCCTCAGCGAGATCAACGAGGGACTGCGGAGCCGCCAGTACAAGCGGGACCAGCTGGGCAGCGTGGCCCGGTATCTCAATGCCTACAACAACCAGCCCTTCTACGAGAAGCAGCAGTTCCAGGATCCGATCGCGCCGTACCCGCCGCTGCCGGCCCTGATGACCCCCGCCGCTCCGTCCATGACCGGGGCGGCCCCTGGCGGCATGGGGCCCCTGTCGGTCGGCACATCGCTGCTGGGCGGCGTCAACACCTACATGAGCACCGCTAGTGCGCTCGGAAAACTGAAGGCACCCTGACATGGCACGCCAAGTCGACAATCAGATCCAGCCGGTGGCCAGGCCCGTCCAGGCGTTCATTGAGCCGGTGCGGGTCAGTGTGGCCGAGCCCATGCGGCCGGCGCAGCTGCCCGCCTTCAGGCAGCCTGGTGTGGTGCAGCAGGGCGGCACACCCAATGTGCAGGGGGTCAATGCGTTTGAAACGCTGGCCGGCAACCTGGAAGCCTTCAACCGGCAGCTGACTCCGGTGATGCAGTCGATCGGGCTGCAGTACGCCGACCAGCAGATGCGGGCAGGCGAGGCCGCGGCACGGGCCGAGGCGCTGCGTGGCCTGGCGCAGAACGATGCCGCGATGGAGAACGCAGAGCTGCGGCACGCAGCGGCCAATCGTGCGCTGGCGAAGAAGGATCCCCAGGCGGCCGGGATCATGGCGCTGCTCAACCCGTACCGGCAGGTGGGGTACGAGCGTGGCCTGGCGAAGGTGGCCGGCGGCGAAGTGGCCATTGGCCTGCCCGAAGCCATTCGGCAACGTATCAGAGAGATCGACTACCTGGCGCCAGATCAGGGGCAGGGCCAGGTGCGGCGGATTGCGGACGAATACAGCACCAAGCTGATGGAGCGCTATGGCCTGACGGCCGAAAGCCCGGTGTTCCAGCGCTATGTGGCGCCGGAAGTTGAGAAGGCG
>Ga0114976_10002936_pt1 | contig 10672 bp, 13 predicted proteins | sample S_130805_EF_Meta_FD_87319 | JGI IMG/M metagenome (GOLD analysis project Ga0114976, IMG submission 87319) | Freshwater microbial communities from Lake Simoncouche, Canada to study carbon cycling - S_130805_EF_MetaG | ecosystem: Environmental > Aquatic > Freshwater > Lake | place: Lake...
CACGATATCTGATTCCATCTTTTCAGCTAGTTTAGCAAGATCCTCGCTAGACATTACCATCTGAGGATCTTCTCTTCTTGAGGTTGGAGCCACCGTTTGGACTGTAGGTGTCTCAGCCTTAGATTCGACAGACTTATATTTGCTCATATCGATTCCAAGTCCGGTCAAAGCATCTGCTGCAGACTTAGTTCTGAGGTAATACATTCCTGTCTTAAGACCTAATTTCCAAGAGTGGAAATGTGCTGCAGTTAATTTTGCTGCATTTACACCCTCGATGAATAGATTTAAGGATTGAGACTGACAGATAAATTTACCTCTATCTGCAGACATTTCAATTATATCTTTCTGCTTAATTTCCCAAACAGTCTTGTAGATTTCTTTGATGTCGTCTGGGATAGATGGGATGTGCTGTACTGATCCCTTACCCAGAATAATCATATTCTTCATGTCCTCATTCCAAAGTCCAAGAGCAATAAGGTCTCTCACCAGATGCTTATTAACCAGGATGTACTCTCCACTCAATGTTCTTCTGGTGTAGATATTAGAAGTGAAAGGTTCAAATGCTTCATTATTTCCCATGATCTGAGCTGTGCTGGCGGTTGGCATCGGAGCAAGAAGAAGAGAGTTCCTAACACCATGCTCCATGACTTCTTTTCTTAGGTTCGACCAGTCCCAGCGTCCAGATAACTCATGGTCCTCTGTATTCCAAAGATTGAATTGGAATTTACCCTCAGATAAAGGAGATCCTGTAAATGTCTCATAAGCACCATCTTGGATAGCAAGATCTTTAGAAGCTGTCATTGCTGCAAAATAGATGGTTTCAAATACCTCCGAATTGACCCTCCTAGCTTCCTCCGAAGTAAATGGGATTCCCATCACAGCATACAGATCAGCAAGTCCCTGAACACCTATCCCAATTGGACGATGTCTCATATTGGACTTTTTGGTTTCAGGAGTTGGGTAGTAATTAACGTCGATAACCTTATTTAGGTTAATTGCTGTCTGATAAGAAACGGAGTAAAGAAGATCATGGTCAACTTCACATTTTCCTCTCACAATTTTAGCTGTTCTATTGTCTTTAGACTTTAGAAACTTGTTAAGTGGGATAGAAGCAAGATTACAAACTGCTTGTTCATCTTTGTCCGTGTATTCAATAATTTCACAACATAAATTAGAAGACTTGATAGTTCCTAAATTCTGTTGGTTAGATTTTCTATTAGCTGCATCTTTAAATAAGATATAAGGAGTTCCGGTCTCAATCTGAGATTCGAGAATTTTAGCCCAAAGATCTCTTGCTTTGACAGTTCTTCTAGCTTTGCCTTCTGATTCTGCTTTGGTGTAAAGATCAACAAACTTTTGCCCATAGACTTCATGGAGCCCAGGAACTTCGGAAGGGGAGAATAGAGACCACTCAAGATCCTTTTCGACTCTCTCCATGAATAAATCAGAAATCCAGAGGGCCAAGAAAAGATCTCTCGCCCTTCTCTCTTCTTTTCCGGTGTTCTTTCTTAATTCCAAGAAATCCTCAACGTCTGCATGCCATGGCTCTAGGTAGATTGCAAATGAACCTTTTCTCTTTCCTCCTCCCTGATCTACATACCTGGCAGTCTCGTTAAAGACTCTCAACATCGGGATAATCCCATTGGATGTCCCATTAGTTCCCCTGATATAAGAACCAGTAGCTCTAATATTATGAATGGCAAGACCAATTCCTCCAGCATTCTGAGAAATAGTAGCAACATCTGCTAGAGTCTTATAAATGCCAGAAATGGAATCTTCACTTGTGGTTAAAAGAAAGCAAGAAGACAGCTGAGGTTTTCTAGTTCCTGAGTTAAATAGGGTTGGAGTAGCATGAGTCATCATGTGAGTAGAAAGAAGCTCATAGGTCTTAAGAACATTTTTGATGTCTTTCCCCCAAATTCCAACAGCAACTCTCATGTACATGTGCTGTGGAGATTCTGCTACCTGACCATATAATTTTAAAAGGTAGCTTTTTTCCAGTGTCTTAAATCCAAAATATTCAAAATTAAAGTCCCTGTCATGAATAATGGCAGAATCAAAAGTGTCTTTGTTCTCCATAACCACCTCATATGTTTGGTCATTAATCAAAGAAGCGGGTTTTCCTGTTTCTGGATCAATGTAGCTATAGAGATCTTGGATTGTCTCTGAAAATTTCTTCTTAGTTGTTTTATGGAGTCTAGAAACTGCAATTCTAGAAGCCAGAAGGGAATAATCCGGGTGCTTCGGAATTAAAGATGCTGCTGTTTCTGCAGCCAAGTTGTCTAGTGCTTCTGTTGTAATCCCATCAAAAATCCCTGCAATGACCTTCTGTGAAATTTCTAGAACATCAATGAAATCGTTGTTCAGACCATAGGTCATTTTTCTAACTCTGTTTGAAATCTTATCAAATTTTAATGGCTCTCTCGAGCCATCTCTTTTTATTACTTGCATTTTTTATTTTTATTTTTAAAAATCTACATCCATATCAAAATCGTTTGGATCTGTGTTCATCACTCCAGCCTTTTGATAAGCAGATACTCTGGATTCAAAAAAGTTTGCCTTTCCCTGTAAGGATATATTAACCATAAAGTCGAAAGGATTTTCTACTCCGTAAACTTTAGAACAACCAAGATCAACTAAAAGTCTATCTGCAACGAATTCCAGATACTGCTTCATTAAATCAGAGTTCATCCCAATTAGTCTAACCGGAAGGGATTCTGTAATAAATTCCTTCTCAATTTCCAGTGCAGACATGATGATTTCTTTAATTCTTCCTTCGGAAACCTTGTTTGCTAAATGGTTATTGTGCAGGGAGACTGCAAAATCACAGTGCATTCCCTCATCTCTCGAAATTAGTTCATTGGAGAAAGAAAGACCAGGCATTAAGCCTCTCTTCTTTAACCAAAAAATTGAGCAAAAAGATCCCGAAAAGAAAATTCCTTCAACTGCTGCAAAGGCAATTAGTCTCTCCTGGAAATATGGAGAACTAATCCATTTCAACGCCCACTCTGCCTTCTTTTTCACCGCAGGGATAGTTTCAATAGCTCTAAAGAGCATGTCCTTTTCTGCTGGGTCTGAGATGTAGCTATCAATCAGAAGAGAGTAAGTTTCACTGTGAATATTCTCCATCATAATTTGGAAACCATAGAAAAATTTAGCTTCCGTGTATTGTACTTCTTTTACAAAGTTTTCTGCAAGATTCTCGTTTACAATTCCATCCGAAGCTGCAAAGAAAGCAAGAACGTTTTTAACGAAGTATCTCTCCTCGTCGTTCAAATTGTTTCTCCAGTCGTTTAAATCTTGAGCCAAGTCAATCTCTTCTGCTGTCCAGATACAGGCTTCTTGTTTTTTGTACATCTCCCAAATGTCATGATGTTGGATAGGGAAAATGACGAACCTGTCTGGGTTTTCTTGTAAAATAGGTTCCGGCAAAGAATATTCTTCGTTCATAATTTTTGTTAAGTTTTAATTAATAGTTGTAAAAAAATTAATAACCACCTACTCTTTTTTGTCTTTCGACATTGTGCTTATTCTTAGCAACATAGTAGTTGGTTATCATTTCTGGGGTTAGTCCAATAGCAATTGCTTCATTCATCATGAAGTGGAGTTTATCTATCCATTCATATCTTAATTCTTTTAACTCTTCCTCAGTTAAATCCGAAAGAGATCTTGCCATTGCTTCATTATGTTTTGATTTCCATGGCTTCCAACACGACGGGTAAGTGTGGATTCCAGTTAGTGCATTTTGCATTTCTCTATCTTCGTCTCGGATAGCTTCTTCATTCCAATCTATGAATTCCTTTAACTTTGCAATTGAAGATTGTATCTCTTCAAAATTATACCCATAAACTTGCTCTTGGATAGACTTTTGCATATTGTAAATTAATGCTAAAGCATCCTCTCCATTCTCCCTCAAATCCTGATAGTCGTTATTGACTTCAAGTTGAGCACATTGCTGAAAATTCTTATTCTCCATTTTTCTTTTATATTTCTTTTATATTTCTTTTTAAAATTCTATCCTTTAACCCATCTATAAATCTATTTTTCCAATGGAATTTATATATCGATTCGGGGTCCTAAAAGGGAAAGGTTTTGTAAACTTTTTACTATAATTTTTCTAGTTGTTTCTCTAGTTGATCAATTTCTATCTGAAGTTTTAACATTCTATCTTTTGTAGATCTTCTCTTGGAATAAAGATCCTTAATGATCGTCCTTAAAATCGGAGATTCATCCTCTCCGCCGAACATAGCTCCGGATGAAGTTGTGACCCAGGTATCTTTTGGCTCCGCTAAATTCTTTCCCTTATAGACTTCCGGAGAGATCCCCCACTGAACAATTGCATTTGGGTACAGAGAAGCAAAATCATAACAGGCAACCCATTCGTGCATTCCAACTATCGGGTCTTTAACATATGCTCCGGCAAATCTAACGTGAGTCTCCTCCTTTTTCTCGTTGACAAATACCTGATTTCTCTCCAGGAATTTTCTCAACATCATAATCTCGGTTGCCCAAACAGGAGAAAGAGCTCGATTGATTTCTACCCCATTTAGGTTTGCAATCTTGAAATATGTTAGCATGGTTTTAAGCTTCTGATCTATATAGTGCAAAAGCACACAGTCAACCACGTTATAGAAGATAAATTTTTCAACGTCAGACTGATAAAGGTCCCTTAAGCTTCCCGAGTACTCAATCTTTTTTAGACCTGTAGCTTTTTCTGCTACATAATCCAATTTATTAGATTCTTTAATCTTAATTACTCTGTCCCACTTTTTATAGATTTCGAGATAATCGACCATCGGAAGGTGTAAAGGAAGCCCATTTTTAGTGATAAGCTTTTCAGAGACCGAACAAATTTTAGGATCAATTCCAAGTCTTCTAGCTCTATTCAGAAGATATGGCCAGTCATACCCGAACCAGTTCCATCCTGTTACCATTGACATTTTGGGAAGAAGATCCTTGAAGAAAGTGTACATCATGTCATATTCAGATTCAAAATATTGATATCTAAAGGACCATTCTTCTCCATATTTTTCAAAGTGTTTATTGGTTGAATTATAAATACTTGCCTGCTGCTCAGGGGTTAATTTGTCTATCCCGAGAACTATAATTTTGTGACGATCCGTTGCAATCCCGATAGAAATAACTTTATTCTTAGCAGATTCTGTGTCTAAAGCATCCTTCATTTCGTCTGTCATCTCAACCTCAATATCGACAAAGTATTTCTTTGGATTTTGGAATTCCCATAGGGACTTTGTAATCTCAGGATCTGATTCAATTAAAATTTGAGCCATCCTGTACTTGTCATAGTTTGTAGAGGGAACCTTTCTAATTGAGTGTCCATCCCAGGTTTTCCAATTTGATTCTGCTCTTCTGTCTCCGTGTCGGGTCTTTTCCCAAACAAATCTTTGATCTGCCGGAACAGGAACATCAACGAAGATTAAATCCCCTTCTTCGGAAAAGGTAGAAACCTTTAAATACTCCCCTTTATTTTCAATATCTACAATCATTTTTTATTAGTGTAACTATTCTAGTATGACCCAACTCTTTTATTTCAACAAGATATATAAAGTATGCCTAAAAATTTCAAAAGTTTTCACACTTTCATTAACGAGGACGGAGGAGTCCCTCAGGGACCCAGTATAGTCACTGTTCCTGGAAATTGGGGGGCAACTTATGTCAACGGTAGAAATTATCATCCGATGGGGTTAAGTCAACTACCTTTAGTTGTTGATCCTCTATTTAATTCCGAAAATATCTACAATTATGATGAATTTATGGCAAACAATCAAGAGTGGATGGAGGGACCTAAGAGTTTTGCAGCCAGAATGAAGAAGAAAGATAAAAAGAAGAGAGAAAAGAAAGACAAGAAATGATACACATTCAAGACTATGATTTTTTATTTGAAGCAAAAGGGATTAAGTTTAGAAGAAACCCTCTTGCATACACTTTAACCTCATTGGCTCCAATGATCGATGCGGAGACAATGAAGGAACACTACGGGGTTCACTATAAGAAGTACACCGACAACCTCAACGATGCTATTGTAGAAGAAGATATTAAGGTTGAGATGGGTCCAGAAATGGAAGGAATTAAGACTATCTTAAAAAACGTCGACAAATATTCAGATAAGGTTAGAAATAACGGAGGAGGATTCTATAATCACTTTCTCTACTTCCAGAATTTATCACCAGAGAAAAAGACGCCAAAGGGGGAACTTTTAAACTCAATCAAGAAGTCTTTTGGAGGAATCCAAAACTTGAAAAAGAAGATGGAAGAATCTGGAACGGGTCTATTTGGATCTGGCTGGGTTTGGCTTGTGACAAACAAGGAGGGAGACCTTAGTCTTTTGACAACACCAAACCAAGATAATCCTATCATGAAGAAGTCATTTAGAGGCGAAATTATTTTAGGGATGGATGTTTGGGAACACTCGTATTATTTAAAACATAAAGCCGACAGAAAGGCATACATTAAAGATTTTTTAGATGTTGTCGACTGGGATGTAGTAGAAGATAGATTCAATAAATTTGTGAAATGAAGTACCTAGTAGAATACGAAGATCAGGATCTAAGAGATCTAATTGGAGATCTTAAGAAGGTTGGGCAAGTGGAAGAATGGCAGGCAGTTTTTGACAGTGGAGAGGACGAAGTCCCATATACTTTAGAGACATGGACATCTAAGAAAGAAGCAGAAAAGTGGGCAGAAGATAGAGAAGTTGAATATGAAGACGAAGTTTGGGATAACATTAAACAGGACTATGTCTGGAAGACTTTCCACATGTATCACAATCCAGAAGATGGGCAACCTTACCATGACTGCAACATAAGGAAAATATAAAATGAGGTACCTAAGGGAATACGAAGAGGAGGAAATCAAATCTCTAGTTGGAGATTTAGAAACTATTGGACATAAGAATCTGATGGGATGGGTGGTGATTAAACACTGGTCTCCCACCTCATACTTCCACCCAAAAAATCCTGCAGGTGTGGAGAAATATGTTATCAACTTCTACGTGGTTGGGGCTCATTCGTTCGAAGAAGCAATTAAGATCTTCCACGATAATTCTTTCCCTGACACTAGATACAAATTTTGGGACACCGTGGACATCGATGACGAGAAGGATTTTCTTGCAAAATGGGTATCAGAATACGGAAACCACAAGAGAGACTGGGAAGAACTTCTCGATGCAGATATGGTATCAGGACTAAAAGGAAAGGGAGGAAACCCTTTCTTTGCTAAGCTGGACTCAGAAAACCCATTTGCAATTGTTTCTTTCCTGAAAGAGAAGTTCTCCAATGCGGAAGAAGCATTCACCGATAGGTTTGGATATGGTCCAGGATTCACAATGGAATATAAAGAAGTAGATTTATGAAATATCTAAAGGAATACGAAGAAGCAGACCTTAAAGATCTCATTGATGATCTAGAAGAAATCGGACAAGGTGGTTTAGTTGGATTCATGTGGATTGGATCCATTCCAAATCAAGAACATCTGGGATTTTTAGTTGTTGGAAGGGATGAAAGAGACTGTATTGACTTAGTTATGTCTGCAGATATCTTTGGGAAGAATCATCCTTACCTTCCCAATTGGTTCAAGACTAAAGACTTCAAAGGTTCGTTTGGAGAAATGCTAGAGGGACTCTTCGAAAATGGGTTAATCTCTGATGCTGGACACTACTCAAATCTAAAAGCAAGAGGGGGGAGAAGACTAGTAAAGTCTTGGTATGATCCTTATATGATGAACCCAAAGTACTGCTACGATCAAGCAAAAGAGTACTTTAGAAATGCGGAAGAAGTATTTTCAAAGGAAGTACCTGAAGATCAAATCTTTACCCCATGAGACACATTAAAATCTACGAAGACTACTCAGATGACGAGATAAAAGATCTTTTAGGAGATCTAAAGTCTATTGGGCAAACTCCATTCAAACCCCAGTTGGGAAAAGACTACGGGTGGACCAGCAAGCTTCTAGAAAAAAGTCCCGACCCTAAAAGAGTTTTTGGAATTTATTTTACTCCGGAGACAGTTAACTATATGATCGAGAAGGGAATGGCACATTATTCGGGATTTGTGGACAAGGAGAAAGACGTTGGATTCAATTCGGTGAAAGAATGGGAATCCTCTTATGGATCGCATGGACCAGGAAACTATAGAATGGATCACAAACTACGCAGGACGATTTTTTCTGGAGGTATCCCCCTCTATCAACTTACTGGATTTTCAGGAGACTCCGGATTTGGAATTTCATTCATAAAGGAAGTAGGTAAAAAAGCTAGAAATCACTGTCAAAATCAGTTTATAGAGAAATTTAAAAAATTCGCAGACAAAAATGGTTACTTATGAGACACATTAGAATCTACGAGGAATACTCAGACGACGAACTAAAAGATCTCAGGGGGGATCTAGAAACTATTGGTCACAAGCACAGAATGGTGAAGGGAGAAGACTATGGATTTGACGAAGACATGAAGGGTGAAAATACCGGAACTAAATCTCTTTTCTTAAGCAAATTTGGGAAAGAGGTTTTAAAAAAGAATCTCGAGAAAGACTTTGGAATATCATTCATGTCGACCTACGGGATTCCGGAGAAGAGTTTCTTTCCTTACTGGAAGGGAGTAAAGGGAACTAAAACTGCTTCCTCAAGATGGCCAAGTTCATTGGGTGCATATATTTACCCTAGAGAACAGCATTGGAAATACAAGAATATGGCTTCGGGAACACACAAAGATAATTTTCCTTCTTTTTTCATCTGGTTGTCTTCTGGACATAAAAATTTTCCATCAAGTTACGTTGGGCAAATTCACAAAGCAATGGGAAAAGACAGGGTCAAGAAAATGTATGATGGTGTTTTGGAATATATAAATAAAATATCTGGACAATGAGACATTTAAAAGAATACGAAGACGATGAAATCAGAGGAGCAATGGACTCTCTTCAAGACGTAGGACTTGGAAACAGACCGGAAGTTCCCTTGCATCAATGGAACTTCTTTGAAGAAACCATGGACTACCCTCAATATGAAGAAGTCTATGGACCAGGTTGCGAGATGGCAATAGACGAATTGATCAATGAATACAAAGAAAGGATAAATAAAATCCCAAAAGAAGATCAAAAGGCAGCAACCGGAGCAATTCAAAGACTTTGGATTGAAAAGATCAAAGATCTAATGAGCTAATGAAACACATTAGGATTTACGAGGAATACTCAGACGACGAGATAAGCGATCTTATCGGCGATCTGGAATCGATTGGACATAAACATGAAATAAAGTTTGGCAAAGACTATGGATTTGGAATGAGTATGAGAGCAGACGAACTCCCAACAGGAAAATCAACTTTATATTTTACTCCAGAAGCAGTAGAATTCTTAAAGGAGAAAGGATTTTTCAAGGCGGGAAATAATTTTGGGTCGGACTATCCAATTAAATCAGAGTTCTCACCAACAATAAAAGGACAGTGGGGAACTAACACAATATCTACCGAGCTAAAGAAAAATGTAAAATCAGACCCAGCATCTCCATATTATCTGACCATGTATCACAAGGACATGGATTTTCCAGAAACCTACCACGGGAAAAAATTTAGAACCCCAACTCTAGTAGCTGGACTAATAAAGATTCTTTCTGCAATAAAAAATCTAGGAAAATGAGACACCTTAAAATCTACGAGGAATACTCCGACGATGAACTGAATGACCTTATAGGGGATCTGAGATCGGTTGGACACAAGCACAGGCTGGTGCAGGGAGAAGACTTTGGATTTGGTCCCGACTTAAAAGGAGAGAACAACGGAAAGAATATACTGTTCTTAACTCAAGAGGCAGTTAATTATATAAGAGAATCAAACCTTACATTCAACCACAATAAAATGGAGCTAATGTGGCCAAAATGGCCCGAATACAAGAATGCCTACAACGAAAGGATCCCAATTCCATATCTGGAAAAATCAGAAGAACTGAAGTCAATAGAGTATCCTCCTATTATGTCAGGATTTGTCGGAAACCCACATGATAGACCAATAAAAGGATTATATTTTATTTCTCTTTCTTCTACTAGAACAGGAAGAAGATTCCCATTAAATTCATTCGATGCAAAAAACATGTTTATATCTGCAAAAAAAGTTGCTCCGATCTACGACATAATGATTAACAAGCTAAAATCTTTGAATATATAAAAGTATGAAACATCTAAGAGAATTTGACGATCAGGAGATCCAAGACCTCATGGGAGACCTAGAAAAGGTCGGCCATGAGAGGCTCAAAGGTTGGTATATTGGAACGATCAACGAGGACGGATATTTTGGGATTTGCGCAGTCCTAGCACACAACGAGGGTGAACTTGAGCAGATAATGAGAGAAAGCTGGAGATGGGCTAAACAGTACATGCCAGAAAGAATTGGTGATGCATACAAAGGAAGAAACACTCTCTATAACAACTTTTTGGATGCTCTGATGTCAAACCTCATGGATAACGAGGTGATAAAATTTTCTCAGGTGTTCAAAGATCTAGCTGTAAAAAATTCAGCGGGGAAAAAACCATCTCTCTTAACTTTTCCGGGATATAATCCCATCATTGCTACAGAAAAACTTGAAGAACTATTTAGTAACATTAGACAAAAAATGTTAGAGGAGAAAGAATACTTCGAGGAAGAATCTGGAGTGAAGGAATTTCCAAA
>Ga0114976_10002938_pt1 | contig 10672 bp, 13 predicted proteins | sample S_130805_EF_Meta_FD_87319 | JGI IMG/M metagenome (GOLD analysis project Ga0114976, IMG submission 87319) | Freshwater microbial communities from Lake Simoncouche, Canada to study carbon cycling - S_130805_EF_MetaG | ecosystem: Environmental > Aquatic > Freshwater > Lake | place: Lake...
GAAGGAAGTCGGCCATGTCGGCATCGTGTCGCAGAGCGGCGGCCTCGGCACCGACATCATCCGCCGCGGTCTGGCGCGTGGCCTGAAGTTCTCCGGTTTGGTCACCGTCGGTAATTGCGCCGACGTGACGCCTTCCGATTTGCTGGAGTTTTATCTGGCTGATCCGCAAACCAAGGTCATCGGCATGTACATCGAGACGGCAAAAGACGGCCGTCGTCTGTTCGACATTCTGCGCAATGCCAAGGCCGCCAAGCCGGTGGTGATTCTGAAGGGCGGGCGCACCCAGCAGGGACTCGCGGCTGCGGCATCGCACACCGGTTCGCTGGCCGGTGATGATCGCGTCTGGGTCGCGCTGGCGCGGCAGACCGGATGCATGCTGGTCGACACGCTGGACCAGTTCGTCGACACGTTGCTCATTTTCCAGTCGCTGACGCCAAGGCCGCAGCGGCCGACGCAGAAGGTCGTGCTGTTCGGCAACGGTGGCGGCACCAGCGTGCTGGCGACGGATTACTATTCGCGGCTGGGTCTCGACGTCACGCCGTTCGCGCAAGATGCGATTGATGCGTTGGCTGAGATGAAACTGCCGCCGGGCACCAGCATTACCAATCCCGTGGATTGCCCTGTCGGTACTCTGCAGCAGGACGACGGCCGGGTTGCCGAAAAAATTCTCGACATCATCTACAGCCAGGGAAAACCCGAAGCGCTGGTGATGCACCTGAACCTGTCGGCTTTTGTCGGCCGCACCAAACCCGAAGTGCTCGACAACCTGGTGGCTGCGGCGATGCGCGTGCAGGAAAAGTATCCGGGGCAGTCGCACTTCATTCTGGTGCTGCGTTCCGACGGCGAGCCCGGACTGGAAGCGCGCAAACGCGAGTTCCGCGACAAGGCGGTGGCGCTGGGCGTACCGGTTTATGATGAGATGGCCAATGCCGGTCACCCGCTGGCGGCGCTGGCGACTTTCGAACGTTTCAAGGCCGCGCGCGTATGACCTACAAACATCAGTTCCGAGCGACTGGGTATCCGCTGCGTTTATACAGCGGCAAAGACGCCTTGGAAAACCTGCCGGCGGAACTGAAGCGCTATAAAGCGCAGCGCGCTTTCGTCGTATGCGGTCGCAGCGTGTCGCGCAAAACCGGTCTCATCGACCGCATCGCAGGAATTCTCGGGCCGGCCTATTCCGGCCGTTACGACGAGATCGAGAAAGACACCACACTGGTTTCGGTTCAGGCGGCAGCTGCAGCGGCGAGGGCGGTCAATGCGGATCTGCTGATCGCCGTCGGTTCCGGCAGTGTCATTCAAGGAACGCGGGTGGTTGCCGTGTTGCTGGCAGAGAAGGCGCCGGTCGACCAGCTGATTACCCAATATCCGGACAACGCGCCAGCGATCAGCCCCAAACTGCTGGCACCGAAAATGCCGATAATCAATGTTCTGACTGCCGCGACCACGGCGCAGAATCGTGCGGGTTCGGCGGTGAAGGATCCGAACCGGCCGCACCGAATGGAGTTTTTCGATCCGAAGACGCGTCCCGCCGCCGTGTTCTGGGATGAGGATGCGCTGCTGACGGCACCGGTATCGCTGGCACGCACCACGGGCACGTCGGTGTTCTGGCGATCACTGATGAATCTCGGTGCGCCGAACATGGCGCCGCTTTCAGAAGGTGACCGGTTACAGGCGTTCCGGCTTGCACGGGGTGCCCTCGCGCGCATGAGCGATCCGCTGGATGCCGGCGCGCGGATTGAGATGTGCGCTGCGGCCTTCTTGCAGAACCGCGATGCGGATGACGGCGGTGCGCTGACTGAAAAACACTGGCCTGCGCGTGTGGTGTATGCGCTTGCCACCGCACTCTTCAACCTGCACGGGCATGTCGGGCAGGGCGAGGCGAATTCCGCAATTACAGCGACCATGATCCGTCATTTCGGCGCCCGCGATCCGCAGGCGATGGCGTTGATTGCGCAGGCCTTCGGGATTACGGACGACCGTCCGGCGCATGAACGTGCGGCGGATGCCGTCGAAGCGGCTTTTGCTGCCGCCGGCATGCCGACGTGCTTGCACGACCTGAACATTCCGCGCGATAGTCTGGAGACTGTGGTGGAACACTCTTTGCGGAATTTCAACGCGGATCCCAAGCGTGAATTCCTGCGCGAGCGCGATGCGCTGCTCGCGGCGCTGGAGGCCGCTTGGTAGACCGCTGCGATCCTGCTCACCCGCATCATTGCGGGTGAGCTTGCCCCTGCTTACTGCTTTGCCGCCTGATCGCGTGCCAGCGCCGCGCGGAACAGTTTTTCATAGAACTGGATTTTCGCGCCGTAACCGTTCGGATCGACAAAACGATTCGGATCATAGGGATCCCCGGCCTTGTATTTCTGGTGCATGTTGAACTGCGCCGCATGAGACGCCACCCAGACTTCGGGCTCCAGCTGCTTTTGCCGGGCAATTGTTCCGAGATAGGCGTCGCTGATCTGGTTGAATCCCGGCATGAACGCCACGTTGACGCCTGGATTGATGGATCCCATGTTGACGATCAGTACGTTGTAGTCACGATTGCCGTCGCGGGTTTTAAACGTAAAGCTGGTTGATCCCTTGGTATGGCCCGGGTGATGGATGGCGGTCAGTTCCATGCCGCCGAGACTGATTTTGTCGCCTTCCTTCAGACGCTGATCAACCTTGACCGGCTCGAAAATCATGCCGCGACCGTCGGGAAAACGGTAATCGGCACTACCGCCGGATTCGACCAGGTCGGCATCGGCTTCATGCATCAGCATGCGTGCACCCGTCATGCGTTTGATTTCCGCCATGGCGCCGACATGATCCCAGTGACCGTGCGTGGCGAGGAGCAGCTTGATGTCGGAAAACTTGAAACCTAGTGATTCGACGCTGGCCTTGATTGGCGCAGTGGAATCGTTCACACCGGTGTTGACGAGGATGTGACCCTGCGGTGTGGTAATCAGGTAAACCGCCAGATCATAGGTGCCGACGTAATACAGATTACCGACCATTCGAAAAGCGGGAAACGGCTTGATATAGATTTCCTGCGGTTTGAGTTGTTTGATCACAGACTGCTGGGCGTCGCCCGGCAGCGGTGCGGTCAACAGCAATGCTGCAAATGCGGCAACGGCAAGTGTTTGCAGTTTCATGTTGTTCTCCCTGTTGTGTCTGGTGCCCGCGTAATTGTCAGTCATGATCAGCGCGATTGCTACCGAGGGTGGCGGATTTCGACGATGCAATGCAGCATGAAACCGGCGAGCTGATGTCTTCGGATGATCGGGTCAAGAATGGTGAATGCGGGAAGTACATTTTTGGGCTGCGCCTCCATAGTGCGGTCCATGGCTTGACGCATTGCCTGGTGCTCCCAAGAATCAGACAACAAAAAAACAGACTGTTGGTTGGCATAACAAGGCCATGGAGGAAATCAGCATGAAAGCTTCGGAATTTGTCAGCGCTTTTCACGCCGGGCGTTACTTGCGGCTGCTCTTCGGTGCTCTTCTGTTTACTGCGATGACGGTACATGATGCTGATGCGCAGGAGTTTCCGTCACGTCCGGTTCGCTTCATGATCCCGCTGGCCGCCGGCGGAGGCGGTGACATCACGGTTCGCGCGGTGTCGCAGAAACTCAACGCGACATGGGGGCAGTCGGTGGTGGTCGACAACCGGCCGGGCGGCACCGGCGCCATTGCATTGGAGACCGTTGCCCGAGCCCAGCCGGACGGTTACACCATTGTGATGATCAGTGGTACCCACACTGCCCGCCGCGCCACGCATCACGGCCGCCTGCCGTACGACCTGATCAAGGATTTCGCCCCGGTGACGCAGATGACGCAGCAATCTTATGTGCTGGTCCTGCATCCCTCGGTGGCGGCAAAATCGATAGCGGAGCTGATTGCGCTGGCCAAAGTGAAACCGGCGGGTCTGACCTACGGTTCAGCAGGACAGGGCAGCCTGCAGCATCTGTCCGGTGCCTTGCTTGCCACGCTGACCGGTACCAATCTGCTGCACGTTGCCTATAAAGGCGGCGGACCGGCACTGGCCGACGTGCTGGGAGGTCAGATCAGCATGGTATTTGCGACGCCGTTGGAATCCGTGCCACATATCAAGTCGGGCCGCCTGCGTCCGCTGGCGGTGACCAGCTCGCAACGTTCACCGGCGATGCCCGATCTGCCGTCGATTGCCGAAACCGGCGTTGCCGGATACGAGGTGACGAACTGGTACGGCGTACTGGCACCTGCCGCGATCCGCAAACCGATTCTTGAAAAGCTCAATCGCAGTATTGTCGCTGCACTGCGTACTCCGGAATTGACCGAGCGCTTCCAGAAAGACGGTGTAGAGACCATCGCTTCGACGCCGGCCGAATTCCAGAAACATATCAACGTCGAAATCGCCAAGTGGGAACGCGTGGTGGCTGCGGCGGGCATCAAGGCGGATTAGCAAAGGTTTTCCAAAGCAGGTTTCCAACAACGGTTTCAACGACGGTAACAACAGAAAGGGCAGAAGATGCGCGTGGGATTCATAGGTTTGGGCACAATGGGCGCTTCAATCGCACTGAATGCGATGAAAGGCGGGTTCGCACTGACCGTGCATGACGTGCGCAAGGATGCGGCGGCGCCGCACATCAAAGGTGGAGCGCAATGGGCGGACAGCGTTGAAGACGTTGGTCGTGATGCCGATGTCGTGCTGACTTCGCTGCCGGGCCCGAAGGAGGTGAAGGCGGTCGCTGAAGGCCTGATCAAGACGATGCGTCCGGGGACGGTATGGTTTGACCTGTCCACCAACTCCCCGACCGTAGTGCGTGAACTGCACGCACGGTTTGCAGAAAAGAAAGTATCCGTGCTGGATGCTCCCGTCAGCGGCGGACCGAGCGGTGCCAAGTCCGGCAAGATGGCGCTGTGGGTTGGCGGAGACCAGAAGGAATTTGACCGTTGCCGCAAGGTGCTGGATGCGGTGGGCGACCAGGTCATTTATATCGGTGCCATCGGCGCCGGATCCGTGGCCAAGCTGGTGCATAACTGCGCCGGGTATGCGATGCAGCTGGCGCTCGCCGAACTGTTCACCATGGGCGTCAAGGCCGGTGTCGAGCCATTGCCGCTGTGGGCGGCGATCCGTCAGGGCGCGCTTGGCCGCAAGCGCTCTTTTGACCGCATGGGTGACCAGTTTCTTCAGGGCAAGTTTGACCCGCCCGCATTTGCGCTCGCACTCGCACACAAGGACGTTACGCTGGCTACGGAACTGGCGCGTGAAATCGGGGTGCCGATGCGCCTTGCCAACCTGACTTATGCCGAGATGACCGATGCGCTGAACCGGGGTTGGGACAAGCGTGATTCCCGCTCCTTCCTGATCTTGCAGCAGGAACGCGCCGGTCTCGATATCAAGGTGCCAGTCGAAGAGATCGAAGCCGTGCTGAAGCGCGACGGCTGACTCACCGCTGGAGCCGCCGCCGGCGGCTCCAGCCCGCCCGGGCTGACTGACCATCACGCCAACGCTCGCGCGTTAGGCGGAATTCCGCGTGTTCGCCTATACTTCCGTAGCGCGCTGCGTAATCCGAAATTTCGGCGCGATATCGCTAACCGAAAATGAAAACATCATGAAAAACAGATACTTTCTGATTGTCCTGGCACTGGCTGCAGCCCCGGCTTTTGCGTTCAACACCAGTGCGTTCAAGGACGCACCGTTCACGCGGTTAACGGAGGCGGAGGTAAAGGCTTTCAGTGCGGCTGTTCTCAACGCGCTGGATACCGCACCCGAAGGCGCGACGGTTGAGTGGAAAGCGCCCAAAACAACGTTCACCAGTAAAATCACTCCGGGTGCGACCGTCACCGACGCCAAACGTACCTGCCGCAGCGCGACGATCGAATCCGAAGCCAAGGATCGCTTCCAGCGCGGCACTTATTCATTCTGCAAGGCGGCCAACGGCAAGTGGCAATTGAGCTCGCCCGGATCCAAGTCGAACAAGAAGTAAGCGTTTGCCGGCGTTGCGCCGGTGTCGTCAACGGAAAGACCATGAAAGGTTGTACATGCGATTGAGAGCTCTGATGTGCCTGGCGCTCGCCGGGTTGTTTGCGACTTCAGCGTGTGCCCAGTCCGCGACGCTGGACAAGATCCGCAAGACCGGTGTCATCACCATGGGTTATGTGGAGGGCAGCGCACCGTTCTCCTTCAAGGATGCCAGCGGCCAGCCACAGGGCTACTCGGTGGCGCTGTGCAACGAAATTGCCGCCGGCATCCGGTCGCAGCTGAAACTGCCGCAACTGGAAACGCGCTGGGTCGCACTGACGATACAGGACCGGCTCAATGCCGTGCGCAGCGGACAGGTTGATATCGAATGCAGCACGACCACGTTGACGCTGTCGCGCTCGGCTGAAGTGGATTTCAGTCTGATTACTTTTGTTGATGGCGGCAGCATCATGACGCCCGGAGACTCTGCACTCCGTCGACTGGCTGATTTCGACGGCAAACGCATAGCGGTGATCGCCGGCACGACGACTGAAAAAGTACTGCGACAGGCGGTCGGGCAGCGCGGCATCAAGGTTGCCGTTGAACTGGTCAATAACCGGGATGCCGGCCTGCAGATGCTGGAGCAGCGCAAGGTCGATGGCTTCGCTTCCGATCGTATTGTGCTGATCGGCATGGCGCTCGGCGGCAAAACGAAGGGCGTGTACAAACTGCTCGACGAGGATTTCTCGGTGGAGCCCTATGCCTTCGCATTGCCGCGCGGTGATACCGATTTCCGGCTTGCGGTGAACCGTACGTTGGCCAGTCTCTACCGTGCCGGCGGCATCGACAAGATTTATACGCAATGGCTCGGCGCTATGGGTCCGCCAAGCTTGTTGTTGTCGGCGGCCTATTTCATCCAGGCGCTTTCGGAATAAACATGGAATTTGCAATCGGTCCGTCCCGTGGTCGTCTGATGTGCCGGATCGGCGGCTTGCTGTTCGCGCTGGCGGCGACATCGGCGGGCGCGCAATATATCCAGATCCCGGATTTCCGCAATCCGCCGCCGTCAACGGCGGGTTCAAAGCCTTTTACGTCCTGCAACGACTGTGGCGTTATTCGCGCCATCCGTGAAATCCAGAGCCAGCGCTCAGCAACCGTGCCCCAGGTATTCCAGAATCCGCAGATCAATAACGGCCCGGATTCCACGGTTCGCGTCGGCGCGGTTGTGGCTCTGCCGCTGGGCGACAGCGGTTCGGATCAGGCATTTGTCGGCGGTGTCGGTACGCCCGAAATGCGCGCTCGTCTCTCCGAGTCCAGTTACGAAATCACGGTGTTGCTCGACAACGGCGCCTACGCCGTGGCCCAGCGCCGTGATGGCGCACGTTTTCGTGTCGGCGACCGCGTACGGATGCGTGGCGTTGATTTCGAGTTGCTGAATCCCTGAAAGCGGGTTCGACCGAATACGCGCAAGCGTGTTTGCATGTTTATTGCTTAGGCAGGTGTTGTTTACCTAGGGGAGTAAGCATGAACATTGCGATCGTTGTTGCAGCGTGCCTTGGTCTGATCAGCGGCAGTGTATCGGCACAGAACTATCCGCAGCGTGCCGTACGCATGATCGTGGCCTATCCCGCTGGCGGCAGTATTGATACCGTGGCCCGTCTGACGGCACAGCGGCTCACCGCCGCGCTAGGCCAACAATTTCTGGTTGATAACCGTTCGGGTGCCGCCGGCATTATCGGTACCGACAATGTTGCAAAGGCTCAACCCGATGGTCATACCCTGCTGATGGGCAGTGCAGCGGCGATCGCATCGGCACCGAGCATGTACGCAAAATTACCGTACGATCCCTTGCGTGACCTGATGCCCGTGGTGCTGACCGCGAACCAGCCCAACGTGCTGTTGCTGCATCCTTCAGTACCGGCCCGCAGTCTCAAGGAATTCATCACGCTGACCAAAGCCCATCCGGGGAAATTCAATTACGGTTCTTCCGGCGTCGGCGCGACGCAGCACATGACTGCGGAGCTGTTTGCGATGATGACCGGCACCAGGATCGTGCACGTTCCGTATCGCGGCGGTGCGCCGGCGATGATCGACTTGATGACCGGACAGATCGACTTCATGTTCACGCCGGCGCCGAACTCGATTGCGCAACTTGAAGCCAAGAAGGTGCGTGGCATTGCAGTGACCAGTCTGAAACGCTCTGCGGTTCTGCCCGAGTTGCCGACGATGGACGAGTCCGGCCTCAAGGATTTTGAACTGCTCGGCTGGATCGGCCTGCTGGCTCCCGCCGGAACGCCGCAGAGCGTAATCAATCGCCTGAATGGTGAAGTTCAGAAGATGCTTACCGGTGATCTCAAACCGCGATTGGTTGATCTGGGGCTTGATGCGGCAGGCGGTAGCCCGGAAGCCTTTTCGACATTCATTAAATCCGATATTGCGAAATACGCAAAAATCGTCAAGGCAGCGAATATCCCGCTGCAATAATCCGGAGGATCCAGCATGACTTTTGCCATTGCCGCGCGCTGTGCGGAAACGGGGCGACTGGGTGTGGCCATATCCACCCGCTCCATCGCCGTCAGTTCGCGCTGTCCGTTTATTGCTCCGGGGTTGGGGCTGGTGGTGACGATGCAGCGCACTGATCCGCGGCTGGGGCCGCTGGGTTTGAACCTGTTGCGGTTGGGGTACTCGGCGCAACGGGTTCTCGATGAAATCGCTGCCAGTGACCCGGGAATTGAACATCGCCAGGTCTGTGTCATTGATCGGGATGGCAATGCCGCGGCACGTACCGGTAAAAACCATCGCGTGTGGTCTGGTGCTTTTGTCGAGCGTGGCATGGTAGCCATGGGCAACAATCTCACCAGTGAAAAAACCGCTGCAGACATGCGTGATGTCTGGCATGCGGTGAAAGGCCAGACCCTCGAAGAGCGCCTGTTGCGCGCACTGGAGGCAGGGCGTGATGCTGGCGGCCAGAACGGTGGTCAGCATTCAGCCGGCCTGCATTCCTATGATCGCGAGATTTACGCCTATGTCGATCTGCGTGTTGACGAACACCTTGAGCCGGTCGGCGAGCTGCGTCGTATCTATAACGAGCAAAAACCGTTGATTCCGTACTATTACGGCCGCCCGGGCCAGCCCGACGAATATGGGCGCGAAGAGGAGTGGCTGGCTCGGCAGAGCAGGAAGGGTTGAACGCGTTACGGCTTGCGACCTTGGACCCTCGCCATTAAGATGCCAAAAACGTTGTCCGCCAGGCTTGATTGCCCCGACGCAGGGGTGTTTGCGGGAGAGGAACCCAACCATGTTTGCAATCGTCAGCAAATCCGACGGATTTCCGGTCAGCCGCAGCATTGCGGAAGACAAGCCGGCGCTGGTCGTGACCTGGACCTCGGGTGACAAGGCTCAGGCCTTCATCAGCGCCAAAGGGATTGATGCCGAGTACAAGGTGGTCGCACTTACCGAGGCGACACTGAACAGCATGGCCGAGGCATTGGGCTGTTCCGCCGACGCCATTGATTTCGATTCATATCCCGAGCAATAGCACTTTGTTCTGCTCCGGCATGTCCTGTGCCGGTTTACAAACCCTTACACATTGTTACCGTAAAGCGGTCGATTTGCGTTGATACACAGCGTTAATGTGCAGACGGGAATAAACCCGCCCTCACATTTACGGAGTTTTCACATGCAGATCAAATCGGCCATCATCACCGCGGCGCTCGCCGTTTTCACCTCAACCGTTTATGCCCAGACGCAGGATCCTGCTGCAACGCCGGGTATCGATAAACGCCAGGAAGTGCAGCAAAAACGTATCGACAAAGGTGTTGAATCCGGCCAGCTGACCGGCAAGGAAGCAACACGTCTTGAGCGTCACCAGGGGCATATCCAGAACATGGAAACCCGGGCGAAGGCCGACGGTACGGTCACCAGGAACGAGCGTGCGCGCATTCACCACACCCAGAACCAGGAAAGCCATCACATCCGCCGCGAAAAGCATGACCGGCAACAGGCAAATTGATCCGGACGATACTTGCCTGCAACCGCCCCGTGACCAGGGCGGTTTTTTGCGCCTTCAGCCAAGGCGCTCAGCTAAAATCGACCGCATGTTCAATTCATCAGGGATGGTTGCATGGATACGCTGACGGTCGGCATGAAACATGTTGCAGAGCGCGAGGTCACTGAAGTGATGACGACAAAGCGCGGCGAGTACAGGGTGTTTTCGACGCCGTCGATGGTGCAGTTTTGCGAGGCTTCGGCCGGCGAGCTGATCGCCCCCCATCTCAAACCGGGTCAGGGTCAGGTGGGCATTGTGGTGACAATACGCCATATGGGCGCGACGCCGATGGGCAAGCGTGTACGTGCGGAGGTGGAACTGACGGGAATTGACCGGCGCCGCCTGTCATTCAAGGTCAAGGTGTTCGATGACGTCGAGCAGGTTGGCGAGGCAGAACACGACCGGTTCATCATTGATCTGGACAAATACCAGGCGAAGCTGAAAAAGAAAATTGAAGGTTGATGCAACACAGCGGCGGCTGAGGAGGCCATCATGGTATGGATTGTCACCAAGTATTTTCTGACGGCTGCAGTTGTCGTGCTCGTATCCGAGCTGGCCAAGCGCAGCGACAAGCTGGGTGGATTTGTGGCCGCGTTGCCGATGGTTACCGTGCTGGCGCTGATCTGGTTGTATGTCGAAAATCAGTCGGCTGAAAAAATTGCCAATCATGCATGGTATACCTTCTGGTACGTGATTCCC
>Ga0114976_10002940_pt1 | contig 10671 bp, 8 predicted proteins | sample S_130805_EF_Meta_FD_87319 | JGI IMG/M metagenome (GOLD analysis project Ga0114976, IMG submission 87319) | Freshwater microbial communities from Lake Simoncouche, Canada to study carbon cycling - S_130805_EF_MetaG | ecosystem: Environmental > Aquatic > Freshwater > Lake | place: Lake...
CACGAGACTGTCGCGGCAGGCATGATTGTGTAAGCTCGTCTCACTGCGCCGCGAAAGGTGCAATCCTTAAAAGGTTGCTGTGGAAAAAGACAACGGCATCCCAAGTGTGGATAGCCGAGCATCTGGGCATGAAAAACGCAGACAATGCAAGCAGACCTATACCCCTCATGGCTTTATCGCTGAGCGAGAAAAAGGTTTCTGAATAATTGACAAGGTTCAGATCGGAAAAATGAACGAAAATGAACCCTGACCCCCAGTTTCCTGGGCTGCGCGGATTTTGCCAACGGCTTCGCCCGCGTGCGCTGCGATCACTGCGCCCATGAGTATTTGCTGCCGTTCTCGTGCAAGGGCCGCTGGTTCTGCCCCTGCTGCCACCAGAAAAAGGTGCAGCTCTTCGGCGCGCTGCTGGCCGAGACCGTCCTTGCGCCCGTGCCGCACCGGCATTTCACGTTCACGATCCCCAAGATGCTGCGTCCGTATTTCCGATTTCATCGCGGGCTCATCAAGGAACTCTGCCGCATTGCCCACCGCTGCCTAGCCGAGTTCCAGCGCACCACGCTGGGCCTGCCCGAGGGCACGACCGGCGTCGTCATGGCCATTCATACCTTCGGCGAATACCTCGACTTCCACCCGCACCTCCACGCGCTGGTCGCAGACGGGCTCTTCGTGGATAGCGGGCTTTTTCATGTGATGCCTGACGTGAGCCTCGCGCCGCTGGAGGAACTCTTCCGCGCACGGGTCATCACATTTCTGGTCAAGAAGGGACTCCTGCCGCCGGAGCGCGCCCGGATGCTGCGCGGATGGACGCACTCCGGGTTCAACATCCACCGCAGCCGTCGCGTTCCGCCAAGCAGCCGCGAGGACATGGAGCGGCTGGCCCAATACATCATCCGCAACCCATTCTCAGTCGATAAAATGCAGCCTAACATCTCCGGGGACTCGATCATTTACCGCTCGGGGATGAACCCGAAAATCCAGCGCAACTTTGAAGTGTTCAGCCCCTGCGACTTTATCGCCCGCATCACCCAGCATATCCCGGACAAAAGCTTCCAGCTCGTCCGCTACTACGGATGGTATTCCAATAAGATGCGCGGCCAGCGGCTCAAGCGGGCGGATGCTGAACCCGTGGACGTGCCCGAGGGCGATGTTATCGACGTTTCCGCATTCAAGCCCCGCCGGATTCCATCCAAAAAGTGGCGCGAACTCATCAAGAAAGTCTGGGAAGCCGACCCGCTTCTGTGCCCGCAATGCCACAAGGAGATGAGAATCATCGCCCTCATCGACGAGGCCTCTGTGGTCGAACGCATCCTGCGCCATCTCGGATTGTGGGAGGCCGGCGTGCGCGTGGACGCCGCCCGCGACCCGCCCGAGCCCGACGAGCCGGTCATCGAACCATGGCTCGACGATCCATTCCCCAACTACGACAACGAACCGGTGTTCGCAGAAAATTGAGAACCCCGGCAGCGGCAAGGTGCGCCCTGGTGGCTCGCATTTCCAGCCTACCCCCTCGCCAGACCCAGCATTTTGGGGTGCGGGGCGCGCCCCGCACCCCAAAATGCTGGGTACTTGACTCTCAAAGCCCCATCTGGCAGCATGCGGGCATGGAAATCAGGGCTTCCAGCTTCAAACTCCGGGCCAACGCCCCGAAGGGCCAAAAGCGATTTCCTATCAGCTCAGCACAGGTATGAAAACCGCGTCCATCATCTTCTGCATCATCGCATCCGGCATTTTTGCATGCGCGGCGCACGCGAACATCATTACCAATGCCGATTTTGAAAGCGGCGGATACGCACCATTTTGGAGTGCAAAGAACGCAGCCAGTTTGGGTTTGATGGCGGTCTCCAACGGCGCAAATCACACAGGCGGTGGAACGTATGCACTGCGTGTGAGCGGGCGCACCGGTAGCAGCGGAAGCCAGGCGGGTCCCACCGCGAACATCACGAGCGGATTGACCGCACAAGGCAGCGGAAAGACGTGGACAACACGCGTGTGGGTGAAACTCGATGCCTACGCAAGCGTGCGCGTGATGGTGCAGCATGCCGTAAACAGCATCGCGCTGCCGCCGTTGATTTTCGCCGAATGCGTGGTGCTCACTCCGGGCACGTGGGTACAGGTCACAGGCACGCAGACGCTGTCGTGGAGCGGCACGCTCACGCAGGCCCAGATCTATTTGGAAATCGAACAGCTCCAGCGAAGCAACAGCAGCATCCCTGCTGCGCAGTCGCGCTTTCCCGACTACTGGCTGGACGACATTTCCGTGGATCTCGATGACGATGGCGACAGCTTGCTGAACAGCGAGGAATCCACGGACCATGTGCAGATGACTATCTCCTTTGCCGATAATGCGGACAGTGATAGCGACGGAATTCCGGATGACTTCGAGCGGAAGTTTCCAACCGCGCTGGACCCGCGTAACGCAACAGATGCCGCGCTCGATTTCGACCACGACGGTTGGTCTAACATCGAGGAATACACCACCGCAACCGACCCGGCCGACGCGCTCTCGCTACCCGCGCTGAGTGATCCGGAAGCCACACTCGCGGCACGCGCGCTGCACCGCTATCTTATCCATCTCGCGGCCACAGGGCGTCATCTTGTAGGGCAGATGGTCGGCGATGTGGCAACGGATTATGCGCCCTACGTGGACGGGCTTGCGAATCTTCCCGGAGGAGGTGGGCGATATCCCGCCGTGCTCGGCCTCGCGCCTGAGGGTTTCACCGCGCCGCTGGATTTTGCCACCGACGCTCAAACTGCGGCGCAATACGTGGCGGCGGGCGGCATCATCACGCTGAACTGGCAAATCTATAACCCGTGGGTAAAAAGCGACAGCACCTTCGGCAACGCCAACTACATCGGCACGGCAACGGACAACTACCGGGTGGATATCTTGGGCCTGGTTGCCACGAACGGAGTCGGTGTGACAACGAACTCGCCGGCATCGAACCTCGCCGCCCGCGCCGCCCTGCTCGACTGGTGCGACCAGACCGCCACGCTTTTGAAACAGCATCTGCCCGGTGTGCCGATCCTGATGCGGCCATTTCACGAAATGAATGGAGGCTGGTTCTGGTGGGGACATCGCACGCGCGAGGAATACACCGCACTCTGGACACTCGTCCGCGACCGTTTCGTGACGTATCACGACATGCACAACCTGCTCTGGGTCTGTTCCGCCTCCGGTAATGAGCACGTGCCGCTCAGCGCATTCGGCTCCGGCACTTCGGTGGAATATTACTACCCTGGTGACGGCCTGGTGGATGTTGTCGGCGCGCATTTCTACGAGAACTTCACCTCACCATTCGACGTGGATCGAGTGTGGGCACGGCATCCGAAAATCCTGGCGATGCCGGAATTTGGCTCTGCGCTATCCACAAGGATGTCATCAGGCTTCGACAACCGCTGGGTCATCAATGCCATCCGCACTCGAATGCCGCGCGTCGCCTATTTCACCTGTTGGAACAGCTGGACCAACCATGATGACGACGACAACAACCCTGTAACAAACTCGGGCAACGACGACGCATACCCCTTACTGCCGGACACGCCGACACACAAATACATCGCTATCGCCGAGAATGGCTACGCCGCCGCTTTGCTAGCGGACCCCGGTGTGGTCACACGCGACGAGGTGGCCTTCATGCCGCCAGCGTCGCTCGGCGCGAACGCCGAATCATCCACCGGCTTCGCGCTCGCGTGGCCCAGCGTTACGGGCAACACCGGTTATCGCATCGAGATCAGCACCACGGGCGCGCCCGATTCGTGGACGACATCTACCTCCACTGCACCAAACATCGCCGCCGCGACGCTCGGTGGATTCACGCCGAAATCAACGTGCTATTTTCGCATCCGCTCCCTTTTCGGTTCGGATGACACATTGCCGACGGACGCCATCAACGCCACGACGTGGTCACATTTCCAGCAATGGAAAAACGACACGCTTGGGGACTTTGCCGCGCCCGACTACGCCGATGCCGACGCCGACGGCCTCGTGAACCTCCTCGAATACGGATTCTGCACCCATCCGCTCACCATGTCTCAAGCGCCAACGCACAGTGTAGCGAACGTCAGCGGTTCCAATTACCTCGCTCTCACTTTCCGGCGTCGTGTCGCGCCGAGCGACGTGAGCGTCATTGTCGAGGCAACCAGTGACTTGCTCCATGGCCCCTGGCTCCCCGAGCCCGTGCCCTTCGGCACACCCGTGGATAACGGCGACGGCACCGAGACCGTCATTTTCCACGACATTATCCCGACCGGTAGCGTGCCCTCTCGATTCCTCCGCCTGCGCATGACTTTGCCATAAGCCTCCCACACCCGCTGTTGTGATTACACCGCCGGGTGGCGACAGTGAACTCTCCGGGAGCTCTGGCAATGGTCGTGAGCATGGAGAATAATCCCGGATGGGGGGCGGCTATTTCCAACCATGCTGTTCAGCCCTGGCCCAAGGATTATCAAGGCGCGCCGCGCCTGATCGTTCCCACCTTGCGCAGTGTCGTCACGCGCGGCGAGACGCTGGCCTTGAAGATTATAGCGCTCGACAAACAACCGGTGAAATCCGTTGTCGTCCGCCTGCGTCCGTTGTCAAAGGGGTCTGGCATTAATTATTGATATCTAATGATCTGCAATTTGCTTTTAGTATAAAAATTAAGCGCCATTTTGGATTGGGTTTTCGATTCAGAAAGCATTTTTTTGACAAGATTACAGGCTTTTTAGGGTGATGTATCCGCCTCCGCGCTTCGCGGCTACGGCGTGACAAGGAAAGGCAAATTGTGGATGATGGATTGTGGATTGTGGTCCGCCTCCGCGCTTCGCGACTCCGGCGTGATGTCGTGGAAAAATGTCGGATAAACTCAGTGGTGTCAGAATGTTTTCACGAGGTTTGGTGGAGAGTTCTAAGCAGGGCGCGGCCTTTGGCGGTGAGGCGGTATTTTTGCAGGCGGCTGTTGGGTTTTTCGGGGATGGTGCGCTCGATGAGGTCGGAGGCAAGGGGCGGGGGAGTTTTTTAAGCGTCCAGCCTTCTGGAAGGGTGCAGGGGTTCCATATTGGCATAAACGCGGATTTGCACCGGGGCAGGGACGGCGTAATCGCGGTGGACGAGGGCGTTGAGGATGGCTTCGAGACGACTGCCGTTCAGGGCATCTTGGGGGTGAGAACTCGGAGGCCGGCGAGTTTGGCTAAGGAGAGTTGGCGCTCGTCAAAGGAAAGAAAACGGTCTGCTTGAATTTCGCACGCGCAGGCTACATGCATCACATCCAAGGTGCGGGTGCCAAGTTTCATGCTGTGGTGGGCGAGCAGTCGGAAGCGCTCCATGAGAGCGGCGCGGTCGAGGTTCGGGAAGAAATACTGTCCCCTGTCCTTACGCGAGCGAGCAAAAGGGGTCAGTCCCGCGTATTATCGCTTTTTACGCGAGCTGCCCACAATGCCCTCCACAGAGTCTGAGGAACTCCCGCGTTCAATTCCCTCGCGATCCACGCCATCGTCATCGTTGTGCTCCGCCTCAGTTCTCCGGCCAGAAGCACCTTGTCGGCATGCCCTTTCCTGAGCTTACGGAATTCTTCCAATCCCAAGCCCCGCTTTTTCAAAAACTCCTGCACGATTCCTCGCGCCTTTTCCTCCATCGTCTCTTCCAGCGCCTCGCTCGTATGAATCGCCGCTTCCCCTTCGCCTCCATGCCCCATCTTGCTCAAACGCTCCACAAAATCATCAGCGCCAAATTTCCATCCCCGCCGGATCCCCTTCCAGAGCTCCTCCTCCGCGTGTCCCTCCTCCCTACTCCGCGCTGCCATCATCTCCCGAAATTCCCTGCGCCCACGTCCGCTGTCCCGCCTGATCCCCAATTCGCCAAACAAGCGCTCCACCCGCAACCACCCGACCCTACTCCTCGGCGACTTAAGATATTCCGGAAAACTGCTCCAAACATAATCCTCAAGGGCCTCCCCCTCGCCCAGCAACCCTGCACGCACCGGATTCAGATGCACATAGTCGCAGACCACCCGCAGATAAAAATCATCCCCTCCATCGACCAACAGCGACTTGTAGCGGCCCGCAAAAACATGCCCCCTCAACCGATGCCGCGCATTGAAACGCTGCGTGTAGGTTCCCAAAAACCACTTCATCCCGCTCACAAGCGTCGGCTTCGGCGTCTCGACCACTAGATGAAAATGATTACCCATCAGACAATAGGCAAGAACCTCCCAACCGGCACGCTCGCACGCCTCCCCGAGTGTCCTTAAAAATCCCTTCCGGTCCTCATCATCAAGGAAAATCGTCTCCCTCCTGTCACCTCGACTCATCACATGGTAAATCGCCCCGGCGTATTCAATTCGCAGTTGTCTTGCCATACACCGAACTTTTCAGATTTTTTAAATTGCGTCAATACGCGGGACTGACCCCTCTCCCCGACCGTCCCGCCGACCGGACCGGCGAGAAGGCTCACATGCAGCTTCACCAGCGTCTGGGTGAAGCCCGTGCGGCGCGGACGCCAGCCGAGCATCTCACCCGACGAGGGATCGAAGTGCGCTACGCGTGGTCCGGCGAATAGCATGAGCGCGTCGCGGCGATCCCGCGGCAGGTGGATGCCATCCACGCGGGCGTCGGGCGACGTTTCGCGCAGCGATGTCAGGGCCCGCTCGACCGGCGCGCGGGCGCCATCGTGGTGATTCATTGGATAGAGTGAAGGCGCGAGCCAGCGGTTGACCGGACGCTCGACCACAAGGAGCGCGCCCGTGACCGCAGCCACGAGGATGACGAGGCCCGCGACGACACCTACCCAGCGGTGCAACCACAGCAGAACGCGTCGGAGGTTCATGGCAAAGTCAGGCGCAGGCGGAGGAAGCGCGAGGGCACGCTGCCGGTCGGGAAAATGTCGCGGAAGGTGACGGTCTCGGTGCCGTCGCCATTGTCCACAGGTACGCCAAACTGCACGGGCTGCGGGAGCCATGGGCTGTTGAGGAGGTCGCTGGTCGCCTCGACGATGTAGCTCATGCCGCTCGATCCGACCCGGCGGCGAAACGTGAGCGCGAGGTAGCTGGCTCCGCTGATGGTCACGAGGCTCTGGCTGGGCGGCGGCGAGGCGACGAGCGGAGGGGTGCCGAGGCCGTATTCGAGCAGGTTCACGACGCCGTCGCGGTCGTCATCGCCGAGGTCAGGTGCGGCGATGGTGCCAAGCCAGTCGTTTTTCCACTGCTGAAAGAGCGACCAGGTCGTCGCGCTTGCGGCATCGGTCGGCAGCGAGTCGCCGCCATCGGGAAAGAGCGAGCGCACCCGCAGCCATCTGGTGCTGGATGCAGCGAGCCCGCCGACTGACTGCGGGCCGGCGGCGGGCGTGGCGACCAGGCTCCAGCCGTTCCCGCCGTTCGCACTTTCCTCCACGCGATAGGCGGCCGCGCCCGTCGCGGCGTTCCACGCGAGCGAGAGCTGCGTGCTCGAGAGCGCGCTCGCTGCGGGGGCGGTCGGCGGACGCCATAGCAACTCGTCGCGCGTGATGATGCGCGCATCCGCCATAAACCGTGCGGCGCTGCCGTCGAGGGCGCCGCTCGAGACGATGGATAGGTATTTGTGCGAGGGAGTGTCGGTGCCGGCGACGCCGTCGTCGTCGCTGTCCGGCGTCACGGGATTATTGTCATCGTCGTCCTGCGAATCGAAGTCGTTCCAGGGAATGACGAATGACAGCCGCGAATACGCCGCCGGGATGCGGGCGAGGTAGATGTCGTTGCTGAAAGTGTGCGCCCTTGCCGCGACGCCCTTGGCGCCCGCACCGGCCTGCGGCACGCAGTAGATCTTCGGATGCTGGCGATAGACCATATTCGCATCCCACGTGAGGACCCAGTCGTCGTCGTAGAGATTGTGCCCAAAGCAGTCCACGCGATCGTCGCCAGGGTAGTAGTAGTCGCTGGCAGAGGAAATGCCCACCGGACCGTCGTAGAGGTGTTCGCTCGATGCAGATTCATAGACCCAGATCAGGTTGTGGATGTCGTGCCCGAGCGGCGCGGGGAGCGTGAGCCGGTCGCGGATGTGGTCCCACAGGCCTTGGTATTCCGCGAGGGTGCGATGGCCCCACCAGAACCACGGGCCATTCATCTCACTCAGCGGTCGGAAGAGCAGCGGCGCTCCACCGGTCGCCGCGCTGTAGCGTTTGATTTCCGCCGCCACGGAATCGATCCAGCCGTCCATGATGGAGCGCGCGATCTGGTTGCTCGCGCTCGCGCCTGGCGGTGGCGTGAGCGGCGTGGCATTCAGCGCGGTGGGGTAGGCGGGATCGAGCAGTCCGGCGATGTCCACGGCGACTTGGTCGCCCTCCTTCCCGTTGATATTCTGGTTGTTCATGAGGTGGGAGCGCCATGGGTTCGGCATCGCCCACTTCAGCAGCGGCACACCGCCCGCCAGGGTGTGTGCGATGGCGAGATCCGTGCTGGCTGTGATTTGCAGCGGCACGTTGATTCCCTCGATCGTGAGGCTCATGATGGCCGGGAGACGTCCGCCATTTTGCGCGGCGCCGAGCGGCGTCCAGTAGGCGTCGAAGTCCGTGACATTGTCCCGAATGTGCTGCCCGCTCCAGGTGTGGCCGCGCGATGGTGCGAGTGCGAGCGCCCGCAGCAGCGCGCGGGTCAGGAAGGTCGCACTGCTGTCGCTGGGTTTGCCGGGAAAGGAGCTCGCATCCGTCGGGTCCGTGGACGCGTGGTATTCCTGGAAATTCGTGAATCCGTCGCCGTCGCTGTCCGCCGCGCCGTCGCTCGGGTTGCGCGGATTCAGCGCGAGGGGAAAGCGCTTTTCCCAGTCATCCGGCAGGCCGTCGTCGTCGCTGTCGCTGTCGTCGGAGAAAGGTAGCGCCGTCTGGCTGTGGTTGGCGGATTCCTCGGAATTCCAAAGCCCATCGCCGTCGTCATCCAGCTCCATCGCGAAGTCGTCGAGATCGAAGCCGGGAAACCACGTCGAGGGCGGCGGATACGTCGTCCCGCGGTGGAGTTGCTCGCATTCGAACTCCACCGTCGCAGCCGAGAGCGAAGTCGCCCACTGCAGCTTCGCCGTTCCCGTCATCTCCACCCAGCCATCTGCTGCCGTGAGGATGCGCTCGGCCAGGAGCAGCGGAGTTTGCGTGACCGAGTTGTCGCGCCAGCGGAGCAGGCACCGGATGCTCGCCTCCTGGGCCGAGGCATCCAGCCGCACCCAGATGCGGGTCGTATAGATGCGCCCGTTGCCATTGGCGAAGAGAGCGGCGCGGAGGGCGTTTGAATTGAAGCTGCCCTGCTGCGGCCCATCCTGCACCTGGTCGCGCCCGCCCACTCGCACGAACTGCGCGCCCAGGCCGCCGGTGCGCGCTCCCGCCACTGGAGTGAGTGTCGGCGTGGGCGGCGATGACGCATTGCCCGGCACGGTGTCCTTAGCCGTCCACGCGCTGGTGATATTGATGCCGCTTTCGAAATCCCCGCTCGCTACCGGCCCGGCCTGCGCGGCGGTGGCGGCGAAAGCCAGAAGGAGGAAGTACGTTCTCATGCGACGACGCTGCGCCCGGTGCGGAAAACCGACAATGCACCCGCGGGAGTATTGGCCGGACGCGTTGCCGCCGATAGCCTGGCTGATAGGAAATCGCTTTTGGCCCTTCGGGGCGTTGGCCCGCATTTGGCGTGGATGACTGCTTTTCCCGACAAGCGGGCGACTACTTCACGAATGAACTGTGTCATTTTGGTTTTTACTTTCTAACTTTGGCCACTTTGTTTTGTTCATTTTTGCAACGCGAGGGCCGTATTACCGCACTGCAAAAAATCTGTTGGAAATATTGTCTGCATCCGAAATTTGATCATCTCGTGAACTGTTTCAAGGTATGACGGTTTTTTATACGACATCGGCGAACATATGCTCCTTGTTATGGCTCGTAAAGAGGCTTTTCAACGAACGGCAGAAAGAGGCTCTCGAGCGGCAATAAAGGGGCGCCCAGCGGCAGTCGGAAGCCTTAAACGCCGCCGAGTGGAGCGTCTTATTGGCTTCATTTTTGTAGGGCATGTCGAGCATCGACAGGATCGTATCGAAGCACATCCATTTCTGTGTGGGCTACCGCTATTCCGCTTGCAACTACCGCGAGGATTGACGCAGCCAAGCTCCGAGTTGCTGATCGCTTTTGGCAATTCCTCTAATCGATGCCAATCAGCGGAGGCCATCACAGCAACCAATTTATTCTCGATACGATTCAAGGCGAAATTGACGCGATCAATGTGTTTCAAATTGTGCGGAGAACTTTGGTTGAGTCCAATAGCAGCCAACCAGCCGGTCATGCGAGGACGATGTCCCTCCCGTTGGACGGCGCGCTGTCGCGCGGTTTTTGTGGAGTGGGAGCGTTGCTCGTTTTCTTCGATGCACAAAAAAACCGCCCGCGGTCTTGCGACGCGCGGGCGGTGGGATTTTCGGGAAACCTTTTACTTGGTTTCTTCGAGAGCGGCCTGGGCGGCTGCGAGGCGTGCCACGGGGACGCGGAATGGTGAGCAGCTCACGTAGTTGAGGCCGATCTGGTGGCAGAACTTGACGGAGTCGGGGTCTCCACCGTGTTCGCCGCAGATGCCGAGTTTGATGTCTTTCTTCGTTTTGCGGCCTTTTTCGATGGCGATCTTCATGAGTTCGCCGACGCCGGTTTGGTCGAGGCTGGCGAATGGGTTTTTCTTGAAGACTTCGTTCTCGGTGTAGGCG
>Ga0114976_10002941_pt1 | contig 10670 bp, 6 predicted proteins | sample S_130805_EF_Meta_FD_87319 | JGI IMG/M metagenome (GOLD analysis project Ga0114976, IMG submission 87319) | Freshwater microbial communities from Lake Simoncouche, Canada to study carbon cycling - S_130805_EF_MetaG | ecosystem: Environmental > Aquatic > Freshwater > Lake | place: Lake...
ACGAGATCCAAGGGTTCGGCTCCCCTGCCCGCCGTGGCGGCACGTTTTTCACTTGTCCGTGCCTTCGCCCCCGTGGTGGCACGTTTTCAACGTGTCGAATCTGATTCGCCTGGCGTTCTCACCGCGTGATGGCTCCCGGCGGGCGTGCCGAGAGCAGGCCGAGGTCGAAGGCACGGGCCACGGCCTGAGTGCGGTCGCTCGTCCCGAGCTTTTCGATCACGCCGGCCACGTGAGCCTTGGCCGTGTGCGTCGAGATGCCAAGCAGCCTGCCGATCTCGGCATTCGTAAACCCCTCCCGCATGAAGGCCACGACCTCGATCTCCCGGGGCGTGAGCGAGATGCCGGCCACCTGCCGCGTGGGCTGGGAGTCGACGATCGCGTGCTCGCTGACAGGCCGCCCGCCGGCGTGCACCGAGCGGATCGCGGCGAAGACCTCGCTGTGCTTGACGCTCTTCGTGATGTAGCCATTGGCACCGGCGGCCAACGCCCGTGCCACGTCTTCCGCTGAGTCTGACGACGTGAGCATGAGCACGCGGGCCTGGGGGGCGATCGCGTGGAGTCGCTTGAGCGTCTCGACGCCGTCGAGTCCGTGCATCGTCATGTCGAGGAGGCAGACGTCGGGCATGTGCTGCTGCCAGAGCCGGATCGCCGCCTCGCCATCATCGGCCTGGGCGACCACTTGGAAATCGGGCTCGGTGCTCAACAGGTTCGCGAGGCCCGCCCGCATCACCGGATGGTCGTCTACGAGCAGCAGGCGGATGCGGGAGGTGAGGTGCATGGTGGGAACTGCCGGCGGCGGGCAGGACGAACAGCGTGTGTCATTTCAAGCCAAACCCCACCCATTTACTGAGTATCCGCGTCCCATCGGCGAGATGCCAGTAGCCAGATGGCTAATGGACGGCAGGAGGAGCGGCGTGGTTGGATAATGGGGCATAAGCACCATACATCCCCTATCCACCCGAGCATACAACGTGCGATTCCCTCACTGGATTTGGAAAAAGCCATCCGTGGCCCTGGCGGCGTGTGTCGGACTGACACTGTTCGCCTGGCTGCCGGCGACCACCCGCGCTGAGACATTCCATGTCTCGCCACAGGGCAATGACACAGCCGCGGGCACTTTCGCTGCTCCATTCCGCACGGTGCAACGCGGGGCCGACGCGGCCCAGCCGGGCGATACGGTGCTCGTGGCTCCGGGCATCTATCGGGAGCGGGTTGCCCCGCCGCGGGGCGGTGCCGAGGGCAAGCCGATCGTGTTTCGCTCAGCCGAACGGCATAAGGCGGTGATCAAGGGCTCCGACGAGTGGAAGCCTCAGTGGCGGCGGCAGTCCGAAACGATCTGGTCGGCGCCGGTCGATCCTGCCCTGTTCACCGATACGTCGCACGTGGACGGTGGCAATCCTTTCGAGATCGCGCTTGCGAGCACGCCGTGGGGCCGCGAGGGCCGGGCGGAGTATGAGCGGCACCTCCGCAAGGAGCGGGCCGGCAATCCCAAGGCCGACAAGGATCTCGTCTACTCGCTGGGGCAGGTCTTCATCGACGGGCATCAGCTGCGGCAGGTGCCCTTCCGGAAGGAGATGGAGGAGCAGCCCGACACCTGGTGGTACGACGGCGGCTCTCATGAACTGTTCGTGCACCGTGCCGCGGGCGGGCCGCAGGGCTGCCTGGTCGAGATCACCACGCGGCGGCGAATCTTCGCGCCGCACACGCGCGGCCTGGGCCACATCGAGATCGACGGCTTCGTGTTCGAGCACTGCGGCAACCAGTATCCGACCGATTTCTGGATGCAGGAGAAGCCGCAGTTTCAGCAGGCCGGCGCAGTCGGCACACGGAGCGGCCACCACTGGCACATCCACCACAACGTGATCCGACTGGCCAACGGCGTGGGCCTCGACCTCGGGCTGGAGGGCAATCCCGAGGCCGACATCGAGACCGGCGGCCAGAAACGGCCGGGCAGCGCCGGTCGGCACGTGGTCGAAGACAACTGGATCCTCGACAACGGCTGTGCCGGCACCGCCGGCTACATGGCGGATCGTATCGTGCTCGCCCGCAATGTCATCATGGGTAACAACAGCCTGCGATTCAGTGGCCAGAAGCGCTGGGAGAGCGGCGGCCTCAAGCTGCACCGGCCCAACCAGTCGCGGATCGAGCGAAACTATATCGCCGCCAACCACGGCCAGTGGGGCATCTGGCTCGACCAGGGCCCGGGCAAGGAGACGCAGGTCGTCGGCAACGTGATCATCGGCCACGGCGTCGGCATCGACTTCGAGGTGGGCGCGGCTGTGGCCGGCAAGCAGGCCCTGATCGCCGACAACGTGCTCATCGACAACGCCGTGGGCATTTCGTTTCGCGAGTGCGGCGGCACCGACATCGTGCACAACCTCATCCTCGGCGCAAAGAAGGCGGCGATCGAGTGCACGATGAACGTGAAGCGGACCGACACCTGGACTGCCGAGAACATCAGCGCGACCAACAACATCTTGGTCGTCGCGTCGGGCACGGCTTCGGTCATCGACATCACGCCGTCTGATTTTCTGCGGAGCGAGGGCCGTCGGTTCGACGGCAACCTCTATGAGGCCCCGCCGCAGGAGCCGCGGTTTGCGATCCGCGGCCACGACCGCATGGCGTTTGCCCACTGGCAGCAATTCTGGCAGAAGGCCAATGGCGGCCGTGACAGCGACGCCGCCAGCGTCGCGGTGACCGGGATTTCCTATGACTACGCTGCCGAGACGCGGGAACTGGTCCTCCGACTGCCCGCAGAGATTACGCTGCCTCAGTGCTCGCCCGATCCACGGGTGGCGACCGACCTCTTCGGCAAGCCGTTCCCCGCTGGGGCGGCAGCCCCTCCGGGGCCGTTCGCAGGCCTGCAACCGGGCGAGAACCGGTTCACGCTCTGGACGGATGCACTGCCCCCGTCGGCGGGGTCGCCAGCGGAAGAATAGGGTCTTTGGTGGGTTTTGGGGCAGGAAAAAATTTCCCCTCCTAGCCATTCGGCTAATAGCCCCGTCCGCCGGGCGAGCCTAGCGTTGATGGGGTGGGCGACGCAGGCCGACCACTCCATCCACGACCATTTTCGGCAGTACATCAGAGGTGATTCATGGCGACATCCAACAGGGCATTCAGCATCGGCAGTCGCGAGCGGGATGGGTTTACGCTCGTCGAACTTCTGGTCGTGATTGCGATCATCGGCACGCTCGTTGGCCTGCTCCTGCCGGCCGTGCAGGCGGCGCGGGAGGCGGCCCGTCGCAGCACCTGTTCCAACAATCTCAAGCAGATGGCCTTGGCCGTGCACAACTACGACAGCGCCCGCAAGCAGTTTCCGGCGGCTTCATCGAATCCCTACATGCAGACCGTGACGAATAGTGGTCTCAACTGGGAGAATATCGGGTTCATCACGCCGCTCCTGCCCTATATGGAAGAGCAGTCGCTCTACGACCGTGTCGTGGCCTACGCGACCGCGGGGGGGCGGCCGTGGGATACGACCACGAAGAATTCGGTCGTCTGCCCCTACACGGCCAAGCCCAAGGCACTGCTGTGTCCTTCGGAGACGAACCCCACGCAGCCGAAGGCGGTCCCCGCAAATGGGATGACGAGCTACCACTGCAATCGCGGTGATATCGCCACCTCGTGGAAGGGTCTCCATGACGCCAATTCAGGGTCTCCCATCGCGGTCGAGTGGCGGGGACCGTTTGGTGATGGTGGTACGGGGAGTAGCGGATTGAGCAAGATCACCGACGGCAGTTCCAAGACGATCATGCTCGGGGAGATGGCGATCGGAACCGGCGACAGCACCTTTCCGGGTGGGTCAGCGACGAGCGCGACGATCACGGGGTGGACCAAGCCGAATGTCTGCGCGGCTCTCGGTGGCCCGGGCGGATACCCTGGGACCGTCTACACGAGCACCTCGCTCATCGGTACCCGCTGGGGTGACGGCGAACTCGCATACACGTCCTTTTTCACGATTCTGCCGCCGAACAGCGCGTCATGTCAGACGAACAGCGCCAGCCAGGTCCGCATTCTTACCACCAACAGTTACCACCAGGCGGGCGTGACTGTTGCGATGTGCGACGGCGGGGTACGGTTCATTTCAAACTATATCGATGCAGGTGACCCGTCGCAGACGCCGCCTGTGACCGCCCTCGGGGCATCGAAGTGGGGTGTCTGGGGCGCCCTGGGCACGGCCAAGGGTGGCGAGTCGGTCGCCCAGATCGTCGATTAACCGAGGAGAATTCGATGCATCACACCATCCCCCATGCAGTGAGCCTGGTAGCCGGTGGAGCAGCGCCGCGGTTGGCGAGCCGTGGACTCATGCTGGTGATCGTTGTCGGTCTCGCTCTCGTCGTCGGCTGCGGCCGGAATCGCGGTCCTGCGGTGCAGTTCATCGAGGGGAAAGTCGTTCTTGACGGCGAGGCACTGGAGGGAGCAACCGTGGGGCTTTCGCCGGTCAAAGGCTCGAAAGGCCTGCCGGCCTATGCCCGAACAGACGGGCAGGGTGTCTTTCGGGTGACGAGCACACGGGGAGGACGGCGAGATGCTGGTGCCGCCGAGGGAGACTACGTGGTCACCGTGTCGAAAGTCGTGGCTGACGAAGCGGACGTTGCCGTCGAGGAAGACGGTGTGGCGAAGAAGCCCGCCCGCCGGCCCTCGTCAAAGCAGCCTCGGAACGTGGTGCCGGAAGTCTATGCCGAAGTGGATACTTCCCCGCTCCGTGCGACCATCAAGTCTGGCGCGAACACCGGCCCCGCGTTCGTCTACGATCTGAAGTCGCCAGGCCCGAATGCGACCCCCGGCAAACGCTGACCACCAGAGCATCGAGGCATTTGACCGGCCGCGCTCCGCGGCTCATAGTGGCGGCTGTCTGTGTGTTTCGCGGGGAGTCACCATGAAGCGACTCGCAGTTGTCGGCGTCTGCCTGTCTGCCCTGTTCTGGCTCGTGGAGGGGTCGGTCGTCTCCGGTGAGGAGGAGCAGTCGGCCGCTCTTGCAGCGTCGTCCATCGCCGCGCTCCTCTCGCAGGATCCCGCAGAACACGATCCCACCACTATCGTGAAGGCGCGGGGAGTCGTGACGCTGGCGGTGCCCGACCGCTTCGACTTCGCCGTGGAGGATGACTCGGCGGGGATCTGGGTCACGGCCCTGCACGTCTCAGATGTCGAACCCTGGCGCAGCCTGCGGCAGGCGCTGCGTCCGGGCGATGAGGTGGAGGTGACCGGCGGTCTCGATCGAGGAGGCTATGCGCCGCGAATCGTCATGCAGGCAATGCGCGTCATCGGCAACCGACCGCTTCCCGTGCCGCAGCCAGCAGATTTGGCCCGCTTGTTCAGCGGGTTCGACAACTGTCGCCGGGTCGAACTCACGGGCGTCGTGCAGGGCGTCCGCGATCGGGGCCGGGAATGGGGGCTCGTGGTCGCGTCGTCGGCCCGGCGGATGTTGGTGCGGATTTCGAAGGGCACGCTGTCGACGCCGCCTGAGCAGTGTATCGATGCAACCGTCCGCTTCACTGGAGTGGTGGGCGCGGTCCGCAACAGCCGCGGGGAGTTTCTCGCGCCGATGCTCTGGATCGGCGGCGCCGACGACATCGTGATCATCGGCGAGCCCCCCTCAGCGGCCTTCGCGGCGCCGCTCGTGCGGCTCGATCGCATCGCCCGCTATCGCTTCGATCCCAACTCGGGGCATCGTCTGCAGACCGAGGGCATCGTCACCAGCGTGATGGAGGGCCGATCGTTCTCCATCCAGCAAGGGCTCTGCGGTGTTCGCGTGCAGACGGTGTCGAGTCCGCCGCTTGAACCTGGTGACCGCGTGCAGGTGGCGGGCTTCCTCGACATGAGCCGCCAGACCGCCGGCATCAGCGACGCGGCCGTGCAGGTCGTCGGGCACGGCGCTGTGCCGGCGGCTGAGCCAATCAGCCCGCAGGAGATCAGCCATATCAACACGGAGGCCCGCCGCCTCGGGATGATCGCCCAGCCCAGCACCTACGACGGCTGCCTCGTGACGTTTCCCGCCCGATTGGTCGAGAAAAAAACGGCGGTGCCGGGCGTGGGGCAGCTCGTCTTGTCGAGCGGCGACGTGACGCTCTCGGCTGTCTATGAAGGCGACGGTTTTGAGCCGCTGCGATTGCTGGAGCCCGGCAGCGAGCTGATGGTGACCGGCGTGATGCAGGTGCAGATGGTGGGAGACGAGGGGCTCAGTTCCGTGGCCTCTGATCCGGTGGTTCAGCAACTCAGCCTGACGCTGAGGTCCCCCGCGGACGTGCAGGTGCTGCGGACGCCATCGTGGTGGACCGCCGACCGGCTGGCGGCGGCTCTGACTGGGCTTGCCGCGGTGCTTGTCGGGTCGCTGCTCTGGGTGGGACTGCTACGGAGGCAGGTCGCGGCGACGACCGAGCGGCTTGCCTCCGAGATGCGTCGCCGACGCGACGCGGCCCTGGAATTCGACGCCAGCCTGCGGGAACGCAATCGGCTGGCGGCCAACCTCCATGACACGCTCCTGCAGTCGCTCACCGGCATCGATTTTCAACTCGGCGCCTGCCGGGCGGGTGGACAGAACAATGGTGAGCAGGCGTCGACCCATCTGGACGTTGCCCAGAAGATGGTGGCCCATGCGGCCGAGGAACTCCGCGGTTCGGTCTGGGCCCTCCGCACGATGCCGGTGGCGGGGCGATCGTTTCGTGAATCGCTCGAGACGATCGCCACTCAGACCGGTCATGGCCATCCCGAGCAGATCGCCGTGCGTGTTGCAGGCATGGCCAATGACGTGCCGCAGTTCGTGGCCGGTAACCTGCTCTTGGTCGCGCAGGAGGCACTCCACAACGCCGTGCACCATGCCGGTGCCCGGCAGATCGAGGTCGTGGCCGCGGGTGACGCGGCGGCAGGCACGATCGACCTGACCGTCCGCGACGACGGCCGGGGCTTCACGCCGGGCAGCCAGCTGGGGCCGGATCAGGGGCACTTTGGACTGTCCGGCATGCGGGAACGCATCGAACGTCTGGGGGGCACCCTGTCGATCGACAGCCAGCCGGGAAGCGGCACCACGGTGCGAGCGGTCGTGCCGACGAGGGACTACGACAGGCAGATCGATGTCGGCGACGTTCATGCCACGGGGTGAGCACTGTGTCTGGAAAAAGGAACAACGCGATGGAGACGACTCGTCGGGACCTTCTGCGACAGGCCGGCACGCTGCTGGCTGGAGGCTCTTCACTGGGCAGCCTGCCGCCGGCTGGGGCCCGTGGCGACGAAGCCGATGCCGTGGATGTCTGCGTCTACGGTGCCACAGCCAGCGGCATCATGGCGGCGGTGGCCGCGACGCGCGAGGGTGCAAGGGTCGTCGTGATCGAGCCATCGCGATGGCTTGGTGGCATGACAGGTGGTGGCCTGAGCCATGTTGACTGGGGCCGCGGGGAGGCGGTCGGGGGCACGGCCCGCGGCATTCTCAAGCGCGGCTTCAACGACGCGCAGTACCGCGATTATTTTCGCGACCTGCTCGCCGAGCACCGCATCCCGGTGGTCTTCGAGCATCGCGTGACGGCGGTGGAACGCATCGGGGCCGTCATCCAAAGCATCACGCTCGATCATGCCCCGCCCGACCGGCTGGGCTGCCCAGTCGCCGAGCCACGGGCGCCGGCGGCGCGGCGGGTGGCCGCGAAGGTGTTCATCGATTGCTCCTACGAGGGCGATCTGATGGCGCGGGCTGGCGTGTCCTCTGTCTTTGGCCGGGAGTCCCGCGGCGAGTTCGGTGAGTCGTTGGCAGGTGTGCAGCCGCCGCTGGCCGTCTACGACATCGATCCCTATCTCACGCCGGGCGACCCGCAGAGCGGCCTCGTGCCGCTGCTGCAGCAGATCGAGATCAAGCCGGAGGGAGAAGCCGATCGGCTCACGATGGGCTACGGCTTCCGCTGGAAGTTCAGCAAGGAGGCCGGCAGCCTGCCGCTCGATCCACCCGACGACTACGACCCGCGAACGTTCGAGCTCTATCGCCGCGGGTTCCAGCAGAACGTCGACATGTTCACCGGCCGGCGGATGCGGAAGCTGGGAGAGTTCGAGGAGGCGAAAGGGAGTGTCTTTCAGATCGGCATTGGCAACCTGTCGCGGGCCCTCTGGGTGGCCACGGTCTTTGGCAGCAACGCCGAGTATCCCGACGGCGACTATGCGACGCGGGCCCGGATCTGGAAGCGGCAACAGGATTACGTGCGTGGTCTCACACACTTCATGCGGACCGACCCGGCCGTGACGGCGAAGTGGAGGGACCAGGCGTTGGCGATCGGCCTGCAGCCAGGCATCTTTGACGATACGGCCGGATATCCACATCAGCTTTATGTCCGCGAGGCACGACGAATGCGGTCTGCCTATGTGGTCACACAGAAAGACATGGAGGCGCGTGCCGATATCGATGATGCGGTGGGGCTGGCCTCCTATGGCGTGGACGAGTGGCCGTATGCGATGGTTCCGCTCGACGGCAAGATCGCCCTGATGGGCGGCTACTATTCCATGCTCTATCTGGAGGAGGCCAACCGCGGCATCTACAAGATTCCCTACCGCGCGATCGTGCCGCACAGAAAAGAATGTGAAAACCTGCTCGTGCCGGTCTGCCTTTCCGCCAGCCACATCGCCATGACGTCGATCCGCATGGAGCCGGTCTGGATGATCCTCGGAGAGTCGGCCGGAGTGGCGGCGGCCATGGCTGTGAGGGAGCAGGTGCCCGTGCAAAGCATCGGCTACGGGCCGCTTCGAGAAAGGCTCCTCGGATTGGATCAGCGGCTCGACATCCCCTCTCGTCCGGCTCCGGATAGAGCCCCCGGATAGAGCCCCGTGCTGGCGGCGGTCTTCCAGCTTGATTCGCCCCGAGAAATACTGGTAAACTAGTATTCAGGGCGGTATTCTGCGATCGCGAGGAGGAACAACCATGGCGAATGGTATTGGCCGAGACAGCCGGCAAATCGGTGGGCTTTGCGTGCTCACCATCGTGCTCACCATCGTGCTCTCTTGGCAGCCGCCCCAGGCCAGCGGTCTCGAGGCAGGCACTGCTGGCTCCCCACAGCAGGCACAGGCACAGTCGCTCGCCGAGCAATCCCGAACCCAGTCGGCTGCCAAGCAGTGGGACGAGGCGCTCGCGACGGCCGAGAAGGCGCTCGCGGCAGATGCCAAGTCTCCCGCCGCCCTGATTGCCCGTGGCATCGCCCGCGCGGGCAAGGAGCAGTTCGATGCCGCCATCAAGGATTTTGACGAGGTTACCGGAAAGGCGGGCCGCGATCCCGCCCTTATCGCGCTGCGGGCCGACGCCCATGTCCAGCGATCGAAGGTGCAGTATGCCCAGGGAAAATACCTGCCAGCCATCGACAGTTGCTACTTTGCCATCCTGGAGCAGAACAACAGCTTCGACGCTCACTTCAATCGTGGGCGGGCCTATCTCGCCAGGCACGACTACGACAAGGCCATTCGGAGTTTCGACAGGGCGATCCAGATCGACCCGAAATCGGCGGAGTCGGTCAGCCATCGAGGGTTTGCCCACGGTGGACTAGGCCGCTACGACAACGTGATCTGGGATCAAAACAAGGCGATTGAACTCGATCCGAAGCTCGCCATCGCCTACGAGCGACGGGCAGCCGCCCGCATCGCCAAGGGGGGCAAGGAGGTTGCCAAGGCTGCAGCCGACGTCTCCAAGGCGCTCGAACTCGATCCCAAGCTCCCCGAGGCTTTGTGCGACCGATCGCTGCTGGCGGCCATCGGCGGCGACGCTGATCGAGCGGTGGCTGACGTCGAGGCCGCCATCGCCGCGGCGCCGAAACTGGCCCGTGCCCGCCTGCAGCGAGGCCTCCTCTGGCTCCAAAAGAAGGATGCCGAGCAGGCGATCGCAGCCCTGAGTGAGGCGATCCGGCTCGATCCGAAGTCTGCCGACGCCTATGCAGCCCGCGGGCAGGCCAATCTCGCGAACAAGGCCTACGAGCCGGCCGTCGCCGACTTCAGCGAGGCCATCGCGCTCAATGCCAAGCTCTCTGCCGCGTATGCCGGACGCGCCCAGGCACGCAAGAAGCTCGCGGCGGCCGACGACGAGGGGCTCGCGGCCATCAAGGCCGATCTGGCCAAGGCCAAGGAACTCGACGACGTGGCCAGTGGCAAGAAGAAGCCTGACGACCCCTACGCTCAGCCGCCTCGATTCGACGTCGAGTCGGCCCCGGTCGATCCGGCCCGGCATGCGGCCGCACTCGCGTCGGCAAAGAAGATCGACGGGTTCATCGCCGCGAACTACGCGAAGCACAAGATCACGCCCATGCCCCCGGCGGACGACGCGACGTTCGTGCGGCGGATCTATCTCGACATTGCGGGTCGGATTCCGACCTATCAGGAGACAACGAAGTTTCTCGCCTCACGCGAGTCGGACAAGCGCACGAAGCTGATCGACCAGTTGCTCGGGAGCGACGACTATGCCAGCCATTTCTTCAACTACTGGGCCGACGTCCTGCGGTACAAGGACCGTCCGAGTGAGGACGTCCGCGGCGAGCCCTACCGGCAGTGGATCAAGGAGTCGCTGGCGAAGAACACGCACTGGGACGAGATGGTGCATGCCATGCTCGCGTCGGACGGCCTGCCGTGGGAAAATCCGGCGACCGGGTATCTCCAGCGGGATCCGGGCATGCCGCTGGACAACGTCAACAACACGATCCGGATTTTCCTGGGCACGC
>Ga0114976_10002942_pt1 | contig 10662 bp, 7 predicted proteins | sample S_130805_EF_Meta_FD_87319 | JGI IMG/M metagenome (GOLD analysis project Ga0114976, IMG submission 87319) | Freshwater microbial communities from Lake Simoncouche, Canada to study carbon cycling - S_130805_EF_MetaG | ecosystem: Environmental > Aquatic > Freshwater > Lake | place: Lake...
AAAAGTGAAATGATATAAGTCAAACAACATTGGTATTCCATTTTGTGCTAACTCCCAATCATAAACATATAAACGTTGTTCATCGCAATACATATTCCATGGCGTGAAATCACCATGAGAAACGGAAACTGCAACTTGTTCCGTATCATCAATCGATAAAAACAAATTTTGTAAAAGTTGAACCAATTTTCCTGCGTGTGCAATATTTGTGTTATCTGTAAATAATACTTCTTGCTTTAACCACTCTAAATTATTACATATGCTATTCCATGATGCGATTTCTTTTATTCTCTTTCTATCATGACTAATTGCATAAAGTTCTGCTAATGCCTTCGAATGAATTGCTGTAATTCTATCTGCAGGAATGGTGAGCGATGGTTTAATATTGCTAAGTCGTGTAGTTCCATTTACTCTTGTAATTACTGATGGTAAACTCAATGTTGTAAAATCGTATTGATTAAGATAATTAAGCATAGCCACTTCGTTTTCTATAAGTTGTTTTGACAGTTCATTAGTAGGGATTTTTGCAAATCCTGCAGTATTGATTCCTTGATGTATTTCAGCAACGATCTTTCTTGTAGCTCCTCTTGTGCCTGTGAAAAAAGAAAGTTCCTCCTTTTCAGAAAGACGCATTTTTTCTTTTAGTTCAGCCATCAGCTGTTGCTGAACTAGCATTTCTCCTGATGCCAATTTGTTTCCTAGAAGAAACTTAGTAGCAAATTGTGTTACTGTTCTATATACTCTTCCTTTAAGTGTACTAGTGTTATAAAATGACAAGTAATTAGCATTGTTATCTTTCTTATCGAAGATCCAACGAATCGACCCATCAGGATTATTTATGTAGCATAAAGGAGCATATTCTTCGTCTAGATGGGTTCCAATAAAAAAGAGAGAAAGATCAACCATAAGGACATCTTTCTGAGGTACTAATAACGGAGAATCGAGGTTAATAAAGTTGCGATCCAACATTCCTTGCAAACGGTGCAATGGATCGAAAATAGCCAGCTTACTGCACTGCGGAGCGAATAACTCTTGTAGAAGGAATAAATCTGTTAGGAAGACCTTGCTGTTTGTCATGGGTTTTAATCTGTTCGTGTATACGACTAGATTCCCCTTTAGGTTCCAAAGAACAATCAAAAAGAATAAATAAATAAAATAGGATTCCGTAATTCGTTTCGCCGAAGATGCCGAACTCTGTGAATGAATTAATTAACAATGGAATCATGATTAAAGCAGTTACCTGTTTTTTATAATTATCTTGACATTTTATCAGCGAGTAAAAGAAGGCTGCAAGTTGTGATAGAACAAGCACCAAGCCTACAAGACCTAGACCTAATAACACCTGTAAAAATGTATTATGTGTCATTGCCCCAGCATATGCATTGAGCGATTCGAATTTGTCACTATAATCAATACGCATATATCCATATCCAAAGAAAGGCTCACGCGGAAAATTATATGTCAATAAGTCTTTCCAAAAAGGAAGTCTACCGGTAGCGCTCATTACTTCATCAACATTCCCTTGCTTTACAAATAAATTATATCCAACTAAAGGAATTGAAACAATCACAGCGAGGGTAATTCCAATTTTATATATTGGAGCAGGATTTTTCAAGGCATACAACATTACTGCCAATAGCATCGCAAAAAAAGATGATCTTGAGCCTGTCAATACTAGCAAATAAAGCATCAAAGCAATACTCAGAATAACCGAAATACTATACTTTTCCTTATTTAATATTAATGGTAATAAACAAGCAATACCAACAACCAATAACATTCCCAACTCGTTTGGGTTAATTATAAATCCGCCTAGTCGCGCAACTTCTCCACCATGTGTTAAACGATAAAAACGATCTGGATCAGTAAATTTTCCTATCAGAAACCACAATGCAATTAGTGTTATTGCTGGCGCTAAAACTTTATTTAACTTAAATGTATCGAAATCCGAAAAGCTATCCTTTTTTGCTAATACAAGCATAAAGAAAAATGCGAAAACAAAACTTTCGAAATCCATGATCCACTGCAATAGTGATTGACTTATTGAAGTACTCCATAAGAACGACGCTATGCCTAACAAGAGATAGCTTATATATAATACAATTGGCCACTTATACTGCAGTTTTGGTGAAGGTCTTTTATCAATTACTCTATCTATCAGAAAGTAAATTATCAACGCACTTGTTAAAATAATGCGAACTACCGCTTTAAACAATTGGGTAATTGCTACTTCCTCCCACAACATAAAATAAGTAAAAATCCTTAACAATATTATTCCAACAAGAAAGAGGTACACTCCCTTAAATCTAAAGAAAAATCCTTCGGATGTATTTTTATGCGGCAACTTCATTGTAAACTTCTAACAGTTTTTCTGCAATTCTTTCCCAGCGAAATTCCTCTTTCACCATTCGAAATGAAGATTCACCCATGATTTGATGTTCGTTGAAATTGTACTTTTTCTCAAAGATGAAAAGTCCCTTTTCTACAGCTTTACCAGTTGCGGTATCAATATGAATTCCACAACCACGCTCTTCAACAATCTGCCCAACGTTAGTAGCAGTACTAACCAATAAAGGTCGTTTTAATGCAGCTGCTTCTAATACTGCTGTTGGAGATCCTTCAGAACGTGATGTATGACAGAAAAGATCCATATTCGCAATCCTGTTCAACTTATCTTTACCATATCTAGCTCCCATAAATACAACTCGCTCTTGCAAATTATAAGTTGCTACTTGAGCTTCCAATTTGGGGCGATCTGGACCATCTCCTATGAGCCAAAGTTCTCCACTTCCCCCCTTAGCACAGTATTTCGAAAATCCATCGATCAAAACATCCAACCCCTTATAGTAAAGATCGAGTCTACCGCAAAAACCTATAATTGGGTGACTCTTTATCTTCATCTTGTGAAAATCAAAAATAACTTCATCAAAATTTTGTCCGTTAGGAATGATAGTCTTATTCTTAAGCTTAATGATTTTTGCGATATAATCGAACTCACTTTGACCTAAAAATTGTACTTTAACTGCATCACGTAACATTGATTTCTCATATCTCTCGATATACAGCTTTTTTATCCACTTACTTTTTTGAAGTGCTATTTGATTGTAGGCTCCATGAGGAGTATAAACGTATGGAATTTTCAAGTCCATTAACAATCTTGAAACTTTATAAAAATCAGAAATAAAAGCTCCGTGAATATGTACAATACTATTTTTGGGTAGTGCGCGTAAAGCCGTCATTATTTTTGGATCAAGATCTCTAAAAAAAGACTGCATTCTAAATAATCTTGTAGGGAATGGACGCGGATACACTTCATCGCTTGGAGTTTTTGTAATTCCCCAAATCTCAACATCACAGCCTAACTCAAATAAAGCGATTGCTTGATTATGTGCAACCTTATTCACCCCATTCATTCGGTCAGGGTTAGCTTTTCCTAATACTAAGTGAATTATTTTGGTTGGCATAATACCCCTTTTACGACAACGAATTGATAAAGTTGTTGAATTATTGATTTAGTGAGTTGGTGATTTGGACCCTTGGAAATTTGGTGATTGGGTGAATTATTGAATTCGTTCCAGAAGACGGCCGTAGGATTGAATCCTTACTAAAAAATTAAAACAACCACATAACTTTATTAAATAGTAATATCAATTCCCAAGTTTTCGCTCGCTGCTCAAACAGATTAGATAAATACCTAACGTAATTATCTGAGTAATCATTAAGCCTACCACTACTCCATTTAATCCAAACATTTTTATAATTGGATATGCACTAATGATACTAAATATGGAACTAAAAATAAATGAAATAAAAAATGCTCTAGTTTTTTCTAATGTTCGAATGGCATAACGCATTGGATAACCCAAAAACACAATTACATACAAGGCACAAAATCCTACAAGCACATGTTGATAGGCTAAATATCCTGGTCCATAACAGAAACTAATAATTTGTTTACTAAATATCGCAATTAATGCTAGTAATGTGAATGTAACCAATCCCATTTGAATAGTAAACTTCATCAAATAGTTGAACATACCTTCATTACCTTGTTCTCGCTGATGCTCTGCAGCACGAGATGGAATAATATTTTCCATTGCCAAGAATAATACATGCGTTATTCCAACGATATTTTGTGCCATTCGTGTTACGCCTACAGCAACCGGGCCAATTATAGCTCCGGCAGAAATAATAAATAAATTTCCTGAGAACCATTGCAAAACTGCTGTTGCAGTAAGCCATTTACTAAAATCCCAATGCTCTAATATGGCTAATTTAATATTATTACGATTAAATATTAATTGTGGTAATGACCATAATCCAATTAATGATGAATACAAGAAGAAAACCGCTGTTAATAATAATATAAACTGGGCATCCATCTCTCGAACAAAATGAATAAAGAATGTGCTTAACAAGACTCCTCCATAAGCTACTGCATCAATTAATATTGCCTTTTTTGGATTATCAATAACGAAAAAATAACGTCTGAAAAAATCTTGTAATAAGAATGAAAATACTGCAAGCGGAAATGCTAAAAGAATACTTTGTACTTTCCATTGTTTAAGTACATAACTCATTACAAGGACAACACCGAATGATAATATTCCCATCAATGCAGCAAACAATAATTGTTTAAAAACTAATGCTTGTAAATAATCACTTTGCTGATCAACAGATTTTTTACTGCTTAACGTCTGCATAGGAGCAATAATAAAAGGCTGATTGATACTACTAGCAATCAATACTCCAAGCCATGCTACACTATAAACGCCAAATCCCTCGACACCAAGATAACGCGCCATAACAACACCTGAAAGAAAACTCAACCCGCTTACTAATGCTTGATCAGCATATACGAGCATAGTTTTATTCCTCAGTATTCCCTTTGGAAATGGAATTGTTAATTGCATAACTCAAAAAAATTTACCAAGCAAACAAACTTGTTATTTGTTTCCGCACGTTCTTTCTTGTTCGTTTAATAGTTCGTTGTGGTGGTAACAAACCAGTATGATTTCGCTTTGCTGTCATTGCATTTAAAACGAAGTGAACTTCTTTTAACTTATATTCTTCTTTTACCATCTCAGCATTCATGATTAACTCTTCTCGCTCTCCATCAGCTTTTACTACATATAAATTTAAATCGCTCCAACGCATGAAAGGAATAGCATCCGTATAAACTCCAACTTCTGGAGTATCAATAATGACACAGTCATATTGCAATTTTAACTCATCAATAATTTCTTTTGTCTTAGATGTAGCTAATAAATGCGAGAAGTGTCCCTCGTCTTCACCTACTGATATAACATCTAACTTTGGAATTGATGTAATCTGAATTGAATCTTGTAATGTTGATTGCCGACTAAAGACTTGTCGTATTCCATTCTCCTTTCTAACATCAAACCATTCATCTATTATTGGATTATAAGTGTTTAGATCGACGAGAATTATTTTCTTATCCATTGATGCAAGCGTACGTGCCAAATTCGCAGCAATAAAAGATTTCCCTTCTCCGCCTCTTGTACTTGTTACTGTAATAACCGAACATTTATCATTCTCCAAATTCATTAAAATCCTTGTAGAAAGATTGCTAAAGGATTGAAAAATGGAGTCGTTTTGTTTCAACTTTTCTACTTGACCGATTACTGGTATGCTACTGTTTGGAATAATGTCGTTAGGAGTATTAATACTTGGCCTAATAAAATGACGTACATATGCTAAAACTATTCCGAGTATCAAACCAAATAACATGGCGATTGCCCACACAATATTTTTATGTGGAGATAATGCTTCTATCGGCAATGGAGCTGCCTCCAGCACTTTATTGAAAGAGACATTTACTTGTCGCGTGATAATTGCTTCGGTTCGTTTCTCTATTAAAAAACTATACACCTTTTCGAATAAAAAATAATTCCTAGTAAGTTCTTGTAAAGTACTTTCCTCCTCAGGAACTCCATCAAACGATGATTTTTGTTCCTCTATCTCTATAAACAATTCGTCTTGTCGACCTAACAATTTGCGACGTGTATTATTTATACTTTCAACTAAATAAGATTTTCGTTGCGCTATTTCTTTGTCTATTAATTTTACTTCATCACTTTCTGTAGTATACTTTTGAAGTACTTGATCGCGTTCTCTAATCTTTGAATTCAATTGCAATACTGCTTCAGAGAATAATCCATCTGATACTTCTCCATAACTTGGTCCTGAAAAATTAATCTGCTTGTCCCTTCTTAAATATTCACTCATGTTTTCTAATGAAGAAAGCTGCATATTAATCTCCACCTTTTGTACTTCTAATTCTCCTAATGTACGATAGGTAGCCTCCGTTGCTTGAGGAATATTGACAATTTCATTTTCAATTCGGTATTGCTTTACAGCGTCTCTCGCTTGTTCTAGCTCGACACTAACCACCCTCAATTGTTGGTTTATAAAATCAACTGTATTTCCAGCAATGTCTTTTTTGTCTTCAATACTTTCTTTTATATACGTTTCTGCGATAGCATTAACCAATCGTTGTGCTTTAACAGCCACCGGATAAGAATAATATATTTTGATTACATTCACATCTTTATCTACGGCTTTCACTAAATAATCTTTAGTAAGCATTTTATTGGTAAGTGCCTCTGGCGAATAAACAATAAAATTCCAATTGCCTTCTAAATAATTTGATGACTTATACTTTATTATTTTCTCGTTCTTTATAATGTTAAGTTCAATATCATCGGCTCTCAACTGTTTTCCAAAAGTTCCAACTTTTTGAAATTGCACTCCTTTATACTCATAGGAAACCTTGTATTGGTCGCCCTTTACATACTGAAATTGAAACTCACGATTGTAAAATGAGCTATCTGAAATATTGAAATTTACAATGAAAGGACTTTCGTGATAAACTTCTTGATTTCTTAAATCATCTTGATAATATTCTACATAGTAATCCAAACTATTAAGCGCCTTCATAAAGAAGTTTCGTGATTTCAACACTTCTACTTCTGTTTGAACTTTCGTGTTTGTTTTAAAGACGTCGAAGTCGCGGTATAGATTTGAGCTAGAAGCTCCTTGTTGTGCGTCTTCAATTTTTATTGTTGATGTGGCTTGATATACTGGAGTAGTTAGATATAAATATCTGGTAGCAAGTACAGACATAATAGCAACAGAAAACAATATTAAATACCATCTCTTTTTGAGTGGATATAATAACTGTGATAAACTATTTTGCGTTTGCATGTTAGTTGTTGGTGATATTATAGACTAGTGCAATTGAAGTTATCAATGCTGCAATTGGAATTAATTTGGAAGCAAAACGATCCAATGCCTTTCCTTTTGTTGGAGGAACATAAATTACATCATCAGGAAAAACAATCATTTCATTGAATGCAATATTGGTCAAATCAATCTCAAAAGATTCTTTCCCACGAATTACTTTTATGTTTTTAGATTTAGAATAATCAGTTAATCCATTTGCCATGGCAAGCATTTCGACTAATTTAATTTTATCGGCACTGAAATAATAAACTCCCGAGTGTTGTACTTCTCCAAGAACGGTCACTTTGTTTGATAAAATTCGAATGTTAATTATTGGACTAACAAGAACCTTTCCATATTCCTTTTCGAGTAACTTGGTAGCTTCGGGTATAGTTAAACCTTGTAATTTTACTTTTCCAATTTGCGGTAGATTTACTTCGCCTTTATCATCTACCATCAACCACTTTCCAGCTTCTTCTTGAACTGAATAAACGGTATGGATTGAACCAACACTCAGATTATCATGGCCCCAAATACTTAACGATATCTTATCATCGGATGCAATTGCTTTCAGCGCATTCTCAGAGTTATCAAGTGCTCGCGCATTTTGTGAATCTGGTGATTTCGAAGTAGTATATAGTACATTGCGATTACATGAACTTAAAGTTACTGCCAATAGGACAAGTATAACTTTGGTAACGAAATGTAAATAGGTTTTGATGGTCATAGTTTAACTCCTTCAAATAGAGAGAACTCTATTAGTCTGATTAAACTTAAAATACCAACAAATAGTTACATTAAAACGGAACTATTTGCGGATTGTAAAACTTGATTTTCGAAATAAAAACTTTTCGTCAGAAGTTATTTTAATGTAAAAAATGTATTAAATACTATCAAGCAACTCTGTAATACGCAGTTCAGTAAACAAAGGTTACACACAAAAAATCAATTTTAATAAATGGTATTATCCGATTCTTTCTAATGATTTTAATAGTTCACAACTAAATTATAAAGTAGAGTAAAAAAGTTTTTATCTTACATTTTTGATAGTTCATTCTTTAAGAAATCAATCACATTTACTTCAGTAGCATCAATATTTTTAATTTCAGCAATGTACCAGCTAACCCAATCCCCTAGATGAAGAAGATAGATGGAACGTTGCAATTGAGATGTTCCTTTTGCCTTCAGTTCAATATAAGCCGGAGTGAATTTTTTGGTGATACTTGCTGAAATCTCCATTCTTTTCTGTGTACGGATATAATCATCTTCACATCGGAACATCAAGACAACAGCTTCAGGATGCGGCTCCGTCCAACCTACTAATTCATTGTGATTCATTTCAGGAAGAACATTATGCCAACATAACATCTTGCCATTTTCATTAATCTGTTGACGTAAACGAATAGCTACTCCCTCATAACGTGTTTCACAATAAATTATAGGCAACTTCCCAATTAATTTTTGCGCAATGTCCTTAGCTTCAACCTTGATAGCATCTGAGTTATCGTCTAATAATGCAATTGTAGATTTCAAATCATTTCGAAAATCATCATTAATGAGCTTATGAGCATTTAACACATAAAATAACTGAATAAACGAAAGGCCAAAACAAGAACGAGGAGGCATTCCACCTGGGATAGTTATTGTATCGCAATTATTTTCTGTTGCTAAAGCAGCAATCTTACCTCCTGAAGTAATACACGTAATTTTTGCATTCTTGGTAAGAGCAGCTTGCATAGCTTGTACCGTCTCTTCAGTATTTCCTGAATAAGAACAAATAATTACAAGTGTATGTTCATCAATAAAACTTGGAATGAAATAATCCTTATTTACAACAAATGGCACTTTTAATTGCTTGTCGGTTATCTGAGCCATAATTGTTCCTCCAATACCCGATCCACCTAAGCCCGAGACGAAAACATTTCTGATTTCATTCTTTGATGGCGTTAGGCTTGCCTTCTCGCCAATAGCTACTGCTTGTCTCATTTGTTCTGGGAAGGCAGCAATAAGGTCTTTCATTAACATAATTATATTTTAAATAATTGTTTTGAATATTCAAGAGCAAATATACGTGGAGAAGACATACATCGTTTCACCAAACACAAAATATTTAAATCGTGAGGGTGATTACAGCTATGGTAAACTGCTCATTTTTTATTTGCATTCTTCAACTAACATTAACTGCATAGTTGAAAAAAAGAAAGCTATAATTATGTAATCTAAATATCAAAATTTACATTACGACAAGAAGTGCACTTAGGGTGAAGAAAAAGTGGTTTTGAAGAAAATGGGGGTTGATGAAAAATTACGCTAAAGCTCTATTTCGAATTTTAATTTTTGCGCGATTTAGTTTTGTGTTCATAAAACACCCCTAGTAACACTTCTTGTCGATATTGTAATTTAAAAGATTCATTAGGATTATATACTATTCTTGTATCAAATTTTAATTGCATGAACTTGAAAAAACGAATAGCTATTCTATTGTTTATATCCAGATTAATTTGCGCTCTATTGAGTGCATTAAAAAATAGAATTGAATTGTTTTCTAGAATTAAACTGTTATTAAAAAATGATTCCTCCATTGTTAACATAGCACTAAAACCATATGCTGAATTAATATAAGTATGTTTAGTTTTTACCAGTATATTATCAATACTCCCCGTTTGAATATTCTCCTCTAAGACTCTAGGAAGTAAGTCTAATTTAACACTTGCGAAGTTTATATCCACCTTACTATTTTTAAGGAAGTTGAAGTTAATGCCATACATCAAACTAAGAGTTGCAGGATTCAAAAAGCCTCCAGACCAATACCTCCTTTCTGATTCTTGGTGCAGCTTATAGGAATTTAAAAACTGTGTAATAAATAATACACCGTAGGTATGTGTGAATCGGACTCCTTTGGGTTCGTACCATTGCATGTTCAATTTTGCCAAATCGGTATTTTTAATCCATGTAGAATCCGAAAGATGAATATAACTCAAGTCTGCTTGAAAAAGGTAATCGTGCCTCCATCCAGAAGCACGTTGAATTGTATGTCTTAATGAAATATTAGAAAAAACAGAGATTGCACTATTTGTGATTGTTTGCCAATTATTCTGTTGTAAGTAGGTGAATGATAAAGAAGGATTGACTCTAAAGCGACGCAAAACAACAGAATCTCTATGTATTGAGACTGTATCTAATTGCGCAAACGCACTATCAAATACGAATAGAAATAAATAGATAAATATTTTTTGCTTCATAAATCACTTAGGAAATTGTCTTGGCTTTCCTTGTGCATGAGCAATAACAGTTCTTACGAGGACTTCTCGTTTTTACATTAAATATTTTCTGATAGTTATCCCAATAAGTAAAAACATAATTTTACCATTAGGTATAAAGAATCGTGATTGGAATAAATCCCAATTAGACATTCGC
>Ga0114976_10002947_pt1 | contig 10649 bp, 10 predicted proteins | sample S_130805_EF_Meta_FD_87319 | JGI IMG/M metagenome (GOLD analysis project Ga0114976, IMG submission 87319) | Freshwater microbial communities from Lake Simoncouche, Canada to study carbon cycling - S_130805_EF_MetaG | ecosystem: Environmental > Aquatic > Freshwater > Lake | place: Lake...
TTAATTGAAAAATATGGAATTGATCAAAATAAGGTTTACGGAGCAAAACGACATATAGATGGTATTAAAGAACATGGTATTACAATTTGGCATAGGAGAAGTTTTGGTATTTGTAAATCCTTCAACCTTTAGAATCCACCTTTTCCACCTTTAGAATCCACCTTTAGAAAAGGTGGAGCCAAATCTTTTGCTTTTTGGTCGGTGTAATACGTGAAGGCCAATTTCTCTTTTTTTGAGTTTTATTTCGCGCAGGCATTTATGATAAACAAAAAATTGAATAATAATGAAGAGCTTATTTCATTCTTCTACTTTGTTTTCTTTTTCTATGTCTTGTTTGTTTTCCTTTTCTATGTCTTGTTTTATTTTTTTGTTTCTTCATTCTTTTACCACCCGAAGGTGTAGCATTATTAAAATCGTCTACAATTTTTTTTCCTATACTTCTACCTGTTTTTTGATTTATTAATCTTTTTGTTTCTTTTGCTACATATTGTCTTTGCGCTTGATTATCTAATATTTCTTGGGTTCTTGGTCTATAAAATCTTGACCGACTATTTTGAAAAGGAACAGTCATATTCCCCCTTGAAGGTAAAATAAATTTAGAAAATGCCCCAGCACCCTCGCTACCTACGAATGTACCTTTTTCTTTTACATTTACATTATCATAACCAGTAAATTCTATTAAATATTCTTCATTTAATTTCAAATCTCCGGATTTGACTTCTTCTAAAAATTGGTTTTGTTCTGGTAAAAATTCCATATATAATAAATATAATTATAAAAATTTAATTTGTTAATAAAATAATGACACCAAATATATCCGCTAATAATTTATCACGTAAAATTCTTTGGTAATTTTAGACCTTTCTACTTTCATAAAAAGTAAAGCAAAAAGGCTGAAATTTTGGCTCTACCTTTTTCTAAAAGGTAGAAAAAATTGAAATCTTTTTTTATATTTGTATGATACATAAATAAATATAAAATGGTCAAAATTTGTGTGTTTGATACTGAAACTACTGGTTTACCTCCAATTTTAGATGGAAAAGATTGGAATGAGAGAAATGTAAATGATGGTAAATTACTCAATTTTGCTGACCTTTCTAACCCGTCTTCTGTCTGGAAACATGTGCTATCTTCATGGCCTAGTATTATTCAGTTGAGTTATATTGTTTATGATTTAGAAACCCCTAGCAACAGCAAAATTTTCAATAAATATATTGACATCCCAGATGACATAGTGATACCAGAATCTTCTATAGCAATTCATCATATTGACAGAGAAAAAATCAGGCAAGAACCAGCTGAAAAAAAGGCACTTGTTGCGGATGCGGTCGCAGAATTCATGAATGATATTATGGACCCGGAGGTTGTTACAGTGGTAGGCCATAATGTTCAGTTTGACCGTAAAGCGGTAATTGCTGAATTGTTGCGTTTGAGTAATTCAAATATAGACACAGAAACTGAGAAACAATTGCAATTTTTAATGAATAATAAGAAATTCACATGTAGCATGGAGGTAACAGCTCCTATTTGTAATATACAAATTGCTGTAAATTATAAAGATAAAAAAACTGGCGAAGATAAAGTATTTTATAAGGTAAAAAGTCCAAAATTAATAGAATCATACCAATACTATTTTGGTTATTCCCCTGATGGTGATGCACTACATGATGCTTTAATTGATGTAATATTATGCTTAAGAGTTTTCATTAAATATAAATACAATGAAGACATTTGCGGTAAAAATGAAGTTATTACAGAATACATCAAAAGAATATCTCCTGAAGGATATGTTTGCAATTTAGAAAAAGCAAAAATGGATGATCCTGCTGTTGACATTGAAAATATAAAATTAGAAATAATAGATCCGTTTGATGAAAGCGACAACTTAAGTACAAAGACAAACACAACAACAAGCTCAACTACAAAATCAAAAACAAAAAGTAAAAAAGGGGGTAAAAAAAATAAAAAACAAAAGGTAAAAACCAAAAGAAGAAGATCTAAACGTATTTCAGCACAAAAATATAAAAAAAAATAATTTCAGAAAAAGGTAAAACCAAAAATCTACTTTTGGGAAAAGTAGAGCAAAACTTTTGGTTCCACCTTTTCTAAAGGTGGATTAGGCAGAACACATCTCACAGATTTCATCCTTTTCTTCCACCTTTTTCTTCTCGGGTTCTATTGTAAATTGCTGGGCCTGATGTTTTGCTTTTCTTCTCAAATAATAAATACCTGTTTTCAAACCTTTTTTCCATGAATAAAAGTGCATTGATGTAAGGGTATTGTATGTTGGGTCTTCAACCCATAAATTCATTGATTGACTTTGACAAATAAATGCACCACGGTCAGCAGACATGTCTATCAAATGTTTCATCGGCATTTCCCATACAATTTTGTATTTATTTTTAATATGTTCGCTCAACATGGATAATTGTTGAACACTTCCTTTATTTGCAATAATATTGTTTTTAATTTGTTCATTCCATAAACCTAATTCAATAAGTTCTTTCATCAAATATTTATTGACTACAACAAATTCACCTGCTAATGTGCGGCGACTATATAAATTACTTGTGAACGGCTCAAAACATTCGTTGAACCCTAAAATCTGTGATGTAGATGCTGTTGGCATAGGCGCAAGTAAAAGTGAATTACGTAATCCATGAGCAATAATAGATTGTTTTAAAGCATCCCAATCATAACGTCCTGGCGTAGGCTCAACATCCCACATGTCAAACTGCAAAATTCCTTTTGACGCAGGGGAATTCTCAAACGATTGATATGCCCCAAGGTGGGCTGGTTTTAAACCATACTTCAACCCATTTGTATATTTCATTTCATACAAAACTGTATGGTCAGTTAATTCAACTTGTGACGCATATCTTTCTTTAATAGCAATAGCAATTTCATTACTTTTTTCTAGTGCTGCGTGATAAATCGTTTCAAAAATTAATTTGTTGGCTTCTTTTGCTTCATCACTATGAAATGGAATATCCATTAAAATAAATGCATCCGCCAAACCTTGAACACCAATACCAATGGGTCTGTGCAACATATTACTGCGCTCCGTTTTTGGAGTTGGATAGAAATTCACATCTATTACTTTGTTTAAATTATTAGTTACTACTTTTGCAACTTCATGTAGTTTTTCATAATCAAACTCTTTGGTCTTTTCATTTACAAAAGTAGGAAGCGCAATGGAAGCCAAATTACATACGGCGGTCTCTTTATCATCAGAGTATTCTAGGATTTCAGTACATAAATTTGACGATTTTATCGTGCCAAGGTTTTGTTGATTTGATTTTTTATTCGCTGCGTCCTTAAAAAGTAAATAGGGTGTGCCTGTTTCCATTTGAGCGTCCAAAATTTTAAACCACAAATCGCGAGCATTCATCGTTTTACGAGCCTTTCCGTCGGTTTCATATTTTGTATACAAGTCAACAAATTTTTCACCATAGACATCCGATAAACCAGGGCATTCATTTGGACAAAGTAAAGACCATTTACCGTTTTCTTTTACGCGTTCCATAAACAAATCGCTAATCCATAAAGCATAGAATAAATCACGAGCTTTTGACTCTTCGTCGCCGTGGGTTTTCTTCATTTCCAAAAAGTCCTCAACATCAGGGTGCCAAGGTTCTAGGTAAATAGCAAAGGAACCATTACGCTTACCACCTCCTTGATCGATGTACCTAGCTGTATTATTAAACACACGTAACATGGGGACAATTCCATTGGAAGTTCCATTAGTTCCGTGAATATGAGTACCTTTAGCTCTTATATTATGTATATGCAGCCCAATACCTCCTGCCCATTTTGATATAAAAGCACAGTCTTTTAATGTATTATAAATTCCGTCCAAACTATCGTCTTCCATTGCAATCAAATAACACGAACTTAATTGAGGACGCGGCGTTCCTGCATTAAAAAGAGTTGGTGTTGCATGCGTGAAATATTTTTGTGACATCAAATCATATGTTTCCTTTATTAAGTGAAGAGTTGTTCTACTACTACAATTGTTTGGATTTACATGGATGCCAACAGAAACACGTAACCACATATGTTGAACTCGTTCAACTACTTTATTGTTCAATCTGAACAAATAAGCTCTTTCTAATGTCTTGAAACCAAAAAAATCAATTAAATAATCGTGACTGTGGTCAATCATATCATCCAGTTTATCAGAATTTTGTTCTATAAAGTCCCATATATATTTGGCTATTAACGGTTTGTGTGTTCCATGAATATCTGCAAATTCATACAAACTCTTCATAATATTTGAAAAAGATGATTCTGTGTTTTTTTGATGATTTGAAATTACGATTCTAGAAGCAAGAACTCCATAGTCAGGATGTTGGGTTGAAAGAGACGCACACTGTTCAGCAGCTAACTCATCAATTTTAGCAGTTTCAATCTTATCATATAATTGATCAATAACTTTCATTACCAAAGAAGAATAATTAATTTGAATTCCAACCTCTTGTCCTAATTTTTTAATACGGTTTAAAATTTTATCAAATGACATTTCTTCTAGATTTCCATCTCGTTTTGTTACACGCATGTCATTGTCTGTATTACTAATATTCGTATTAATATTCATATTGATGTTATAATATACATATTTTAAAATATTTTTAAATGTTTTTTTATTTTTATATAAAATATATATATATATAAATAAAAATATACCACATTGAAATGAAGAATAATAATATATTATTAGTAATACTATTTATCATAATAGTAGGATTACCATTATTTTATAATATGTTTAAATCAATTAAAATGATAGAAAACTATCAAAATTATGATATAAATAATAGTATGAAAATAAGTTTAGGAGGAGATGAAGGTAAATACCCATTTCCTGAAACAGACCTTCTTGTGGAAGATACTTATCCAGCAACGGGGCGTAAAGATATCTCAAATAATGGCGCTGCTAATATATGGTGGCATTATCCTACTTTTGAATTAGGTTCTTATGATCAAATAACCAATAATATTAGATACCCTAATAATCCAGACGAGGGCACATGTATGCCTGCTAGTATGTGCGGAGCATTATACAAAGAAAAACAATTAAAAACGAATTATGTTAAGCCTCTACCGCCTATCAATCCTAATTGTGGAACAAGGGTTGGTTATTTTGATACTAGTATTAATTTGTTACCATTTAGAACAGACATGTCTAATATTTTGTATTAGAAAAATAATTTTTATAACAAATAACCAAACTTTTTTTCTTGTTCTACGTCTACATTTTGTTTTATATATTCTTTATCATGTTCTGATAATAATATAGGTTTTTTGAAATATAATGCGTTATATGTTCCTTTATATTTTATTATTTTAACATAATTATCATATTTCTTAATAAGGTTGAATTTGTTTGCTATAATATCTAGTGTTTCTTCGTAATTATCTCTTAAATCTTCATATCTTAAAAATATAAAATGTTTTGCTTTTGTTGGAATAACGTTCAAAAAATAATCAAGTTTTGTTTTCCTCAATTCAAAAATATTTTTATATCTTTCTTTATTTATTAAATGTCTATCTTCCATTATCTCTTGATTTATTTTTTCACCCACTTCATATATGCTATAAAATTCATTTTTTAAAAAATTATCTATTGACTTAAAATTATGAGGAGGAACATGATGATGTCTTTTGAAAAAACTATCTATCCAATCTATTGGATCTCTAATTAAGCAAATATAAAATGTATTGTCTAATTTATTTTCAAAATCAGAATCATTATCAAAACCAAAAAAATGGGTCTTTGCTTGAGAAAAATCAATATGAAAATTTCGCAAAATAGCAAATTTTACAAAATGTGTTCCACTACATCTTTCGCCAAAAATAGAAAAATTTTTCATTATAGTTTAAAGTATATTTTTAATATTTAACTATTCTTTAAACATTTATTTATCCAATTTAATTAGACAAATACCATTATTATTAACGTTATCAAGGTAGTCCTTTTTTATTTTTGGTTTTTTATTAGGTGCACGATGTTCATATCCAGTTACTCTTTCTTTTTCAATAATATTCCATACGTTTTCTATTGCTTGAATATTATTTTTAAACCAGCTTTTGTTACGTAATACTAAAACACAACTTAACTTTTCTAATTTCCAATAGTTGCATTTAATATACGTCATATTATGTTGCGGCGATTGATATAATTCAATCATTTCTTCTTCCCATTTCAATATATCATCCATTTTTACTATATTCAATGGTTTGTAAAGATAAAACGGTTTTGCTTCTGATTTATTGTGAAAATAAATAACAACGCCCTTTTTATCCAACGCTTTTACCTGTGTGTCTTGCCCTTGTTCTGGATGTAGTTCAACCTTTAATTCTTTGAAAAAATGATTAGCACTTTCATATTCAACAAATTTAGTTTCTAAGAAATCACATTCATCTAAATCACAAACTTCCATTTGCAATTGCATTTGAATCCAATACTCCTTTTTTGGTATTCCATTTATTTCGCGATTTACAATATTTTTAATTTCCAACATACGTCCAAAACGGTCCGAATTCACATCTATATTAATTCCATCCGGAGATGCTCCTAAAAAATGATAGTTGTCGTGTTTTATACAACCGAAATCGGCTACTGTTGTATTAAACAAATGTTCATACAACATAACAGAAAGCGGCTCATATTTTTGTCCCCAATGAAACGGAGTATTAATATTAACCATGGTTGGTGTAATAGATGCAGTTCCATTTTTATCATGATCACTTTTTTTTAACGGTTGACACTTTTCGTATATCAATTGATTTATGGTAGATTGACTTTCAAATGCTTTATATGCGTTACTTGCAGTAATTAAATTGTGACGAAATTTATACCATTCATCAGTTCGTTGAGTTGGTTGCGGTTTTTGTTTAATATGTTCAATTTTATCCAAAATAATCTGGTTCTTAGCATTTTTATCAATTTTGTTTTCACTCTCTTTTTCACACCCAGATTGTGATTCCGTTTCAGTCTTGCTAATAGAGCGCTCTGGATAAAATGTAGTGATAAATATTTTAAAAGCCTCTTCTAATAAATCATCCAAATCATCTTCTACCCAATCATTTTCTAGTATTTCTTCTTCAAATTGAAGATAAAACAATTCTTTGATATCTTCTAAAAAGTCTTCTTCAAAATCGGGTTCGGTAATTGCAGTTGGGTTTTCATTCATATAATCTTCCATTAAATATAATGCGGATTCAATCAATTCCAATGCATTGGCTTCATCATCAAATATATTTGAGATTACTTCATCCTCAAAAATCAAAGAATCAAGTATGTTTTCTAAATCATGCAATTCTTTTAAAGTGGTTATTGTATTGTTAATATTCATATATTTATTATAATAATATATACGTTAGTTACTTATATATTATTATAACAGCAATTAAATATATCAATTTTATTCAGTTACTTTGACTAAATTTAATTGTTTTGTAAATAAAAATTTATTTGAATTGGTTGTGCGTCGTTTAATATTACAATTTAAACACGCAATTACAAAATTATTTTTATTGTGTCCTTCATCATTGTTAATACGGTCAACACTCCATTGAGTTAATTCTCTCACAATTTCATAAAGAACAAGAACTTGACAATTACAATAAAAACATTGCATTTCGGTTTCTGTTAACTTTTTTATTATACACTCAACGTCAATAAATAATGGTTCGTTATATTTATTCTTGATTAAATCTTGCTGTTTGTAACTTGATATTTTTCTTTCTATTTCTTGATGTAAAATACTTTTCACCTGAGGATTCTCATCTAGGTTGGATTTATAATAAATATCTTTAATAATTTGCATTTGCTTTTCATAATTTAAAAAAAGTGGGTTAATATTATATTTATTCATAATTTCTCTCTTTTTAACTTCGTTTTTGACACGATTTGCCCTTTTTATTAAATATCTATTATTTGTTCCGCTTATTACTATATTTTTATTAGATTCATTTGATTCAACAGTGGGTTGATTCATTCTTATTCAAGTATCTCTATACTATATTTTTATATAAATTACAAATGAAATTGATATAAAAAATAAAAAATATATAATATATTTTTACGAAAAAAGAGTTAAACTTATTGTTATATATTATTATAATATAAATGGAAATATACGACTCTGATGAAATTAAAACTGAAAATAAAGAACTAGAACAGACCTGTTCAAACCCTCAAGAAGAATGTATTGAATTAAAAAATATTAAATATAAAACTATGTTAATTAATGGAGTTTCGCTTAATGAGTCTAAATCATCCCAAAGTTTACACAACCTTGACAAATTTTTGGAAAATGAAAAAAATAGCAGTGAAAATGAACCATGGTGTAAACTCAATAAAACGATTAAAATTAAAAAGATAACAGAATACGTTCTTGATGATTATAAACAACAACATGAATTAGATGAACTAGAATGTGAAAATCTAATTAAATTTTTAAAAGATTGTTTGGATAGAAAAAAACTACAACGTATTAAAGATGTAATATACGATAAAGAAAACGGGACAATAAAAGAAATACCTGCACTAACTTACGTAAGAACGACAAAACATTTTACGTTAAAAAATATAGAAAAAAGAATATCAACATTGAAATCGTTGCCACAAAATAAATCAAATAAAAATTATAATAATCATAAAACTATCAAAAATAAAAATGATGCAGATGCAGTACAAGATGATAACTAGGGTGTTTATTCATCTTCTTTTCGTTCACAAAAATAACTCATTATATCTTCTTTAAATTCCTCTGAAAAATTTTCTGATGGTATAATAATACCATTTTTATCATAAGTAATATCTTTAACTGGAGAATATTGATATTTTGCTAATATAGTTGTTCTCTCCACATAATTTCTATTTTTCTTTTTTCCATGATAATAATGTCTTATCACTCCTGGAACATATCCTAAACGTAGAGTTTTTGCTTTCTCTTGGAATTCTAACATACTGTTGTTATAGTCGTCACTATATTTGCTGTTTGCATAGTGTTTACTTTTATTAATTAATGCAAAGGCCATTATATTATCACCTGAACCCAGAACTCCTACGTCATATAGTTTACCAATTTTTTCATAAGCCTTGCGTGTAATAGCCCATGCAAAACCAGGATGCCAATAATCTAATCCTTTGCTAGTATATTGTTTATTTTTTGCATAACTATATCCAAAACTATTAAAAATATTTAGAGTTGTTTCATCTTTATCCATATCTACCGCATGACTAAAAATTTGAACAACGTCTTTGAAACCATTTAAAATTTTAAGTGTATCTAATGCCCATGTATTACTTTCAAATTCAATATCAGCGTCTATCCAGGCAAAAGCCTTGTAATTTTTTGGTAATAATTTTTTAACTGCCAAATTAATCATATTTTCTTTATGCCAAAGCGGTGTTTCGCTTCGTATTTGAAGATGTTTTGGGTTACTTGACTTTGTAACAATAAATTTTTGCTCTCCATACGCCATTTCAACTACATATAATTCTACATTATCATCTTCATTCATCCTATTTATAAATTGATTAAATAGTTGATATCTTCTAGCGTAAAGACAAGGGTTAGAAATAACTACTATTACATTTAATTTTTTTTCAATAAGATTATTATTATTTAATGCTAATTTGAGTTCATTAATTTTAAAGTTTATGTCATCAATTTCTATTCCATTTATAACTGTCATTCCTATACTAATATTATATATTATATAAAATAAAATATTAATAAACAACGAAAAATGTTAATATATTTCGTTCTAAATACTAACATTATAATATTTAATAATTATAATGGATGATATATTGGTTATTTCTTGCATATTCGGAAAAAAATTTAATAAAACTTATAAAGCCCCACTGAGTAATAATTGTGTATTTTTTACTAATAACAATAATCTAAAGAGCGAAATTATAAATAATGGATGGAAGTTTTTTTATATAGACTTTGATTTAACAGATGATATCATCATTTCTTCTTTGCAATCTAAATACATAAAATTCTTGGTTTTTTTACAAGATTTTACCGAATTTAAAAAGTTTTCCAAAATTATTTATTTAGATCATAAATTTAATGTTCTTGACGTACATATTAATAAATTATTACATATTCATAAAAATTACCCAGAAAAATCAGTTATTATTAGATCAACACCTAAAAATAAAACATCTATTTATCAGGAAGTTGAACATGCTAAATATCAAGAAAGATATTTAAAAAATATGAAAGAGACGGTTGCTTTCATAGAAGAAAAATTACAGCATTATGGTTTAAATAGTAATGTAAGAATATCAAATACTGGAATAATATTTTATAATATTGTCAATAGTGATATTTTTGAAATGTTGAATGATATTTATGATAGTTGTTTAAAGCTTCAACAGCCTGAATGTCAAATTTTTTGGGCATTGTATTCACAAAAATATTTAGATTATATCAAACAAATTGAATTTAATGATGTGAATCCTGTGTGGAAACTCCCTTAATTTTAGTCAAAACAAACGCATTGTAAAAATATAAATTGTAAGTTATAATTAGTAATTTTTAGTATTTATAAATATAATATAAATACTAAAATCTCAATACACAATAATGAATCAACAATCAATTGAATGGAAATGGAGCAAA
>Ga0114976_10002948_pt1 | contig 10647 bp, 12 predicted proteins | sample S_130805_EF_Meta_FD_87319 | JGI IMG/M metagenome (GOLD analysis project Ga0114976, IMG submission 87319) | Freshwater microbial communities from Lake Simoncouche, Canada to study carbon cycling - S_130805_EF_MetaG | ecosystem: Environmental > Aquatic > Freshwater > Lake | place: Lake...
AAACCTCAAAGAATACATACAAAAAGCTAACGCATACGTGTACTTTTACCTTGCAATGCAGCATACTCGTTGTTGGTATCCAAAGGGTAAAGCCCCATTTGCACTTCCAGAAGTTTGGACTAAAATGCCTGCTGATTTTGATAATGATTATACAAAATTACCTAAAAGAATCAAAGACTTAATACTCAAACATTCATACAATAAACGTGTTTAATGCCTTATAAAGATCCAAACGACCCTAGGAGAAAAGAATCTCTTCGTAAAGGCTCAGCTAAATACTACGCAAACAACAAAGAAAAAGTTCAAAAATTAACTAACAAAAACAAAAAGGAATGCCGTAAGCGGTGGAACGACTTTAAAGCAACCCAAAAATGTAGGTATTGTGGATCTAGCCACCCAGCAATTATTGATTTTCATCATGTAGTTCGTGACCATACAAAACAAAGTGTTCATCACTTAGCTAAAAATGGACAATATAAACAAGCCATGGAAGAGATAAAAAAATGTATCCCATTGTGTGCAAACTGCCACAGAATCCACCATTATGAGGAACGCAAAGCTAAAAAAGCAGCAAAGAAAAAATAAAAAACCCCTCCGAAGAGGGGTCCAAACACTATAGTGTGTTTATTAGGCGCCAGCAGAACCGAACATTCCCAATGGATCCGAGAATCCAAATGAGTAACGCTCACGAGCTTTATAACGTACGTTGCCTGTGTCGAAGTCACCGTCCATAGAATTCTGGAGTGGTGTACGAACAAAGTGCTTCATACCGTTAGGTACATCAGTGCACAAGAACCATGCATTGGTGTCGGTCAGATAGTGGTTAATGGTGTAACCCTCTGGAATCGAACCATTGTTCTTAATTGCGTTGATGTCGTTGTCGTTAGTACCAACACGGAGTTCGGTTTCTAGCAAACGAGTTGCAACGAACTGTAATGCAGGTGGCACGATCAACTTACGTGGTTTAGAAGCGATCAACAGTCCACGCTCATCAGTCCACAAGCTGATTTGAATAACGGCGGCTTCTAAGGAAGTCTCGTTAAGGTCAGCAGGGGTTGTTGGGATGTTACTATTAGTACCGCCAGAAACCAAGGGGTGGCTTGCGCTGAATAAAGGCTGACCATCACCACCAGTAGCAGCGGTAAAGCCAGTATTTAATACGGCAGCAGCACGAACTTGCTTGGTATAAGCCATGGAACGAGCTAACGCCTTGGTATAACGACCGGATAGGCTGTCATACAAGTTGTCCTCAATTGCCTCTTCCGTTAAGGAGAAGCCTTGAGCAATCGTTACGTGGGTATAGCGAGCTGTAAATGCCTCTTGTGCATTGTCATAAGCGATGGCAGAACCTTCGTTTTTGACTGGTGCAGCTGAGAAGCCAGACAGTTTTACTTCTTCTTCAAAAGAACGCTCAGAGGTCTCTGTTTCGTAGATCTCTTTATGTTCTTCACCGTAGCGAGCATACTCCAAACCAAATAATGCATTTAGGCCTGGGAGGAGCTCTTTGAGTAGTTGGGCACGAGAAATAGCCATTTTCTAAGCTCCTTAAGCTGTGTAATCCAGTGCGGCTGCACGGAGGATTTGTGGGTTGTTGAGCTTCACTACTACTTCAGTGAAGGCCGTAGAGCTAGTAGCAGTCTCTGGAACTACTTCAACTACACGAACCGGAAGAGCTGCTGCATTGCCTTGTGAATCAGTTGCATAGACAGAAACAGCGGAATCACCAGTGGTAGTAGAACCAGTACCTTGACGTACAGACATGTTGGTACCAACAATACTTTGGTTAACTGTAGTAACAGTTGCGTTACCACTAAAAGTAACTGCCACTTTAAAGGCAGCCATTGGATCGTCAACTACATAAGCAAATGCGCTGGTAGCAGCAGCATTACCTGGATAGTATTGAGCCTGAACAGTTTGACCTTGAGCGTTAACATACTGAACACCCATAAACACACCATAAGTGTTGTTTGCGGCTGCTGTAGTAGAGTCAACAGTTACAGTCGATTTTTGAATAGTGCCACCTGCAGCTACACGAACAATATCCCCGTTAAAAATCGCAGTGTTATAAGTACTTGCGATTGGTATTAAACGAGTTGCACCAGCATAAGGTTTACCATCTACGCTGTTGATTGGTTGTAAGCCATAGGGAGCTGAAACGGTTGGATAAGCCATTTGATACTCCTAATTAATAAGTTAAGAACCTTTACCAAAAGAACCCGTCGTAACCTTACCTTCATTGAAGAGAGGCATCCGAGGATCATTTTGGCGCATAAGAGCGTTCTCCACAGCCTTCATTTGAGCATTAGCTTGGTCAGAGTAATAAGTATTACGCTGAGCTACAAACTCAACTGGGGTTTTGCAAAGTAACAGCCCGCCAATCTCAATGTTGTCTTTATATCGACTATTGGGATCGACTAGCATTTGAAATTTGGGTTGTTCCTCAAGCCTTACGGGCTCCCAACCTTCTCTGAGTTTGGCAGATAAGTTACGTGGGTCAGCCTGGTTTAAAGATGAGACACGAATCCAACGATACGAATACCCAGCCTGTTTGTCGGGCTCAGGGAGTAATTCAGGTGGAGCCCAATGCGTGGGGCGCTCTACCTCAACTCGGGTATCTAATTCACGGGTCAGTCTGTTTTCAGCCATTTGAAGCCTCCAATTTTTGTTGTTCACGAGCGTACACTTCCGGACTTAAGCCTAGTTTTTTGATCAAGGCCATTTGTGACTGTTTCAACCGTACCTGTTTGGAGGACGTTGAGCGGGTCGCCGGAGCTACCACCGTTGACGGCTTTGCTTTCGGAGCGGTTTGGGGCTCTTTTTCTGGCTCAGCCTGACTACCTTCTTCCTGAGTATCGAAATATTCAGGAAATTTTTTGCGCATTGTTTTGTCAATGTGCTTGAAGTACTGGTCTGAACCTACGATAGTTGGACCGTAGTCATCCACCAATTCTTCATGTATCCCTACCGCAAAATTGGACATGGCTTTTTTGGAACCATACCAAGGATTTTCATCCAACCAAGATTGCGTTTTGGCGTCAACCTTTGGTGTTTGCTGCGATTGGGGTATTTGTACCTCATTTTCTTCGCTTTGTAAAGCAGTAGGCTTAAATTGTTTTGCCTGTTGTGATTTATATGTTGCTTCTGAGAGAGCGGTCTGCGCTTCAACGATGCGATCCGAATCACCAGACTCAAGCGCTTCTTTGTATTCACGCTTAGCCATAGCCAATGAGGTGTCGGCAGCGCTTTGAACAGTCTCAATGTAGGTCTTTTCACCAGCACTATATTGTGCTTTGAGCTTTTTGTTCTCTTCAATTACTTGTTTTGCTAGATTAATAGCCTCTTGGCGCTCACGATCAGCGGCTTCTTTAGCCCGTCGCTCGTCGTTCCAGACCTTTTTGTACTGCTTAATACGCTCTTTTTGAGCCTTGGGGTCTAGATCTTCGTTGTCTTCATCAGCAACTTCTAGCTTTTTAACCACCTCTGTAGGCAACGGTTCACGTCCCCTATCTTCTGGAGGAGTGTCATCCTCGATGATGTACTCGACTTCATCTAAGGGTTTACCCTTATCTTCTGCCTCATCGGGGAACTTAAATTCTTCTTTTTCAAACTCAGCCATGATTTAGCTCCTATATAAATTTACGGGATATGCCACGAGGATCCTGAACAACGGCTTCAACTGAGTCGTCATTAATAATCCTAAACTCCCGACCATGTATTACTAGGCGGGTACCGGCATTCGGTCTAACTAAAATAAAGTCACCTTCGCCACACCAGGGTCCGCTTGGGAATCTAGTGCTGTCTTTATAGCAGTCAGGTCCAAGAGCCACCACGAACAATACTGTGGTTAGAATCTCGTCCTTCTTTATTAGGTCATCAGGCTTAACTAAATCAGAACCTTCAAACTTTTCTTCTGTTTCTGGGATCGCACATAAGATGCGGTAGCCAGATGGAATTGGAAGCTGGCGAGCTTTCTCTTCTACGGCTTTGGAAAAATCTACTGATCCTACTATCTGCGGTTTATCGGGGTTTGTGCCGATAAGGATTTCACTCATCAGAATGCTCCATGGTTTGTTTAAGGTCTAATATTTCCTGTCTTGCAAAGAGCAGACCTTTGATCTCTCCACAAATTTTTTGGTACTCGGCAAAGTCTTTGGCTTGGCCGGAGGCTACCCAGTCTCGCTTTTGAACGACACTTTTATCTAGTTCTATTACTAGAACGTCTAATGGTTCCATTACTCAGTCTTCTCCTTTGTAACGTCTTTACTGCGGGTTTGCTGCATTTGCATTTGAGCCTTGGATTTGGCCAGGTCAATGCCTAACTTAGCGCCCATCTCACTTTCTTTTGCAAGGCGATTTTTGTCATCGGTGATAACTTTAATTTGCGCATTCATACCAGCAATCTTCTCTTGGGACTCTATGCGGTCCCGCTCAATCTGTAATTGATCGGCTTTAGCGGCAGCATCAGTAGCCAATTTCTTAGTCTTGAGCTCCAACTCACCTTGTTTGATTTGCATCTCTTGCTGTTGCAACTGGATGATTGGGTCTTGCTGTGCCTGAGCATTTTGTTGGGCTTGGGCCTGTTGTTGGTTCTGCTGCAACATTTGCTGAGCAGCTTGAGCAGCCATTTGAGATACCCGAACCTCAACTTCTTGTGGCATAGCCTTCTCATCCGAGTCATCTTCATCTGGATGGAACGGCAACTCAATACCCATCCGCATCTCCATCTGCTTGCGATACTCGTAGGCAACGTGCTCATTAATATGGGCCATCATTGCTGCTTGCATAGCTTGCGCCTGTGGGTTCTGTCCAACCAACTGCATGATTTTTGGATCTTGCATAGCTGCCATATGCACAGCAATATGCGCCTGATGATCTTGGTAGTAGAACGCCTTGACTGGCTTCATCATGAGAACGTTTGTATTCTCAGTGATTGGATCCTCGGGCTTTTGGTCCTCGGGCAGTTTAACCAGCTGTTGAGCATTCTTAATACCCAACACGTCTAACATTTGACGGTGTAGCTTAGGCAAGTTGTAAATCTGTGGTGCACCTTGCGCTAGTTGTAACACGGCTTGGTACTGCGTAATCTTCTGGGCCATTGTTGCAGCGTTTGGATCACTGACCGGAATCACGTCTACGTTGTCATAGTCGCTCTTCTTGGCACGTGGGCTGCCTTCAACTGGCTCATAGGTATAAGTATCTGGAGTGTAATCACGAATGATGTCACGAAGTAACCGAAGCTCCTCTTTAAATGAGTAGTGGATGCGGGCTTGTACAGCGGACATTACTTTTAATGTACGCTCCAGAATGGCTAAGGTTGTGCCCACAGGTGCTTGCGCACTCATGTCACTAATCTTCATATCTGCTGCTGAGGCAAAACGTCGGCCTTCTTCGATGATTTGATTCATCAATTGAGCCAGAACCTGACTAGGCTCTTTATATGGCAGAGGCATAACGTTGTCACGCATTGTTCCACTTGGAACATCTACGTCACGGAACTCTCCGGGTGCTATCGGTGTATCGTCACCTTTAATTCGCAGTCCACGGGTCTTAAAGCCACCAGGCAAGTTCGCCAATGATCCGGCATCAACGAGTTGGCGGAGGATACTAGTACCTGATTTAGCAAAAGCCCCGATGAGGTGAATAAGACCAAAGCAATAGAAACCAAAACCGGGAATATAACCGTAATGCACAAAATGCGAACGCTTCTTCTTATGTTCATCTTCTGGTCTCCAGTTGCGACGAATAGCAAGAACAATACCGTTCGATTTGTCGATGGTAACGATGTACGGTAACGCTATACCCGTAGGTTCTCCATCTTCTTCGTCTTCATAGCCAGGCAAGTCAAGATCAACTTGCATTTCAAGGATTTTATACCGATCGTCTGTAGTAGCCCTAAAGCCCATCTTCTCAGCGATCTTCTTCTCTACTTCATCAAATGAGTCGCTAGGCTCTGGTAACTCAATATCTCTATAGAATCCTGCGACTTGTAACTTGCGTAGCTCATTAGGAGTCTTACGCATCACATGCGTGACCCGTGGTGAACTAGCTAGATCAGTAGCACCGTAAGGAACAACTAAGTCCTCTGCTGGTACAAACATAGATACCTGACGACCAATACTTGGATCAAAGTAAACTTTCTTAAATGCATTACCCGATAAACCCAAGCCCCATAACATGCGCTCATGTTCAGGTCGGAATTCTTGCATCACATCTGTTAACTGATAATTCATGTCATCAGCAACACGCTCAGCAGCGTCTTTCTTCTCTTGGGTCTCTTTACCAACGATCTGTGTCTTTACTGGACCTGCTGCTGGAAACGTTTCCATGATGGTCTCAGCTTGGAACTTCACAAGTGCTTCAGACAATAGTGGGTGATATACGCCACATGCACCTTCCCAAGGCTCGGTGCGCTCTTCAATCTTCATCCCCAACAGTTGAATACCATCAACGTAAGTCTGCATCCAGTCTTTGCGGGAACCAATATCTTCATCAAAATCACCAACTAGATCTGATGCTAGGGACTGTAGGTCGCCATCACTCATGTACTCCGCTAAGTTGGCGTCAAAGTCTTCATCGCTTGGCTCTGATTCCTCAATACGCATTACAGGCATACCATCAATGCCAATCTCAACTGACTCGGGATCCTCAATCTCGATCTCAAGCTCTGGCCCTTCTTCCATCATTGGAAGCGCTCCTAAACCCAGTGGGGCCTGTGATAGTGATTTATCTATTGCCATATATTTACCTATACGTTGTAGTACCCTTTGTGCCTAGATGACTTAAATTGTTTTGGCTCGTCTTCATAATCAGACTCCAATTGTACAAAGCCACCCCTTCTATATCTTAGTAACGCCTGGGTCATTGAGTCCACCAAGTCATCATGATCGCCACTTGGGAAACTTGCAACTTCTTCTACTAACTCTTCTGCCCAATGCGTATTAGGAACCCAAACTCTCCCAGATGCAAATATATCAGCAACTGCGTTCAAACGGGCAATTTTATCGCTACCTTTACTTGGAACATATTCCTGAACAGGTATACCCATAGCTCGTAACTCGAACACTAGAGGCGCTCCGGAGGCTTTTGCCTCAACAATTAGTGCATCAGGCTCCCACTCTTTATAGTGTTCCATAGCCTTTTGCTTTAGTTCTGGGAACTCCATGCGTTCTTTGAAGGAGTTGAGCAATATGATGTTTGGTACCTCAAGCCCCCTACTATTAGCTTGGTAGAACACCCCCCAAGTAGTACAGGCACAGTAGTCTGACCGCTGGGTTTTAAGGAACGCCGTATCCCAAGACTGGATTGTGAACTCGCACTGGGGTGGATCCTCATGTTCCCAGATCTGCCACCACTCCCGCTTCACAATAGCACTGACGTCTGATGTCGGCGCCTGCATGTACTGCGCCATCCACTTGCCGTTTGGCAATTCTTGCTTTAAAGCCTGTAGTTCTTCTATTCTCCAGAACGCCGGCCACAGAGGTTGCCCGTCATCCAAAATTGCAGGGAACTGAATAACTTCCCATTGTTCTCCAGAGCGCTGTTCTGCTGCTTTTACAACCTGGGCAGTCAAATCTTTCTTACTCCACCGGGTCATCACAATGATGATTGAGCCTCCAGGCTGGAGACGCTGCCGTGGACCCGACGTATACCACTCGTACGTTTTGTCGTACACCTCGGGGTTACTTTCAGCTAGAGTTGCCTCTTGTTCCGAGTGCGGATCATCAATGATAAGGATATCTGCGCCTTTACCAGTGACCGCTCCACCAACACCGATTGCAAAGTAATCTCCGCCCTTATTAGTTGCCCAACGGCCTGCGGCCTTACTATCCGCTTGGAGTCCAACGCCCGGAAATATTGACTTGTATATGTCTGAGTCGACCAAATTACGGACTTTACGTCCGAATCCCACAGCGAGCTCAGCGGTATGGGAGGTTTGAATAACCTTTTTCTCAGGAAATTTACCCAAAAACCAAGCAGGAAGGAGGTAACTAGCAAATTCAGATTTTGTATGCCTAGGCGGCATATTGATAATAAGTCGTTTAATTTCACCTTTAGCTACCCTTTCAAATGCTTCAGCCATTTCTTCATGATGCCCGCCATCAATGAAGTTAGGCCAAACTTTATGAACAAAATCCATGAAATTTTCTTGGCAATTCTCTTTTTGAACAGCATCTGCGGTGTTATCTAGCTCTTTTTTGAGTACTCTGAGCTGAGGATCTGACAGAGTATCGATGTTATCGAGCAAATATTGCAGCTCTTCTACCCCTAAACTGGGTTTTTCACTATTTTGAGCCAATATTGTGCTCATTTGACCTCTTTAGCGTCTGCGTCGATGACTTCTAGCTGCTTTTGAGCCTTAGTTTTGGTATCAAGCTGCTGTGTTTGCATCAATAACTTGATACGTTCCTTAATTGCAGCCTTTAACTCGTCACTAGTTTGATGGGTAATGGTGATTTCTGAACGTTCTGTGAACAAATCCGACGCTTTTCCTAGTAATTCCAGGGCTTTAAGAGCAACTTTGTTGTCATCGTCCTGGCTAATCTCCATCAAACGGTTGACAACTACTGTTCTAACCTGGACTTTATCTGCAACGATCTGCTTCTCGTACTCATTTAGATAGTTACCAATAGCTAAAGCAACGTTGTAGTTCTTCAAATCTTTTTCTTCTGCCGTGGGTGGGCTGGATTTGTCGTCAGCTGGCTTTAACTTAGCAATCATCTGCCTAGCTTTTTCATTTTCTTCAGGGGACAAGTCATCCTCTACCCCAAGCTCGTTTAGAAGCATGGCAGTATTGCCGGCAACTTTTAGCCGGTCTTCGTACGTCCTGCCTGTTTCTGGCTGGGCCTGTACTGGTATTGGTCTGTCGAGGTTTGGCTCAACGGGTATTTGCATACAACCTTGTTTGTGAGGTTTATATGCGTGGAGTGTAACAGTAAAAGGTGGGGGTAGCAACACCAAGTATGTGAAACTAAAACGCCACTACCCCCGAGTCCACGTGAAGGACTATAAAAAATTATATACCCCCCGGGGGGTGGAGTCCCAAATATTTTGATAGGGGGGTGTTTATTAAAAACGTGTTTTGGTATGGTTATGGCCAAATATTGCTAGGGCATAGGATGATTTTACATCATAAGTGATGAATTTTTTAAAGTGAAGTATCTACTGTGCAGATCATTGTGTACAGGTGTTAGCTGGGTCCCATATTGCCAGATCTGGGGGATGGGGTACCGTGGGGTCTGGGTTTGTGGGATGTTAGGCGCCTGGCTGAGTGCTGCCGAAAGTGGGCCCAGGCTTTTACCCAGCTCAATAAAATCTATATTTGATGCGACACACTAGCCAATTAATGCGACACACTAGCTAATTAATTTGGTGGGATTTTATAAAATATTTACTGTATTTATTTTATTTATGTGTTAAGATATATCTTAGCTAGTGAATGGTTCGCTAGTGTTAACTAAGATCGGAGTATTAAAAATGAATGAAATTACATTCAAGTTAAGTGATGATCAGGTATCAATATTTAATAATATTGGTGATTTATTCGCTGTTAGTGAAGTAGATGCAGATCAAGCTGTAGAAGATTTTGCCAGAGCTGTTGAGATCGCTGTTGAGATCGAGGGCAAAATTGTTAAGCAAGCTGATTACCATTTATGGGTAGCTGGTAGCGAAGTAATGAAATTAGCTTACGCTAAGAAAAAAGGGTTAGACATCACAATGCCCTTAACAGCATTATTCGAAACTGATACAGTTAAGGGGATGTGGAAGAGATTTACCCGTCGGCTGGAAGAAAATTATGCTTTAGTAAAGCCAGCCAGCCCCTCAACTACAGGGCAGAAAAAAGCTGATCAGCGTAGCAAAGCCCAGCAAGCTATGGATGAGCTAAAAGCTAAACCAATTTCAGAATTACAGAATGAAATAGCTATGCTTACTGCTAAGGGTACAGAAGAAAACCTTAAAAAAGCCAGCAAGCTAGCAAAAGCAATTAAGTTAAAAAACAGTGATGCCCTTAAGGATCGCATGGCTGAAATTAAAGAACTGCAAAAGGAAGTTATCCAAGCTACTAAAAATTGTTTGGATGAGTCGCTTTTACAGGATGCTTTACATACGCTTGAGCAGTTCCAGCCAGAAGATGCTGAAATCTAAAAGGGATGGGCTGGGAAACCAGCCCAATAAAAAACTATGAAATCACTAATACTTATCCCAGCATACGGCAGGGATTATAAAAGCCAGTCGGCTTTATATGATGATCTAAAAGCTAATAAAGATTTTAGAATTGTGGATTATTTTAATGGGCTTGATGGAAGATATATAAACAGGGCGCAGTTTAAAGATTTAGCTCTGGCTGGGTTTACTAATCTTGAAATCAGGTACGCTAAGAAAACCCGTTGCATTTTTATCGATATAGCAAAATATATTTAGTAGCTCCAATGGTAGTAATTTTGCCCAGCTCTGGCTGGGCTTTTTTTATTTCTAAAAATGAAGGGAACTGGTTGTAAGCGACGCACTAGCCACATGGGACATTGTGTCGGCATGACACTTTGTCCACTTCGTTTTTTGGTTATGCTCTGTGACAGAGCATAATCGATTTTGCCCACTCGGTAAACTAGGGGAAACCCTAGTATTGTTCTGCTAATGTTCTGTGCAACG